>Ga0114977_10001325_pt1 | contig 16164 bp, 10 predicted proteins | sample S_130805_MF_Meta_FD_87026 | JGI IMG/M metagenome (GOLD analysis project Ga0114977, IMG submission 87026) | Freshwater microbial communities from Lake Simoncouche, Canada to study carbon cycling - S_130805_MF_MetaG | ecosystem: Environmental > Aquatic > Freshwater > Lake | place: Lake...
GCTTGCATACCTTGCTCAATCCACCGATCCGCTTCGCCTCGCTCCCAAAGCGATTCCAACGCAATAACGATATCCGCAGGTCGGCCATCTTCAAAATCTAAATGAAGCGACGATGCTTGTCGCTCCAATGCTGCAGCCCGCAGCTCCATCGATTCAATCGGAACCCTAAAGAAGATCTTCGATTCCTTCTTCAAGCTACGTATTGCCTCTAAATGTGGCGCAAAAGTAGAAGCTCGCTCAACCGAGATCGCTTCCAGCAACTTACCGGCACAACGGCAAACGCGATCGGTCAACTTACGGCCAACAACCATTCGTGCCGCATGGTCTAAAATCTCACCGACCTTCTCCGCAGGAATCGACAAATGAGAGATAAGAGGGAAATCCAGAAACGCAGATTCTACCCCGTCGCGATTCCACCCTTCCTGAACGTTTTTCAAGATCTCAGGTGATGAACAATAACTGCTCGAAAGCAAATCCAAAGACGCAGATCGTATCCGCTGATCCGAATGCAAAAGCCACCGAATCAACTGCTCGTCGCTAACTGCCATGTCAACCGTTCTTCTATGAACATTACAACCAGAATGATCCCCCACCGAAAACGTCTTACCCGGGGACCCTACACTCAATCAAGTAGCCAATCGTTCAGTTTTTAATTTCAAGCCCCGAGTTATCAAGCTCCAAACCCGGCTTGAGAGTCTCCACACGAATCGCTTCTTCTTGTGTGCGTACGACCGTCTCAAGCATCTCGCCGATCGCCTTGGAAACCGTATTCGCAGGCAATGCATAACAACAAACCCTACCAGCACGCGCGATGTTAAGCCCTACGACATTTCCATCCACATCGATCAATGGCCCGCCGCAATGTTGCGGTGAAAGGACGGTATCGTGCTGAATGACATTTCGAAATCCCGTCGACCTTGCAGATACATTTCCATTGACCTCCATCTCCGTTGGATCCAACATCGAGAGGGTCAAATCCATCATCTGCGCCTGAAATGCTAACTCCTTACCATCTCGCTCCACATCCACCAATATCCTTTTACCAGCTGGCAAAGACATCAAGGTGTTGAGAACCTCTTGGCCTGTCCCCATGACAGCCCCCTCAATTCGCAAAATCGTATCACCCTCTTTGATCCCCGCACGGTCCGCACCACTGCCGAAGACGACATTCTCAACTTGCGGATTTTGGCCGAGTACCGTGAGCTTAATCCCTAACTTCGCATCCGATTTCGGTATCGTTCGGCTCTTAACGCTGACGACTCCCATCGCGATCGGCAACGAACGCGAATCGGCACTCGCAATCCATCCTCCCAACGGCACCTGCGTCTGGGTATCCCATTGAATGGTCGGCAAGTCCTTGCGCTCAACTTTGATCAACGCAAGATCCAACTCCGGCCGACGGATTTTCACTGACCCTTCGAAACGTGTCCCGTCATGAAGACGAACATCGACAGGGGCATCGGGGACCTCCGACGACTTGGTGACAATCCAACCATCCTCCCGAGCAATTACCCCAAGCGCCACCTGCTTGGACTCGCTGAGAATCTGCACAGTCGATTTCCAACTCTCACCGATCGCGTCTCGAAACGCCTTCAAACTCGCATACTGACTTCGTTGCTGCGCTCGACTGTTGAGAAAACTGGTCTCCCGGCCACGCATCCGCTGACCTTCCTGCACGAGTTGCTTCCAAGCTTGCGACATCCCCGGACGCTGCGAATCCTCACCGCGGTTAGGTGACCATGCCCCTTGATTCCCCCCAGCCGATGACTCTTTTTCCCCGCCGAATTCCCCTTCGCCAACTCCATACTCTACGTCACACTCTGCCGCACACTCTGCACCGCTACATGCGTCGCTTGCACATGAGACTCCATCGCATTTACCACTTGCGCAAGCACCTGCGCCACGATTAACACCGGTCCCTAAATAGCTTGGTGTGCATGTACCAGTAGAACAACGAGGATCCCGATCGGATCGCTCAGCGAGCATGGTACCCCATGCCCCCAAACAACCTATAAGCATTAACTTGTCGATCCCGAACTTCATCATGGTCGCCTTTGGATCCATCGCTCGATCAGTACTTAAAGGAAAAGCAACAACAAAGCTTGTTGCGGAGGAAATCAAGGCTCATCGGAAACCCCCACCGTCAATTTCAAGTTGACACGGTTTCCATCTCGCAAAACCTCAACGCCGACCCGCTCACCAGGAACCGTAGCGTTGACTTCAGCTTTCAATTTATCAAAACTGTCGATCTCGTTGCCATTGAACCTAACGATTCGGTCGCCAGGTTGCAGCCCCGCTTTCGCCGCAGGACCTCGCGGAGCAACTGCACCAATAATGCATTCCTTTTTTGTGTCTGAATCGCGATCTGCAGTCACTCCGATAATCGGCTGAAATCCAGGTAGCACACCCCAGACTTCGCCCTTCGCCAATCGATCCCACGACTCGATATACACATTCATTGGAACGTGCATATTGTCATCGACATCGATCCCAATACGACTGTGAATCCCGATCAACTTACCTTGTAAATCAAACAACGGCCCACCACTGTCTCCACCGATGAGCGAACAATCACTAACAAGGGTCGAATCGGTAACACGAAGAATTCGACCAACTCGAATCACCGAGGGCCTATCCGCAATCCATCCACCCGGATGCCCACCCGCGATACACCACTGACCGATTCGCACTCGCTCACCCACCGATGGCAACGCAGCATGCGGCCATGGCTTCCCATTGGAATCTCTGCTCTTGATCATTCGCACAAGCCCTGCATCTGAGTCGCGATTGAGTCCCATGCTGATCGCTTCGACTCTTCTCCCATCATGCAAGACGACCGTCATACGCTGCTTTGGCCTGCCTGCCACATGCGCCGCTGTTAGGATGAAACCATCCTCATTGATGATCACTCCACTACCTTGAGTGCTTCCATGCTGCAGATTCACCGTGACCAAATTGATCTTCTCGGCTACCTTGGACTGCTGCGTCTGCAACGCCTTCAAATCAGCAAGGCTCTTGGGATCTTCTCCACGAAAAATTCGTTCGACGGCAGGATCAAGCGATACGAAGGTCACTCCTTCAGACTTTTGATTCGCACCACCTAACGCACTGGCTTCCTCTTCGCTCGAAGCCGCAATGGTGTCCACGACCCCTGGGTCTTCAACGACCGGCAAGACATCCTGGGCTCCAACACGAAACGCTCCAAAAACTATCCAAGATATCCCAAGCAAAACAGCTCGCATCGAAGTGCTGTTCGCGGAGAACACCGCGGGCTGGAAACCTTTGCAAGTCGTTGGAACCATTCAACCCTCCACGAATCTCTGTCAGATGGGATCGATTATTCGCCAAAAGTCCCCAAAATAGAACCCTTTCCACTCCAGAAACTTGAGAAACTTCCTGCGAGATCCTTAAGATTCTGGGATTCAGATCGGTCTGTAACGATTCTAAAGGATAATCAAGGCCCATGTTCCACTCGACCCGCGATTCCCAGCCCTCCCCCACTCTAAGAATCGTGGTCGGATGCGGTTACGTCGGCCAACGTGCCGCTGAACGATGGCGGGACCAAGGAGACACAGTTCTCGCAATTACCAGATCCACCGAGCGAGCCGCACAGCTCGCAGCCCTCGGATTCCTGCCAATCGTCTGGGATTGGAAATCGCAAATCGACCCCGCGCCAATCATTCTGGACACCTTGGGGAAACACAGTCTACCTAGCTCCATGCTTTCGCAATCCGATGCGAACTATAATCGAAACTCTTTGCTAATCGCCGTCTCACACGCCGTCCCCGAAGGACTCTCGCCCGAAGAACAACACGTCCAAGGACTCGAAAACCTGCAGCTTGCGATGAACCAAATCAATTTCGATTGCCGCTGGATCTATCTCTCGACCACCGGCGTCTTCGCCGATGGAACCCCAGGTGCCCTATGCGATGAACTATCCCCCGTCGCACCAAGCCGACCCGGTTCCCGCGCCGCCCTCGCTGCCGAATCATGGTTCGCTAAATCCACCCTTCCTCACGTAATCCTCCGTCCCTGCGGCATCTACGGCCCGAATCGAATCCCCAACCTCGCAGCGATCCGCAACGGCGAATTACTCGAGATCGACCCCGATTCAATCCTTAACCTAATCCATGTCGATGACCTCGTAGAAGTAATCGACATGGTTTCTAAAGACACCCTTCGACATTCACTCTACTGCGTGTGCGATGGCAATAGCCCCACTCGTGGAGATTACTACCGATGGATCGCTCAACATATGAACTGGCCTGCCCCCCGCTTCGCAACACCACCTACCACCATCCCAGTTACCGATTCATCCACCACCAAAAACCAGCCGATCAATCCCGTTGACGCTCTACACAAACCTCGCAAACGCAGCGCGGGTAACAAAAGAGTCGATATCGCTCGCCTAAAAAACGACTACTCGATCTCCTTTCGATACCCAAGCTTCAAAGAAGGGCTTCAAGCGATTACATCAACGCTCTCTCTCCTGCTGTGCGCTTTCTCGCTCCTCTTTATTTTCACCGATTTAACACCGTCGTTTGCACAAGATGCGGCAAAACAAGACACCGCTAAACAAGACACTGCTAAACAAATCACTGCACCGAATGAGAGCTCTGTCCCAAGTGCATCGGAGAGAACCCCAAGCTTGAAAGTCAAAGCGACCGATGTTCTCCAAGCGATGTATCCGGTCGTCGATGTCCACACCCACTTCTTCATCAAAGGCAAACACGATCCTGAACTTCTCGATCGCTACGTGGAAATGATGGATCGAAATCGCATTGCGGTGTGCGTTTCACTCGATGGACAACTCTCCGAGAGACTTCCGCAACACACCGATTTCCTTTGGAACAAATACCGCGATCGATTTGTGATCTTCGCCAACATAGATTTTCAAGGGGCCGGTCAAGCGGATGACCCAAAGTCATGGGATTGCCAGAAACCAGACTTTGTCTATTCGATCGTTGAGCGTCTGCGCTCTGAAGTAAAACTCAAACGGATCAGCGGATTGAAGTTCTTCAAAGACTTTGGATTGCGATATCGCAACGCAGATGGATCCTTAATCCAAATCGATGATCCTCGCTGGGATCCCATATGGGACGTCTGCGGGGAACTGCAAATCCCTATCCTCATTCACACCGCGGACCCCAGCGCCTTCTTTCGCCCCCTCGACCCAAGCAACGAACGCCTCGGCGAACTTCGCAATCACCCCGAATGGGGATTTCTCGGAACCGAATTCCCCACGCGATCCGAACTACATGCAGCCCGTAATCGCGTCATCGCAAAACACCCAAAGACAAACTTCATCGCCGCTCACTTCGGTAATGACGCAGAAGACCTCGCAGAAGTAACTAACTGGTTGGAAGCCTACCCGAATCTATTCGTCGAATTCTCCTCTCGCATCAACGAACTCGGACGACAACCGTTTACTTCACAGACATTCTTTTTGCGATTCGCCGATAGAATCCTCATGGGAAGCGACGGCCCGTTTCCCGAATCTCGCTTGCGAATCTATTGGCGATTTCTCGAAACCAACGACGAGTACTTTCACTACTCAGAGAAGTCCCCGCCACCACAAGGAGATTGGCGGATCTACGGACTGAATCTTCCCTCGGATGTTCTGCAAAAAATCTACACTGCCAACGCGTCGAGACTCATTCCCGGCATCAAGGAACGGCTTGAGAAATTCACGACTGCATCGAAGCCCGAGTAAACATCATCACACGAACGTAAGCTCGTGACACAATCCGCATCGCGACAAGGAACCAACTTCCATGCCGCGTCTCGACTTTGCAAATCTAGGCAGCTTTCAGCCAAGCTGCTGCGAACCTAAACGTCGAGGTTTCGCACGTCCAACGCGTGCTTCTCGATGAATTCGCGTCGCGGTTCGACTTTGTCACCCATCAAAACACGGAACATCTCATCGGCTGCTGCCGCATCGGGCAACTCGATTTTCACCATGGTTCGATTGCTGGGATCAAGCGTGGTTTCACGAAGCTCTTCTGCATTCATTTCACCAAGACCCTTGAAGCGAGTAATGGTCAAACCACGTCGTCCGCTCTCGCGAATCGCTGGTAATAGCTGCCGAAGATCTTCGATTCCAATCGATGTTTCTTCGCGGTACAAGTAGAAGCGAGAGTCGGTCGCACCCGTCCGATCCTTGGGAATCAAATCCGAAATACTAAATCCGAAGTCGCCTAGCTCCTTCAATCCGGTATTGATCGTTCGAACTTCATAAATCTCGGAGATGTGTGCAGCCCTCGGCGAAGCTTGGTCGCTCGACGGCTCCGAATTGACAATGGTCGATGTCTCCGACGTTGAGCTTGCAACCCGGATTTTTCGTTGCGCCAAAAACTCATCGAGTTTGTCTCTCGTAACAAACCAGTGATCCTCAGGGCCAAGGTCAAGGTGGAATACGGGTAGTCGCCCTGACTCCGAATCGATCCGCTCTGAATGGACCTTGAGAGAGATCCCTCGGCGCTCGAGCGTCAAAATCGCTTCTTCGAGAGAAGCAAGGGTACGGCAGAGCGACCTCATCCGATCCCCTTCAATCTTCGTACCATCTTCGTGAACGAAATAGCTATCCCCAAGACCTTTCTCGAGAAGCTGCTGTTTCATCTCTTCTTCGGTCTGCACGTAGTACTTTTCTTTCTTTCCGCGAACGACCCGATAAAGTGGTGGTTGCGCAAGGTAGACGTGACCGCCTGCGACAAGCTGGTACATCTGTCGGTAGAAGAAGCACAGCAGCAGCGTGCGAATGTGCGAACCATCGATATCCGCGTCAGTCATGATGATGATGCGGTTATAACGACGCTTGGCGATGTCCTGATCCGCTCCAATACCCGACCCAATCGCTTGGATCATGCTCATGACTTCTTCGTTAGCCAAGACCTTATCTTCGCGGCTCTTATAGGCATTGATGATTTTTCCGCGAAGAGGCAAGATCGCTTGCGTGTCGCGAAACCTTCCTCCCTCGGCACTTCCACCCGCAGAGTCACCTTCCACCAAATACAATTCGCATTCTTCCATCTTGTTGCTGATGCAATCGCGAAGTTTTCCTGGCAATCCGCCACCACCAAGCGCATCTTTACGCTTGCGAAGAGCATCTTTGGCTTTGCGTGCAGCTTCGCGAGCTTCGGCTGCTAAAATCCCCTTGCGGACCAACAGTTTGGCTGTCTTTGGATTCTCTTCGAGGTACTTCGAAAGCCCATCGCCGACAGCCATGTTGATTACGCTCTCGACATCCGAATTCCCAAGCTTGGTCTTCGTTTGTCCCTCGAACTGAGGATGCGGCACACGCACCGAGATCACGCAAGTCAAACCTTCGCGAAAGTCATCGCCGGTTGGGGTCAAGTCTTTGAACAGGCCTTCTTTTTTGCCGTAGGCATTGAGTGTTCGGGTCAGCGCTGAGCGGAACCCCGAGACGTGCGTTCCCCCTTCAAGGGTATGAATGTTGTTTACGTAGGATTGCAAGGTCTCTGTGTACTCTTCGGAATACTGCAAAGCGATCGTGTAACCGATTACGTCTTGATTGCCCTCGGTCTCGCGTGATCCTTCGATGACGATCACATCTTTGTGCAGCACATCGCTGGCCCGATTCAAGAACTCAACGAACTCCTCAATCCCTCGCTCGTAAAAGAACTCATCCCCTGAATTCGTCCGCTCATCGCGAACCTTGATCCGCACGCCACTGTTTAGAAACGCTAGTTCCTGAAGACGCTTTGCGAGAGTGTCGTAGACGAATTTTGTATTTTGAAAAATTTGCGAATCGGGTTTGAATGTCGTCTTCGTACCACGTTTGGTCGATGCCCCTGCTTCGCGAACTGGCCCCGTTGCAACCCCGCGTTCGTAAGACTGCGTCCACATCTTGCCGTCGCGGTGCACTTCCACTTCACACCACTGCGAAAGGAAATTCACCACCGTGACCCCAACACCGTGAAGCCCACCGGAGGTTTGATAAGCCTTCTTTTCGAACTTCCCACCGAATTTCAGAACCGTCATCACCCCTTCAAGCGTGCTGATCTCACGACCCATCTTCTCCGAAAGGTCTGCGTGACGTTCAGCCGGGATCCCACGACCGTCGTCCTCTACCGTCACCGATCCGTCCGCATTGATCGATACCGAAACCGACTTGGCGAACTCCGCCATCGCTTCATCGATCGAGTTATCCACCACTTCGTACACCAAGTGATGCAACCCCTTCAAGGTCGTATCACCGATGTACATCCCAGGCCGCGCACGAACGTGCTCCAAGTCATTGAGGAACTTCAAATCCTCTGCGTTGTAATCGGTGCGATCCAACCCTACAGCTTGTGCCTCGGTCGCGGGCGTCTCAGCTTTGGAATTCTCTTCGTTCGATGCACTCATCTTCCGCCTGTTGGTTCTATCTAATTATGAAAAGTTGATCGGGAGTAATGATGTGTCACATTGCCTCACCCTACTCCCAACCCCTCCCCTGCGTGACGGGCTTCAGTATACCAAACTAACCCTCTGTGCGGGATATCCATCCCCCCGCCAAATCGGACTTCTACCCCCTTTCCCAGCCTATTTTCTCAGCGGTTTCTCTACCCGCCGGCGCCCGGGGTGCTTTCGATGCCGACAAGCAGCCAGTTTACGATTGCCCCCACGGCACGCAGGAACTCCGGCACGCTTGAACTCCGATCTCACCCCCTATCACTATCTACGATCTAGAATGCAAATTATTCATAGGGGAGTAAAATTACTAAGAGCGTTTTACGGTTGACCATTTACGCGAATCTCCTATCATGTTTCACGATGTGATTGATCAATACAGGTAACTGTCCAAGTTGAAGTTGCGGTCAATTACTTCTGAAGGCTTACCCGAGGCTGGTAGCACTCCCGAAAACAGTAAGTATTAATTCTGCCCGGATTAATAGTTGAGAATTTAAGCTACGGTCGAACGATTCGATCGATGCCATTTACTCGTTTGTGACTCGCAAATGTCACCTGGAAGTGTTGGGAATCAATATGAACGTCAAATGCCTCTGAGCTTTAGGGATTTGTTTTTGACCATAGCACGCTACATGGCCTCCGGCTGTGTGTCTGGCAAGTCAAACACTTGACCCTCAATCTCAATCTGAAATCATTCATATCGAACGATTTTGCTGGGTTGCCTCGCATCAATCCACATCGGACTATGAAACATTGCCCGAACTCGCGCACTGACTGATCCTTCGTCGATCCAATTCGCCGCGGCAATCAGTACGAGGATCGCCAATGAAGTACTACCCAAGTTTGCATTAGACCATTAAGCCCTATTGTATTTTACCTTAACTCCATATCCCACAGGATTGAAAACCATGGTTGACATCGAGCGAGTTGTAACGCTGGATGATCTGGTCGAAAGTGTCCCGGAAGACCTTGTGCGACAAGCCGAACAACGAAAAATCGCGTCCGAGAACCAAATTGTAGAAGCGAATTTCTCTATAAAGGACCCATTGAACATGTCGAAAGATTTAAGTAAGGCGCAGCGTATTCGCCTCTACATGGAAAACAACCCAGGCTCACGCAACAAAGACATTGTCGAAGCACTCAAAGACTTCAGCGTTACCGCCGCCGACGTAGCGAACGTCAAAAGCATCGCAAAGCGTCAAGGCACTCACGAACCAAGAGCCTACTCCAGCGATGCAGCACCAGTTCGCACCCCTCGCTCCGAGACTTCCACTGGGATCTCTAGCCCAGGTTCAAGCATCACTCTGCCGGAACTAGAAGCAGGTGTCGCTTTCGTAAAAGCCGCCGGTTCAATCATGCGAGCCAAACACCTGCTGATCATCATCGAGCAAATCAAGGCTTGCTAAAAAGGCTCGGTAAACCAATCGCATCGCAGTCAGCGCATCGCGGTCTTCGCATTGACGTCAACGCATAGACAACAACGACTGCGATGCAAATCCTTTAACTACACAGCCGCTAACTGCTCAGCTCTGCGGCCCGAAGGGTGTTGTGAAGCAACATAGCGATCGTCAACGGACCAACGCCACCAGGTACCGGCGTTATCGCGGAGGCAACCTCAGAGACCGACTCGAAATCGACATCTCCAACTAATCGATCTTCCAACCGGTTAATTCCGATGTCTACCACCACCGCACCCGGCTTGACCATATCCCCTCGCAACCATTGCGGCTTGCCGATCGCCACAAACAAAATATCCGCCCTGCGTGTAACCGCTGCTATGTCCGACGTTTGAGAGTGACAACAAGTCACCGTTGCATTCGCGTTAGAACTACCACGTGGACCAGCCTTCTGCAAACACATACTTACCAACGGCTTGCCAACAATCTCGCTGCGTCCGACAACGACAACTTCTTTCCCCGAAATCTCAATCCCACATCGATCAAGCAATTGCAAGACCCCATGCGGAGTACAAGGATAAAACCTTGCTCGACCTTGCGATAACAACCCCACGTTCTCCGGCGAAAATGCATCGACATCCTTCCGTGGGGAAATGCGATCTAGGACTTGCTGCGTATCGAAATGCCCAGGCAATGGCAACTGCACCAATATCCCGTGCACACTCGAATCCCCATTGAGCTCATCGAGCAACCGAAGTAAATCACCCAAACTTGTCGCTGCCGGCAAGCGAATCACCCTCGAAGCGATCCCAGCTTTCTCGCAAGCGATTTCTTTGTTGCGAACATACACTTGGCTCGCCGCGTCATCCCCTACTAAAACCGCTGCTAATTGTGGGCGAACCCCAGTCCTGGAAAACAACACTTCGACCCCCTGGGCCGTTTCTGCTCGCAACGTGTTGGCAATCGCCTTTCCATCAAGAATTCTTGCACTCATGCTGGAGTTTTTCCGTACCAATGCCCACGAACCGAAAGCCAAAAATAGGCGGCTCTGTTATAACCTAAGGATTGGCAATGCGTAGTGGCTTTGAGCTAGATTCGTTGCGCCAACTTAGGATAATCTCCACGCTTCAAAGAATAATTACTGCAACAAAGAATCATCGCAACGAACAACAATCGCAGCGAATCAATCATCCAGCTTCAGGTAGGAACTATTTTTCATCATGTCGGATGCCACGAAACTCAGTGCCGTAGAGTTGATCAAAGACGCCAGCCACCACCTTCGTGGATCCATCGGCTCGGAACTCCGAACCGATTCCACCCACTTTGGTAAAGACGATCTGCAACTTCTAAAATTCCACGGGACCTACCAGCAAGACGACCGTGAAGCACGCGGAGGAGCCACCGAATCTGGCAAATCGGAGAAAGCCTATTCGTTCATGGTTCGCTCCCGAATCCCTGCCGGTATCCTCACCGCCGAGCAACTTCTCGCACACCTCGACATCTGCGATACGATCGGAAACTCAACCCTCAAAATTACGACCCGGCAAGGTCTTCAGCTGCACGGCATTCTCAAATCAGATCTCCGCGATTGCATGCAACGCATCAATGCCACAATGATGACCACCCTCGCAGCTTGCGGTGACGTCAACCGAAATACCATGGCTTGCCCAGCCCCAATCCAAGACAACATTCGCCCCGCTGTCCAAAAGCTCGCACTCGACATTTCAGACCACCTATCTCCACGCACCAAAGCCTACTACGAACTATGGCTAAAGGACTTGGACACAGGTAATGAAACCCTCGAAGGTGGATCGAACGAAGAAATCGAACCGATCTACGGCAAGACCTACCTGCCTCGTAAACTCAAGACGGCAATCGCCATCAGCGATGACAATTGCACCGACGTATACACCAATTGCATGGGCTTCATCGCCGTTGTCCGAGATGGTCATGTCATCGGCTACAACGTACTCGTCGGCGGTGGACTAGGTGTAACTCCGAGCGCGAAGAAAACGTTCCCCCGCTTGGCCACAAAACTCGCCTTCGTTACCCCCGAACAAGCCGTTGCGGTTGCAGAAGCCATTGTTAAAGTGCAAAGGGATTTCGGATATCGCGATGATCGCAAACGCGCACGCTTGAAGTACTTGGTACACGACCGTGGTATCGAATGGATGCGTCACCAAGTCGAAACCTATTACGGCAGCAAGCTGCAGGATTGCACCCCGGATGACGTCACCGAACACCGTGATCACATGGGTTGGGAAGACCAAAAAGACGGCCGCTGGTTCTACGGTTTCAACGTTGAAAATGGCCGGCTATACGACAACGATAACCGAGCTTGGAAAACAGCCCTTCGAGATATCTGCGAAACGTTCAACCCAGAACTGCGACTGACCGCGCATCAAAGCATTCTCTTCTGCAATATCGATCCTAAAGACCGCTCGAAACTCGAGAACCTGATCAAAAAACGAGGCTTGCCCCTCACAGAAGACATTTCCAATGTTCGCCGCTGGTCTATCGCTTGCGTCGCACTCCCCACCTGCGGCTTGGCAATCACCGAAAGCGAACGCGCTCTTCCAGAAGTCATCGACCAAATGGAAGTCGTCCTCAATGAGCTTGAACTCGACAAAGAACTCTTCACCGTCCGAATGACCGGATGCCCTAACGGTTGCGCACGCCCCTACAATGCCGACATCGGCTTGGTCGGAAAAGCTAAAGGCAAATACACCGTGTTTGTCGGCGGATCGCGTCTTGGAACCCGCCTCGCGTACATCTACAAAGATCTCATCCCTCTTGAATCGATCGCTTCTACTCTCAAGCCGCTGTTTGTGGCTTTCAAGGAACAGCGATCCGGCACGGAATCGTTTGGAGATTTCTGCGCAAGGCTCGGACAAGCAGCCGTCCAGCAAATCGGTTCCACGGGTGCTCCCGATTCGGACTCCAGTGATGAATCCGAAGCGGCCGAGTAACTAGTATTCAGCGTAACTAGTATTCAGCGAATCTATTCCTGCTACCCGAGTAGTTGAGGGAGCAGGAGTAAGATGATGAGCTCGCTGGTTGGTTCTAGGACGGCTGATATAAATCGCGAAAAATGGCATCCGTGCCAAACTGGGTGTTGGTGATACACCCAGGCCACATCCTTGTAGCTTTTTTTCGCAAATTCATATGAGCCAGTCGTTCAACACTGCCCCCCAAGAATTACTGAACTCTTAGAAATACTAGGCCCATAGAAATACCGGGCCCTTAGCAATACAGGGCCCGAAAAAAGCCGGGCCCGCAGGACCAATCGCAATTAAGCGGCAGCGAGTTCCAATTGTGGCATGCCCATCGACCTTGCTTGGATCCCCTCGATGAATTCTTCGAAGATGCGGATATCTAAAGCGCTAGCTGCTGGGGACTCAGGGTGAAACTGGCAACCGACGACAAACCAGTCATCTTGCTTGCTCTCAATACCTTCAATAACCCCGTCCTGGCATCGCGCCGTTACACGGAATGAGTCGGCGAGTCGATCGATCGCCATGTGATGCCGACTTGTTACTCGAATCTCACCTTCACCGTATACTCGACCGAGAATCGAGTTCGATTCGACAACCAAAGAGTGCCGATGATTAGGATCATGTGGGTCGCGATGCTGAAGCGCTTCAGGGAGATCGACGGGAATGTGGTAGAAGAGATTTCCACCTTCGGTAATGTTGATCAGTTGCAATCCAACTCCGATCGCCAGCAAGCTCATTTTGCGGCTTGCGATCTCCAAAGCCAATCGGCGATCGAACTCCTCGCGACGAGCTTCCATCGGCCGAACCGAAGAGTGAAGCATAAAGCCGTCCCGACGAGGATCTAAATCGGCACCACCGACCAACATGAACCCGTCGAGCGTATCGAGGATTGGACCAAGGCTATCGAAGTCAGTCGTCGGAGGAAGCACCACCGGAATTCCGCCAGCATTGACGATCGAATCAAAATATCCCGATGCAAGATATGCATAAGCAGGTGCCCCTTGACTGGCCCCACGGTAATCACAATTCATCCCAATGAGCGGCTTACGTGCCATGCTTCGATTCCTCCGATGGTGAATAAGAAAAGATAAATCCTGAACCTTTGAATCCTTTCCAAAGGTCTTTAGCGAGCGGGCGTAGATTAGGTAATCCAGGGCGCGCAAGCAAGCTTAGCACCATATTTTGCGATATCTTGAAATGCTAGCTCTACATTGCGTGCTAGCATTTCATTGCAGCACACTTCGTTGAGGTCACGGCGTCAATCGGGCAATCCGTTGCAGCCAAATCGAATATCATGTGGAGTTTTCCAGCTTTTCGTCGATAATCGACCTGTAGAAGAAGCTCTCAAAACCCTGGTTGGAGAGCCGGCAGCAGCAAGCTTGGTAGCAAACTTCGCAGCAAACATCGAAAAACACGAAAGCAATGTACTATGGCCAGCGATTCGCGACTCAAAGAGCAACTGCCACGTCTGACCGACGCAATCGTCGCTTCCTACCAAGCTTGCGACCGCATCAATCATCTCGGGCATTGCCCCCTCCCGAAATACGAAGTCGTCATTCAAATACTTGAAGACATCAAAGATATCCTCTACCCAGGATTTCGTAGGCGCGAAGGACTACATGCGGGAAATGTCACCTATCATGTCGGCAACCTGATCGATGCTTTGCATGACAAGCTCACCACGCAAATCACTCGCGCTTTGATTCATGCAAATCGCGCTGCAACCTCTTCGGCACAAGGATGCGGGGAAGTCGAAGATTTAGAAGCCAAAGGGCAACAAATCGCGATTGCCTTGTTGGAAAAAATCCCATCTCTTCGCCAAGCACTCGCCAAAGATGTCGACGCCGCTTTTGCAGGTGATCCAAGTGTCACGAATCGCGATGAGATCATCTTTTGTTTCCCTGGCCTAGAAGCGGTGACCATTTACCGTATCGCACATGAATTGTTCCGTTTGAATGTCCCCTTTATTCCACGCATGATGGGTGAATGGGCTCACAAACAAACCGGTATCGATATCCATCCCGGAGCAAGCATCGGAGAGCATTTCTTTATCGATCACGGCACCGGTGTGGTCATCGGGGAGACTTGTAAAATCGGTGCTCATGTGAAGATCTATCAAGGGGTAACGCTCGGCGCATTGAGCTTCGCTACCGACTCGAACGGGGAGCTGGTTCGCGGTACGAAACGCCATCCGACCATCGAAGACCACGTGGTGATTTATGCAAACGCTACGATCCTCGGCGGAAACACCGTCATCGGACACCATAGCGTCATCGGTTCGAGCGTCTGGGTGACCTCAAGCGTTGCACCACACTCGACGGTCGTCCTGGAAAAACCAAAATTGCGCATCAGAAACGGCTCAGTCGACGACTCGCTCCTCGATCTGAACTATCAGATTTAGCTTCTCGCTGAAAACTCTCCGAAAGCTCCCGTACGAACGGAAACACTCTGCAATCTCTCCTTTTCTATTGACTTTTGCAGTATACTGACTCGTTCGCCCAATCTGAATGTTCGTCCCTTGCCGCATACTTCCTGACGTATGACCTCCCCTGCACCCTCCGAAAACCCTTCGCCACCTAAATCCTCCCCGAAAGGCCCGGTGCGCAACAATCCTTCTGGGTTTTGGTGGATTACTGCTCTGCTCATAGCGTCACTCCTGATGCTCTTCTGGTCGGGAGTCCCAAACCCTTCACGCATCGACTACAGCTTCTTTCTCAGCGAACTCGAACGCAATAACATCAAACGCCTTACCGTTTACCCAACGGCCGCCGAAGGCTCATTTGTTGTCGCACCCGAGAAACCCATCACCTACGATATCCTGGGCCAGAAAGTCGAACCGAAAAAATCGACAAATGGTACGGTCGAACGCCTATCCGAACGCTTCGAAGTGGCTTTGCCAAACGAAGGTGAAGTCCGCCAAGCCCTGTTCGAACGTCTGGACTCCATGCGTCGCGAAAGCGAAAAAGCGATTGCCTCTTCAAACGGGGACGCTGCTTCCGGAAACGCGCAACCCTTCATCTACGATGTTGTCCCAAGCTCCAATTCCAACAGCCTCTATCTGCTTCTCTCCTTCGCTTCCCTCGCCCTCCTGGGCGCTGGACTGTACATGTTCCTTCGTCGCTCCCGCGAAAACATGATGGGAGGCGGATTCCTTAATAGCTTCACCCGTTCAACCGCCAAACGCTACGAACCGACCGATCAAGTCATCACCTTCGCCGATGTCGCGGGACTCGATGGGGTCAAAGCCGACCTCAAGGAAATCGTTGACTTCTTACGGGCCCCAGAGAAATTCCAGAAACTCGGCGGACGTGTCCCCAAAGGTGTCTTGCTAAACGGCCCACCCGGTACAGGAAAAACAC
>Ga0114977_10001327_pt1 | contig 16153 bp, 14 predicted proteins | sample S_130805_MF_Meta_FD_87026 | JGI IMG/M metagenome (GOLD analysis project Ga0114977, IMG submission 87026) | Freshwater microbial communities from Lake Simoncouche, Canada to study carbon cycling - S_130805_MF_MetaG | ecosystem: Environmental > Aquatic > Freshwater > Lake | place: Lake...
AAATAATTATATTTTATAAACATAGTTTATTTCTTTTATTTTCTAGATTTTCTAGATTTTCTTGATTTTTTTGTCTTCCTAGATTTTCTTGATTTCTTAGATTTTCTAGATTTTCTTACTTTTTTAGTTCTTCTTCTACCACCCTTTTCACTTGGTGTATTGCCTTCGCTGTTTCTATTATGTCCTGGGCTTGCGGCTTCATCATCACTATCCATTGAGTCACTCATTGAATCAGAATCCTCTTTTTTGGAGGCATCGACTTCACCCTTTGTTTTCGCATCATCAATATTAGTATCCTTCGGTTTCTCTTCAGTATCTTTCTTTTTATCTTCAGAATCAGAATCAGACTCATCCGATGGGGGAGTATCAGCTCCGCCTTTCTTCTTCATCATATTTTTACAAATAGGACATTTACAGTCCATTTTATGTCCATTTGACTTTTTAGACTTATTCTTCTTTCCACCTTCTAGCATTTGATTATCAGAATCGGGCTCACTTTGTCCACCCTTCTTACCTTTACTCTTTTTCTTTAAAGTCTTATACATCATATTTTTACAAATAGGGCATTTACAGTCCATTTTATGTCCATTTGACTTTTTACCTCCTACAGAAATATCATTATCACTACTACTATCACGGTCGTCCATTATAATATATTAAAATATTATAAGTTTTTAAAATATTAATTTATATAAAAAATTGTTTATATAAATTAAAATAGTTAATTAATATTTTTAATCAATCATTCTAAATAATCTAAGTTCTTGTTTTTTGTCCCTTAAGTACGGAAGACCATTCACCACTCTTTTGCGGTTGCTTATCCTTATACTGTCTAGGCTTTCTATTATTCGTAGGTGTTGAAGGAGGTGTCTTTGGTTGTCTGGACAACTTAACTGGCTCCGATGACTCCTCCACTTCAACCTTGTCTTTGTTATAAGTGCTTCTTGACATCTTGAACTCTCTTCGAGTCTCACACATCAACTTACCTCCATTAATTCCTAAAACATTTGTAGCTTGAAACTTATGGACGTCATTTTGAGTGTGACTCAAATTGAAAGAAATATACTCGCCTTGAACCAAGTATTTATATTGCTCACTTGATACACCAATTGAACTGTGATGAACGAAAACATCAGTGCCTGCTTGTGCTCCGTCTGTAATAGAAATAAAACCATAACCGGCCTTATTATTAAACCACTTTACGCGGCCAGTAAAACGTTCGGAAGTATTTGTTCCTTCAGGCTGTGTAACAGAATCTGTAGTAGATGACATTGTTATTATAATTTACTAAAATGAAATAGCTTTATATAGTTTTTGACAGTATATTTATTTTTGAGTTATATAATAAATGTGAGAAAGAGTGAAGCGTTCAATGTCCTCTGGTTTTGATATATCAATATCAGTTTCGTTAATATTTTGGAAATCTATAAATTCGATATTTTTTTCAGTAACATACTCGAAAAAAGGCACTAAGTTAATAAACTCGGGCTCTTGGATAGTTTTTAAATCAATCTTTTCAGCCTTTGCAATATTAAAAATATATTTGAAAATTAATAGTGCTATGTATTTGGTCTTTTTACTTTCTGTTTGAGGCATTTTGTTCACCATTTGAAAAATATTGTATATAGATTTAATGTATTCTTCAGTATACTTGGACATTTTAATTAATATAAATATTATATTTATATTATTTATACACATAAATTGTTATTTAAAAATTACTCATTTCAATTTTGTCAATTTCGTTCTTAAACACATCAAAAAGAGTATGATAATATGGTTTTTCTTCAAAGTCTATTGTTCTTACAAATTTTATATATTCTATTAAAATAGGCGGTATTTCAGTATTGTATATAACATTTGTCTTCATTATTTTAATCAATTCGTGATTTGTTGAATCTATTTTTTGCCATTCTAGCATACCTAAATAAAAATAGATTAACATATAACCAAGTGATTCTAAATCATCTCTTCTGCTTAATTCCATAAAATTATGAGCATTGATGCTTGCGTATGTAGGTGTTCCAATGAGTGAGCTCGTTTGTTTCATTTCTATGTGTTTTTCATTATTTAAATAACTTTTACATAACCCGAAATCAATAATATTAATTTTTTTATTGGTATCACTTAAACTGAGAAGAAAGTTATCGGGTTTTATGTCTCTGTGTATCAAACCTGCTTCGTGAATCGTTCGCAAAAGGTCTAATATATTTATTCCAATTTGTAATGTGGTTTTGAGAGAAAATGTGCCTTTTTGTTCTTTTATTGCCTCTAATGACTCGCCCAATAAATTGAGAACCATATAATAGTTCTGGTTATCTTTACCATACCATTTGACTTCAGGTATGCCTTGTTTGTTTGATAAATATTGGTAAAAAGTAGCTTCATTTTTAAGTAATTTGGTTTCGTTTTTAATGGGTTCTACTTTGATTGCTACTTTTTCTTGCGTTCTCACATTTTCGCCTTGATAAATTGAACCGAATGAGCCAGAACCAATTAAATCTAATAATATATATTTTTTGCCAATTAACGATGCCATTATCTAAGATAAAATAGAACAATAATTTTAAATCTTTTTACTATATAAACTTTTTTACAAAAAAAGATAATTTAAATTGTAATAAAATACACCATAAAAACGTGTGTGCAAATTAGTATTAATTCTTGAATAATTATAACAATTCTGCCTATGTTATTTTTAGGAATAACTTGTGAAAAACCAGTTCCAGCTTGTATAGCTACACTTAAATATAAATAGTCAATAAAAGAAACTGCTTTGTGTTCAGTATCTTTTAATTCTAATTCTATATATTTATATATAAATGTAAAAACAATTATACAAAAAAAATGAAAACATACGGTTCGAATAGCCATCTGCATATTTTATATATTGTATACATAAAATATTATTTTTATAAAAACCTACTAGTTTATTGTTATACATAAAGCGACTGATTTGTCACCACATATTTTAACGTTAGATTGGGTATTTCTCTTAGCTTACTTAAGAAGGCAATGTTGCCAGTTAATTCTGCGATTTTTTCCATTTCACATGAAATATTATTAATCTTCAGTAATGCCTTGACAAATTCACCTAAAAACACGCCTTTTTCTCTGGCTAGATTTTGTAGAACCAGTTTACAATCTTCTACACATTCAGCATCACACCATTCAACAACGTAGTTTAACAAATCATATTGGATATAATAATCGGAACCAGTTTTAACACCCATACTTGTCTCAATGTCTTCATATTCATTGTATAATTTTGCTACATTACCTATTACATCTTTTACAACTTTGTCGTCTGTATATGGTATAAAATCTTGGACGCTTTCTTCAACGGAAATGTTTGTAAAACAACTAAATAATGAAACCAGCTGTTTTGACGACAAATGGTCGATTGATTTGTCTTCTAATAGGCGGGCAAATACGAGACACTGGACTTCCCTTAATTGTGAAGCCATTTTACCTTTTAATGTTAGACCTAGTTTTGTTGCTTCGCTTTCTTCTGCTTGGTTAGAGTATTGAATAAACCCATCATCTTCAAGTAAATTTAACACCTTATTCACGTCATCATTAATATAATTATCTATATTTTCTTGTCTTGTTTGTAGCTCATTTAATTCAGTTTGTTTCAAATTGTACTTGTTAAATACAATTATGTCTTGCTCTACAGTTTGATATGTATCTTTGATTTTTTGTATTTCCTTTTCCATCTCTTTTCGTTTCTTATTTACATAACTATCTTTGTTCAATTGTAATTCGGCATATTCCTTAACCAGATTTAGAGGCGTTTTAAAATTGTCAATACACAACTTTAATCTGTCACATTCTTTGTTACATGCTTCAATTTCAATTACTACTTGATTCATTTTGCTCTGTAAATCGCCAGTAATCATACTCTTTTTCGCAAAATTCACCAAATTATTGTCACCATTATCGATTAAATTTAGTAACAAATTGTACGAGATTTTGAACTTGGATGTTAGTGTTTGTGGCTTTCCATTCATCATAGTTTTGTATGCGATGGATGTTGTGTCGCGAAATAGGTTGTTTAAGTGTATCACATGGCCCACGCTATCAAGACCGAGTCTACCTGCTCTGCCTCCTGCCTGTGTGTACTCGTGTGCTTGTAACACACGCATACAAGTGCCGTCATGTTTATAAATATCAGTAAATATACAAGTTTTCACTGGTAGGTTAAGGCCTATGGCTACGGATTCTGTAGCAAATAGCAACTTAATATAACCCTTTGAAAACAAGATTTCTACAATTTCACGTAAAATAGGCATTAAACCACTATGATGCATCGCTACACCTTTACGTAACAATGATACCATATCTAAATATTCTGGTAAATTTAAATACTCTTTATAGTTCGGCAACTTTCTTATAATCTGTTCGCATTCACGGTCAATCGTATATGGGATTTTGGAATCAAACTCGAGTAGATTCGATGTTATTTCGTGAGCACAAACTTCTAGTTGTTTTCGTGAAAATACATAGCAAATAGCAGGCAACATTTCTTTTTCTACTAAATATTCAGACACCTTATTCAATACATTTTGACGTTTTACTCTTACATCATTGTCATCAAATAATTTTATCATTTTACTCATATTTCTGTAATTGACTTCGTTAAAGACGCCATTGGCATCTTGAATTACAATTGGTTTATCTATTAAACTCTTAATTTCTGCTTGTGTTGCCTTATCTTTTACGGCCTTATTGATTCCATTTGTTACTGTAATGAAACTGTAATGGGTTAAAGGAACGGCTCTGTTTAATTTCTTTGTTAAATAGACGATTTTTTCTACATTGTCTACATTTTCGCCTCTGTTTTCAAGCCATAAAGCGAACTTTTCTGGACCATCTAATGTCGCTGATAGACCCACCATTTGTATATGTCGTGGCAACATCATAATACTGTTCTCCCACACGTGACCTCTGCTGGGGTCATTTATCATATGAATTTCGTCGAAGATGACACACCCTAATTCGTTTACAATATCCATGTCAAATGAAGTGCTGGTGTTTTTGACATTTGATACACTTTTAAGTTGATAAAGTTTATTTAAAAGGATTTCGGTTGTCATTATTAATATATCGGCGTCTGGGTTGCATTTGATGTCCCCTGTGATGATTCCCACACGCAAATGAGGGTATTTTTTTGAAAAGTCGTCGAATTTTTGATTCGATAGGGACTTAATTGGACTACAATAGATGACTTTTTTACCTTGTGACACGAAAAAATCCAATGAGAACTCAGCAGGTAAACTTTTACCACTACCTGTCGGAGCTGTTACTAATACATGTTGTCCTTCGACAATACCTTCAATCGCATATTTCTGAAAAATATGTAATGGATATTTAAATTTCTCAAAGTGTTCCTTGTATTTCTCTTCATTTTCAGAAGGATAATTATTAATGTCGCATATTTTTACCATTTGTTTTAATACATATTATATATATTAATTTTTTTATATTGTTTTACAAAATATTATAAAAATGTAAAAAATAAAATTGAAACAAAAAGTATTCAAAAATTATAACTTATTAAAATAAAATGTCAGATAACTTTAAAAAAGTAGAAGAAAAGGGGTTTAGATATTATCAGGCAGAGGCTGATGACGCAATTTATGAGGAGTTTCTCATAAATAACAAATGTATTGTGAAGATGTTTTGCGGGACAGGTAAATCGCTTTTGATGCGAAAATGTAAATCCGTACAAAATCAAAAGTTGGTTGTTTATGTGTTTCCATCGCTTTCTCTCATTGACCAATTTTGTAATGATTATTTTACACAGAAGGATTCACCTTTCAAGGTTTCATCTGAGAACGATTCAACCACCGACCCAGCACTTATCAAAGAAGAATTAAAAAGGGAAAAAAACAAAATCATTTGTGTAACATATAACAGCTACAAGACTTTGTTGGACAATCTTGGTTCAACCAAAATCAATGTATGTATTTATGATGAGGCACATCACGCAGTTGGAGAGACATATCAGAAACTTATCTTTGAAAATGAAACTAATGCTTGTGAAAAACAAATATTCTTCACAGCTACACCGAAAAACGCAAATGGTATAATTATGTATGACCGAAACAACTTGGAAGCTGGAATGTGTGGTAAGTTAGTGTATGATTACTCGTATTTGAGAGGCATGAATGAAGGTTATTTAAATCCATTTGAAATCCGTGTGGATATGTATACTGAAAACAGTAATAAATCACTATATGAAAGCATCGCACGAGCAATTCTAGTAAGTGGAAACAATCGTGTTTTAACCTTTCACGCAGATGTAAATACTGATAGAGACACATCAGTCAATAATTTTGTGGATGAAACTGAATTTGTTAGAGCATTTAATAAAGTTTTGATAAAAGAATTCTCAAAAGACAATATTAGAAAAAAATATACAAAGTTCAAAATGATTGCACTTGATGCATCTATTAGAATGAATAAACGCAGGTCTATTTTGGATAAGTTTGATACGACAAAAGACAATGAGGTTTATATCATATCTTCTTGTGAAACCATAGGCGAAGGCATTGATACCAAGAACGCAAATATGTGTGTATTTGTTGACCCAAAATCATCCTTTGTGAAGATTATTCAGAATATTGGTCGTATTGTTCGTAAACAAAAAGATGTATACAAACCTCCATCAACAGTACTTATTCCTTGTTGGGTAGACAAAACAAAATATATTGGTTGCTACGAAGACAGAGAGAAGTGCGACGAGGTTATCCGTTCTGATTTAAACAAAGACGGTAATTTCAACGGCATTTTGAATGTTTTGAGTGCGTTGAGGCAAGAAGATGAGGATATTTATGATATTTGCTTACATTACCCAGACACTTATTCACCCCAAGAAATCAGAAGCAACTTGGAAAAAAATGGATACAAAGTATTGGACCAAGTTGGTGATGGTGAATTAATAGAGACAATGGAATATTTGTTAGATACTGAAATTGATTATGAAGATTATGAAGATTGCGAGACCAATGAGGAAATGATTATGCGAATTGCGGAAGACAATGATGTTTGTCTAGAGATACACACGAACTCTTTTGAAAATCAGATTGAAAAATACAATTCAGAATGTGAGAGTGAAGAGGTTATACGCTTATATAAGGAAGAAACAGACGAAGAAGGAAACCAAGTGTATTGTCCGATTGTAAAAAAATGTGGAAAACGACGTGGTAATGGTTCAATTAAAGGACTTGATAGAAAAGATAGAATCAAAATTGATGTGCATACCAATCCGGATGTAAAGGTTTTATGGAAATTGAACGGTGATTTTACGAAAGACATGTGTAGTTGTGTTTTGGATTGTGAGGTTGATGTTGTTGATAGATGGTTTGAACGATTTGAAGAATTGAAGAAGTTTATTTATGAAAATAATATGACTCCAAGAAATAAATCAAAAAATATGATTGAGAGGAGAATAGGATGTTGGTTAACAGACCAAAAACGAAATTATAAAAATAACGAAAGATCTATGAAAGATACTGTAAAAAATGAATTATGGATAGAATACGTAAAAAATAATCCCGAATATTTTAAAACAGAAGATGATTATTGGTTTGAATATTTTGAAGAATTTGAGAATTTTATTTCTGAAAATCAACGGTTACCAACAGAAAGTAGCGAACGCAAATTGGCAAGATGGGTTCAACATCAAAAACAAAATTTCAAATATAAATTATTAGGTATGAAAAATGAAGATAGATATAATATTTGGAAAAAGTTTATGGATGAAAATCCACAATATTTTATGTCAGACGAAGATTATTGGAATAGTATATTCATAAAATTAAAAAAGTTTATTGATGATAATAATAAATTGCCAAGTCGTGTTTCAAATGATAAAAATGAAATAAATTTAAATAGTTGGTTAAATACTCAAAGATCTGCGTTTAAACAAATAAAATATGGTATGAAAAATGAAAATAGATATAATATTTGGGAAGACTTTTTAAATGAATACAAACAATATTTTAAAGATTATGAAGATGTTTGGTATAATAAATTAGAACAATTAAAAAAGTTTATAAATGAAAATAAACGAAAGCCGTCAAAAGAACCGTCAGATAAACTCGAACAAATACTAGGACAATGGTTAGGTCAGCAATTAAACAATTATAAAACAAGAACAAAATCTATGTCTTTTGAGGAACGATGTGAAAAGTTTGAAGAGTTTATGGAAGAATATTCTGAATATTTTATAGACAATAATAACAAATGGTTTGAAAACTTCAAGAATACAAAGGATTTTATAATTAAAAATACAAAAATACCAAATGGAAAATCTGAAGATGAAGAAGAAAAAAAATACGGTATTTGGGTATCACGACAACATAAAAATTACAAAACAAAAAGAGGTTGTATGGGCAACAATGAAATTTATGATACATGGACAAAATTTGTAACAGAATATCGTGATTTATTATTAGATTATAATACACAGTGGTGTAATAATTTTCAAAAATTAAAAGATTTCATATATACAAATAAAAGACTGCCTTCATTTATATATAATGATGAAAATGAAAATAAACTATTAAAATGGTATTATCATCAAAGAGAAAATTTTAAGGATAAAAAAGAAAATATGAAGGACGGACATAAATATAATGCTTGGGAAAAATTTGTGGAAGAATTTAAAGATTATTTAAGTAAAAATTATGATGAAATCTGGTATAGTAATTTAAAAGAATTACAATTGTTTATCACATCATATAGTAAACTTCCACTTGAAGACTCTACAAATGAGGATGAAAAAAAACTGGGAAAATGGTTATGTCATCAGAAACAAAACCATAAAAATAAAAATGGTTTTACAGTAAACTTAGAAAAACTTGAAACATGGGAAACCTTTATTCAAAATAATATTATATATTTTAAACCAAATTATGAAATATGGTTAAGTAAACTAGACGAATTGAGAAAATTTATTCAGGAAAAACAAAAATTGCCTGCGTATAGTTCAAAAAATAACATTGAAAAATATCTAGGTCAATGGTTATCAACTCAAAAACAAAACTATAAAAATAAAACTGAAAATATGAAGGACAAAATGTATAATAGTGTGTGGAAAAGTTTTATAACCGAATATAACAATTATTTTAAAGATGACTGGTATGATAATTACGACGCATTGATAGAATTTATAGAAAAAAATAATAAACTTCCAAGAACAAAATCAAATGATGAAAATGAAAAACAAATTGGAGCATGGTTACACAATCAAAATCCAAATTATAAAGAAGTAAAAGGCAGTATGAAAGACAAAGACAAATATAACTTATGGAAAGAAATGATTATTAAATATAAAGAATATTTTAAAACTGATGAAGAAAAATGGAATGAAAAATTACAGGAATTAAAAATATTTATCAATGAAAATAAAATAAAACCTTCGGGTAAAAATGAAAATGAGAAACAAATATTAAAGTGGTTATATCACCAAACTGAAAATTATAAAAAGAAATATGGAAGTATGAAAGACATTGAAATATACAATCACTGGTCTCAATTCTTGGAAGAATACAAGCAATATTTTGATAACATAGTTGAGATAGAAGAAGAATCTGAAGAAGAAATAATTATAGTACCAAAAAAGAAGTCAATGAAACTCAAAGAACCAAAGGTAAAATTACCCAAAGAAACAACAGAACAAAGAAAACAACGCACAAAATCTGTTCTTGAACTTTTACACCAAAGATACAAAACACTCACTTCTCAAAATCTTCAAAAAGAGTTTCAAGAAAACCCTAAATTGTGGCACGAATATCACGACGTGTCCGAAGAAAATGAAAAATCGTTTGATTATTCTCCGCGAGACAAAATTATTCAAGATATGGATGGAAGACCAGGAAAACGAAGTCAAATAGTCGTGGATATGGGTTGTGGAAGGGCTCATATTGCTTCTCATTTTGCCAACGACAGTCGTTTTACATTCATCAATTACGACCACGTATCGTCCAAAGAAAATGTTCTAGTCCAAGACATTTCAAAGACACCATTGGAAGACCATAGTGTAGAGATTTGTATATTATGTTTGGCAATGTGGGGGTCAAATTGTCGCGAATATATAAAAGAAGCGTATCGAATTTTGGAAAGTGGAGGCAAGTTGTATATCATGGAAGCAACGAAGCGATGGACAGATGAGGGTAAACCACCTGCCGAATTATTAGAACTAGAAATAAAAAAGTCTGGTTTTAAAATTGCCAAGTCATCTATAGAGAAATTCTGCTTGTTTGTTTGTACAAAAGAATAATAAATAATATTAAACACATAACAAGTATCAATACAGTATGGATAATCATATAATAAAAAATTTACAAAATTTTGTAAAACCAGACAAAAATTTTTTAATTGATAAAGAATGTCTGATATGCTTAGATTCAATCGATATAGAAGCGTTAAAAATAGTTAAATTGCCTTGCGGATGTTCTAATTCAGTATATCATATTGTTTGTATATTAAAATTATTAGATTCAGGTAAAAATAAAAATTTTTGCCCTCATTGTAAAACCAATTATGAAATTTCTTTAAAACAAATAGAACAACCAGTAGCAAGGCATCAAGTTTTACCATACAATACAGAAATAACACCACCAAATCAAAATTTACAAATAAAAATTCTTACGCGTATATTGATATTTCACATTTTAATAAATTCATTAATGAATATTAACAATATAATTATATCAAAAATTTGTGATGGATATAATAGTCAACTAGATGAATTACACGTATCAATGTTATTTTATTTTTGTAAATTATTTTTTAATTATATTATGTTATGTTACGCGAAAAATAATATTACAAAAATAGAAGATTGTTTAGTTTGTAGCTATGTGTTTCAAACTGTATTATTTGGGTTATTAATTTATATATTAACTAAAATAAAAAATGATAACAATTCTACTCTTTTATTACTTAATAATTTGTTGTTATGTTCAGTTGATTTGATGTATCGAATATTTTCAGAATACAAAATAAGAAATACCGTAAACGTAATTGAATAAATCTTAAAAATAAAAATAGAATATAATTATATGAATAAAAATATTTTTTATAACTCATTAATATTATCTATTGTAATACAAGCAATAACTGGATTAATAGATTTTATTGCCCTATTAGTTAAGGTTCCAATTGAATACAATATAATAAAACAATTATTATTAATGGAATTTATAGTTCAAGTTATAGAAGGAACATTTTATATATGGTTATACTATAATTTTAATAATGTTGTAAATGCTACACCTAGTAGGTATTTTGATTGGGCTATAACTACACCAACTATGTTAATTCAATTAATTTTTTATTTGATTTATTTACACAATAAAAATAAAGGTACAACTGAACAATTAGACTTTTTTAAATTATTTGATGAAAATTTTATAACTATAATACAAGTTTTATTACTCAACTGGTTAATGTTATTATTTGGGTATTTAGGAGAGATTAACGTAATACCAATGTTATTAGGTACAATATTAGGATTTATACCATTTTTAATTTACTATTATATCATTTATATTAATTACGCAACATTAAGTGAAAACGGATGGAAAATATTTTTTTATTTCTTCTTTTTCTGGTCATTGTATGGTGTTGCTTCCGCAATGCCGTATATATAAAAAATACAGTTTATAATATACTCGATTTATTTTCAAAAAATTTCTTTGGTATTTTCTTATCTTATATTGTGTTTTTTCAACAGTATTAATTCTATACTGTCATTTCGTCCAAAACTTCTGAATACTCCATAATTTTGTTATACAGTTGTTTAATTACCTTTTCAATATCCTTTTGATTACCGTAATGTGCTTTAATTTGAATGTTGCTATAACAATGACCTAAATTAATTACACCAATATTAATGTAAATAGGTCCGTTTTTACATTGTTTTTTTGTCCAAAATTGGTCTTCATCTACATTATACCCGAAGGCGATAAATTCTTCCAGAAAATCGGGCAAGAATAGCTCAATGTCCTGCTTTTTAGTAAAGCAATGGAACGTTACTGGTTTCATATTGTTGTAAAGATGAGCGTTAAACTTAATGCTATTCATTTTATCATAATTTTTACATTGATGTGTAAATAAAAAAGTAATTCAATTTTTTATTTTAATATTTTTACTTTTTACTCTTTATTTTTGGGTAAACACACAATATATTTTTTCTCGCCTATTTCATAAAATTTATATCCGTCTCTTAAATGATAAACTTCTACTTCTTCATAACACCCTTTTCTGAAGTAATAATACAATTTTTCGTGCTCAATTTCTTGCCATTTTTCGTTAATGGGTATTTGATATGGAACTGGGTCTACATAATTGACTTTTTCACCTAACATTAAAATGATGTTTTTTATTTTAATGATAGTTTATAAAATTGTTTTTTGTAATATTAATATATAATGGTTAAATATTTAAAAACAAGAAAGGGTCAATTTTATAAACTAATGAAAAATGGTAAAAAAAAAAGAATATCACAAAAGGAATATAGGAAGAAGAAAACAAGAAAAAATATAAAAATGATTGGTGGCACATTAGAAGATTTGGAAAAAATAAATGTATCTGAAAAAGTAATAATACTTATTGGCGATTTTCATACAATATTATACGAGAAAAATATAGAAGAGTTTAATAATATTATAGAAAAACAAAAAGAAATTATTGACATAATTAATAGTAAATATGATAGAAATATATACTTTTATACAGAATTGCCATTAAAAGATAAACCACAAGTTTTGAGAAATACAAATATGTCAACATGTATTGTAACAAAATATGCTATTAGTAAAATGCCATTAAAATTTTCAAATATAGACTTTTGTGATAGAGAGAAAAAAGGACATTGTGATAGAGAATATGCGGATGATATATTAGATATTTTTCGTGAAGACAAAAATGTAAATTGTGTGGTTGCTCTAGTAGGTTTTTCACATTTATCACATTTAAAAAGAATTATTGGTGAAATCAGCCCAGAGATAAAAATTGTATGTATAAATACTTTGCCATCAAGACTATATCAAAAAGTCTATTCAGTATACAAAGAACAACCAGATGTTTATCCTGAAGAAATAGAATTATTAGAGAAAGAACTACCATATGTATTAAAAGCTGATTCATCAAGACTATCACAATCATCGTCATCAGAAACAATTGAAACAACACCATCAATTACAGCAAGACCAACAATTGAAGCTACACCAACAATTGAAGCTACACCAACAATTACATCAGAAGCAAAAGGAACATATGATGTCAAAGTTTTACGGTTAAGGGATGAGAAGATATTTAAATGTCCTGCTTGTGGTACTACATCAGGAACATTTGCCGAGATAAACCCGACACTTACACATTTATTTAAACATAAACCGAATTGTCCTAATCAAGGCAAAATTCCTATAGAACCTTCAATTTAAAAACATTATAAAAAAGGATGAAATTTATATAAATAGATTTTTATATAATTTATATATTAAATAAAATGAATACAAAGAATTTTTAAATAACGAAAATGTAAAGGTTCTATGGGCTAGAAACATAACGATAAGTGCCTTTTTTAAAATAGTAAAATTCTGTTCCGTCAATTATTTCATCCCAGTTGTTGTCGGGTTCTCTCTTAATAGTTAATGGTCCAATTACGTTAGCGTTCATTTGTAAAATATTTTGTGTTCCTGTTTTGAAGAAAAAAGAATTTCAATTTTTAAATGAAAAAAAAGACTTTACGGTCTTTTTTATTTTTTATTTTTTATTAAATAACATAAATATACACAATAATAATACAATAATATAATACAATACAATTTATAATTTACCAAATGAAAGCCTATTTGTTGTGTTTTATTTCGTGAACCCATATAATGTCTTCGTCATCTATATAAGCGGCTTCCTCGGTTTCGATGCGTGTCTTCGTAATGTCTTCCTCCTCTAAACAAGCGGTGTCATATCTTGCGTTAAGCGTCTGTCTAAAATCTTGTTCTTCTTGAGATACATAAGAAGAACATAATTTACAGCATTCACCGTAAATACAGCGATAATTAAAATATTCTTTATATTGACAACAACTTTCACTACAATACATTTGACCGTATTCTTTTTCTGTGTTACCACACGTATGACAATGCGATAAATAATAAATCGATTCACATATAGTAAAATAACGCTCCTTAGCGTATTTCCTTGTTTCATTTATTTTTTTTTCATCAAAATTAGTTACTTTATATCGTGAATTAAACAACGCTACCTTATCGGGATTCTTGCATATATCGCATACAAGGTCGTCGCATTTTCTACAATTAAATATCTTTTTATAAAAGCAAGGAAAATCATACACTTCAACTTCTTTCTCGCATCTCTCAGAACAATATAAATCGCCGTATAAACTGCCTTCTTCTTGTTCAAAGAATTTGTTACAATTATGGCACGATTGAGAGTAAGATAAAGCATCTGATAAAGTAATCATATTTGACTTTGCGTAATTCTTTAGTTTTTCAAACTTTGTTTGATTGAAATTACTTTCAGTTAATCTGTTAAAATGGTTGACCTCTGTATCTTCGTCTCCTTCAGGGTAGTTGTCATCTCCCTCGAAACTTGTTCTTTCTTCTTCTTCTTCATAGACTAGGTATAATCTTTCTAACTCGGCGTCAAGAGCCTCTAGTTCAGGGTTCGCAGTATATTTCGAGCACTCTATCCAGAGTGCCTCTCTAATACCAGAAAGTCTTTTAGCGGGGGCGATTTCTTCTTTTTTCATTTCAGGAATTATTATATTTAATGACAAATCAATGTCAGTAAAGTTTTTCATTTCTTCGGTAAATTGTCTCATCTTAAAGGTGTGTATATGTTTATTTAAATTATACATTTGCTGTAAAACAAAAAAAGCATTTCACTTTTTTATTTTTTTTATTGTTTTTGGCCCAACATTTTTTTTATTTATTTTTGGTCCAACATTTTTTTTCATTTATTTTTCATTTATTTTTTGTATTTTTTATTTTTTTTTGTTTTTTTTATTTATTTTTTTATTTTTTATTTATTTTTGTATTTTTTATTTATTTTTGTATTTTTTATTTATTTTTTATTTATTTTTGTAATTATATATATTTATTTTCTAAGCAAAATATTCAATTAAATCAGGAATACATTCGAAAAACTGGTTATAGACTTGAAGCTCTTGAAACGCATCTATTGCGAATAAAACAGGTTTGTACTTATGATATTCGTCGTTGTATTTTACTCTTCTTTCGTGATTTTTTTGTACTATCCATGTTGTGCACACACGGCATTCGGCTTCCTTGTGGCATACTTGCCAATAATCTTCACAAGATTCCCGACATCTTTTATTACAATAAGAGTTTTCCTTATCGTCAAACATTCTATTTTTTAATTTGATGCCACAACAATGGCAGTGGGTTTGATAATAAATTGCTTCCTCAATTGTAATCTTATGCCATTCAGCATACTTATACAATTGTCTCTGTTCGAACTTGTTGAATTCGTTAAGTAACAACGCATCGTATGTACAGCCTCCGCAAAACCATTGCCCTTCGTGGCACATTAGGTCGTCCCATTTTGTTTTAACTGCACAATGCTCACAATTGTCAAACTCGGGGTGGTTCATTTCTTCTTCGGCTTGTATGTCAAGCCTCAATGCGTCGTATGTACAGCTTGCACAAAACCATTGTCCTTTGTGGCACATTAGGTCGTGCCAGTTTGTTTCGACGCAGCAATCCTCGCAATTGGCAAACTCGGGGTGGTCCATTTCTTCAAGTTGGTCCGTTTCTTCTTCAAAATTACCGTCTTCGTCTACAGGATTCATTCTTAAATAATCCTCAAATTGTTTTTCCTGGTAAGCCTCTAGTTCCTCTCTAGAAGTTTCGTTATATTTGTTATTATGTGTCATTATACTAAAAGTAAGTTTATTGTTTAAAATATACATATCCTAAAAAATAAAAAAAGTATTTCAATTTTTTTATTTTTTAAAATTTTTCAAAAAAGTTGCAATTTATTTCATGATTTTGTCTTTGTCCTTTTTGTTGTCACCAGTAGAGTCACTAGTGTTAGTCATAGTGTTAGTCATAGTTTCAACGCCCTCTCTGTGGGAATAAAGGCCCATAAA
>Ga0114977_10001328_pt1 | contig 16140 bp, 14 predicted proteins | sample S_130805_MF_Meta_FD_87026 | JGI IMG/M metagenome (GOLD analysis project Ga0114977, IMG submission 87026) | Freshwater microbial communities from Lake Simoncouche, Canada to study carbon cycling - S_130805_MF_MetaG | ecosystem: Environmental > Aquatic > Freshwater > Lake | place: Lake...
AAATTCTCTTTCTGGTGGAATAGGAAGATATTTTATAACAAAATGCGCTCCAAGTATTTGCCAAAAATCAGTTGGTGTATTTGCTAAATAGCTTAACAATCTATAATTGCGAACAATATCATAAGTAGTTTCAGCAATAAAACGTCTATCTCTTCCTCCAAATTTCGGATTTTCTTTTAACGTTTTTTCAATTACTTTATCAGCATATTTATCTTCAGTAAATATTACATTTAATGAATTAACAATAGCTTGTAATAAAATACGGTGTGGCTTTGCTACTTGTTTTATAGGTTTTCTTTTCATTTTATTTTTTAATTTACCAACTCAGTTTCAAACCCTTTTTTATATTCTCTTCGATCAACTTCTTTTTTATCTATATCATAATAAAACCATAGGCTATCTTTCAAATCTTGCTTGTACCAACCAGTGTATTGAATATTTCCATTTGGGAAATAAACAGTTGATTGCCCATCTTTTTTATCATTATCATAAAAACATTCACTCCATTTAATACCATTTTCATAAAATGCTAACCATTGGCCATGACGTTTACCAAATCTAAAAAATCCTGTAAATCGTATAACACCATTTGGATATTTATCTACATAATCTCCGGTATAATCTTTATCGGGAGGCGCTATTGGAGAGCTGGTAGCATTTAAATTTACCACATTTACGGTATCATCTTTTTTTACGATTTCATCCCCTTTGCTATCAGTTTCATTTTTACAATTTGTAAAAAACAAACCAACAATTAAAAGCGTTATTGAAATTATTACTATCTTTTTCATTATCTTATTTTTTGCGTTCAATTGAATAATTAACTAATTGTATTAAACTTCTTTTAGACTCGCTATCAGGGATGTTAGTAAGGCAATCCAATGCTTTAACTTTATAAGTATTCATTACAGATTCGGCATAAGTAATTCCACCTTTTTCGATTACAAAATTAATAACTTCACTTACCTTTTTTGGATCATTGTTATGGTTTTTCACAATATTAATTACTTTTCTTTTTTCGAGCCAAGTACAATTATTTAATGCATAAATTAATGGCAATGTCATTTTTTTCTCTTTAATATCAATACCTGTTGGTTTCCCAATAGACGTATCATCACCAAAATCAAACAAATCATCTTTTATTTGAAAGGCAATACCCGTAAAAGTCCCAAAATCAAGAAAAGTCTTTATCAACTCTTTATCTTCACTTACCGAAGCAACGCCTGCAGAACAACAAGCTGCAATTAATGTTGCTGTTTTTTTTGTAATAATTTCAAAATAAATTTCTTCAGAGATATCAAGTTTTCGCGCTTTTTCAATTTGAAGTAATTCTCCTTCACTCATTTCTCGAACGGCGTTACTTACAATTTTAAGTAAGTGAAAATCATTGTTATCCAAGGAAAGTAACAAACCACTTGATAATAAAAAATCACCAATTAAAACAGCTATTTTATTTTTCCAAAGTGCATTTACACTAAAAAAACCACGGCGTTCATTACTATCATCCACCACATCATCATGCACCAAAGTTGCAGTGTGCAATAATTCAATTAATGATGCTGCCCTATATGTACTTTCATTTATTGGAGCTACACATTGAGCACTTAAAAAAACAAACATGGGGCGTATTTGCTTTCCTTTTCGCTTTACAATATACCCGGTAATTTTATCTAATAATGGCACGCTACTTTTCATGGATTGTTTGAATTTAATTTCAAACTCATCCATGTGTTTGTTAATTGGTGCTTTTATCTGATCTACTGGTGAACTCATGTTTTAAAAAGTAGCGTAAATATAAGGTTTTAATATAAAATAGTATAAGGTTTTGTTTGCGTGAAGGATTGAAATGGAAATCCTTTTATTTGTATTTCACAAATAAAAGATTGTAGTGAAAAGCCTGAACCAGCCTGCCTCTTTTCGATGGGGCACGCCCTAAAAAAACTATTTAAACACTTGACTTGCAGATTTGTTTTTATTGACTAATTGTCCGCAAGCCGCATCGATATCCTTACCTCTACTTTTACGAACATTTACAATAATACCTTTGGATTCCAAATGATGAACAAATGCCTCTAAACGCTCAGGCGTGGTTTGTTTGTATTCACCATCATCAATTGGATTATATTCAATAATATTGACTTTTGCAGTTGTTTTTTTGCAGAAATCGGCCAATTCTTTTGCATCCTGAATGCCGTCGTTAAAATCTTTAAAAACAATATATTCAAACGTTACTCGTGAACCGGTTTTATGGTGAAAATAATTCAAAGCTTCCTCCAAACTATCTAAAGTATTGGTTTCATTAATGGGCATGATTTGATTTCGTTTTTCATCATTTGCCGCATGAAGTGAAACTGCCAAATTAAATTTGACATTATCATCCCCTAATTTCATTATCATTTTTGCAATACCAGCCGTACTAACCGTAATTCGACTTGGACTCATATTTAATCCGTCTGGAGAAGTAATTCTATCAACCGACCGTATTGTTTCAGCATAATTAAGCAAAGGTTCGCCCATGCCCATATATACAATATTTGTAAGCGGTTGGTTATATTTTGTTTCAGCTAAATTTTTAACTAAAGCAACTTGATCATAAATTTCATCAGCATTTAAATTACGCAAGCGTTTTAATTTACCAGTGGCGCAAAAAGCACAGGTTAAACTACAACCAACTTGTGATGAAATGCAGGCAGTCATTCTTGATTTTGTTGGTATTAAAACACTTTCAACAACATTTCCATCATGTAGTTTCATAGCACATTTTATGGTGCGATCATTACTAACTTGTTGGTCAGAAATTATTACAGCATTAATTACAAAAGTTTCCTTAAGCCAATCCCGTAAAGGCTTTGAGAGGTTACTCATATCATCAAACGTATGAGCTGTTTTTTGCCAAAGCCATTCATAAATTTGATTGGCTCGAAATGTTGCTTCACCTTTTTGTTTAAGTAATTCTGAAATTTCTGGCAGAGATAATGCGCGTATGTCTTTTTTTAATTCCATGTATTAAATGCAAAGTTAAAGATAAAACCTAATCTTACTGATTATAATTTTGAATATTATTCATCTGCCTTAAAATCGTTTTGTATTCAATATTATTGGGGTTTAATATACAGGCGGTTTCCATATCTTTTTTGGCTTCGTTAAAAAGATTAACATTTAAAAAACGTTTTGCTCTATTAAAATAATTAAGATCATTTTTTGGATTTGATGCAATTAAAACATTTAATTTACATAATTCATTATTTGTCCATTTTTCAGTCAGGTCTTTTTCTAAATTAAGAGGAATAACATTTGGGCAACATTTTTTTATAGTAATTAAATCAGCCATTGCATTATCCAAATCGCCCAAATTAAAATAAGATAAGCACCTATTTATTACAACAACTTCATGAAAGCCTTCTAATTCGAGTGATTTATTGAAATCTTTAATAGCTTCTGCATATTTATTTATTGCCACGTAGGCATTTGCTCTGTTATTATAAATTTCAGCTTTATTTGGCCTCAACTCAATTGCTTTACTATAAAATGTTATGGCATCATTAAAATTTTTGTTTGCAAATTCATAATCAGCTTTTTGAACTTGAAATAAATAATATTCAGGAGCATCTTTTAAGCCAGCTTCGGTAAATGATATTTCTGATTTATAAATATCCATTCTTACAAAAGTTTTTAATCCAAAAACAATTGTTATTAATCCTAAAATACAGATTACTTTTTTTGATTGCCAGTTTATTTTTAGCTGCGAAACAAATAAAATTATTCCAATTAATGAAGTGTACATTCTACTTTCGAGATGCTCTCCAGCACTATTAACCGAACCAAACCACGTTGGAATAGCAAGTAAAATAAAGTAAACAAACAAACCAAAAACAGCAACGGATTTTGATTTAACGCCAATATAAAACCAAGCAAATACCAATAAAAGCAAACTAACAATACCATAAAAAAGTGTTGAATTTTGAAGTGTTGGAAAAACAGATAAGTTAAATGGAAATAATACTTTTCCTAAAAACACAAAATTTGCTAAAGTGAAATTCTTAAAAATAAGCAACCAATTAGAACTAAATAAAGGGATAACACTCACAATGTTTTTCCTTAAAATAAACCACGATACTGAAATTGTTATCCAAAACAAAACAAAAACAAGTAATTGTTTTTTACTTGGCTTAACGGAAATATAATATAAAAAAATAAAAATGAGTGGTAAGGTAATTGCATTTTCTTTGGTAAGCAGGGCACATATAAAAAACAAAAAATGGAGCACTAATGAATATAAACTATAACTTTTAAAATATTGTATTAAACAAATTATTGAACTTAATGCGAAAATACCAAATATTAAATCATTACGACCTGGAATCAAAGCTACTGAGTGCAGCAATAATGGATGAAAAATAAAAATTGAAACAAAAATAAGTGCGGTTTGTTTCGACACTGAAAAAAGAGTTAAGAACCTGAAAAACAAACAACAAAAAATAAAATGGTAAACTAAATTGGAAAGATGGAAAAAAACGGGAGACAACTGCCCAATTCTATAATCCAAAACAAAGGATAATAAGAAAAATGGTCTATAGTAAATACCTAATGTTGGCTTGGTAAACGCTTCAATAATTGGCTTTGTGCCTGATAAAAAAGGAGCATTTTTCACAATTAACCATTGTTCGTCCATTGGCGAAAAACCAAAGAATAAACTTTTTCCGTAAAGTAAAACCAGAAGTAAAACTAAACTACAGTAAACAGTATAGTTATTTTTAAACATTAATTTTATTATCGAATTCATCCTTAAAACTGAGTTTCTAAAATACAAATTTTTAACATGCAATTACAAATGATATTTATATTAAATTTATAGTCCAATTCATAAAACAAAAATGCGATATATTAGTGCTGACCAAATTTTTTCAGGAAAAGAATTTCTATCAAATGGTAGTGTTTTAGTAATAGACGACAATCATATGATTGCAGACATTTTAGATTCCACTAAAATTAATGAGGAGAATATTGAACACTTTGATGGAATTATTTGTCCAGGTTTTATAAACACGCATTGCCATTTAGAATTAAGTCATTTAAAAAATACTATAGATTCAAAAACTGGCATTGTAAATTTTGCGCTTGATATCATAAAAAAAAGAAATTTAGTTAGCATTGAGCAACAAAATGATGCGATGCTTTATGCAGACAAAATAATGTATGAACAAGGAATAGTTGCAGTTGGTGATATCAGTAATTCAAACATTTCGAAAGCTGTTAAATCAAAATCTTCTATTTACTATCATACTTTTGTAGAATTGATAGGTTTAAATCCTCAAAAATCAGAATCGGTTTTTAATTATGGTTTGGAGTTATTAAATGATTTTAAATCCCTAAATTCAGCTTGTTCTCTTGCTCCGCATGCACCATATACTGCATCAACAAAATTAATTGAATTGATTTCGAATGAATGTTATGAGCAAAAAAAACCAACCAGTATTCACAACCAAGAAAGTATTGCGGAAAACGATTTTTTTATTTCTAAGTCAGGAGATTTTTTAAAATTATATAACACATTAAATATTTCTATAGATTTTTTTAAGGCCACAAAAGAAAGTAGCTTGCAGAGTATATTAAATTCTTTTAATAAAGCTGTAAATACATTATTAGTACACAATACATTTTCAAATATTGAAGATGTGATATTTGCCAAAAAAAATCATAAACAATTGTTTTGGTGTATATGCGCAAATGCTAATTTATACATAGAAAACACTTTACCAAATATTGATTTATTAATTTCCGAAAACTGTGAAATTACATTAGGTACCGATAGTTTAGCAAGTAATAATAAGCTATCAATCATTGAAGAAATTAATACTATAAAAAAGCATTTTTCTCATATACCATTAGAAAGTCTTTTAAAAATGGCAACATACAATGGAGCTAAATTTTTAGGTATTGAAAACAAATTTGGGTTAATTGAAAAAGGAAGGAACAGTGAGTTAAACTTAATCACAAACTTAAACGGAGTATATGACGTTAAAAAAATAAGGCAAGAATTAAAATCAAAATAGAACAAGTGTTTCTATCTCACACCGTTTCTTTTATAATGCTAATTGTAGCTTTTAAAATAAATAATGAAAATTCGTTATTTATTTTTTTAAAATTCGTTTTTAATTTATTTCCGCTTTTCATGCCAATGGTTATAAAACCTAAACCTGCACCACCTTTATCGCTCATTGTATTATTTTCTAAATGCTCTAAATAATAGGCTTTCAATGCTTTGTCATCATCAAAAGAATTAATAACATTTATTTGCTTTTCAAGCACATGTATCGAATAATTCGCAGTTAAATTTGCAGAAATCACAGTAACAGAATCTTGATTTTTTTTTAATATAAAAAAATTATGCTGCTCACTGCTAATATTCTTATGGCCATGGATAAGCATATTTTGAAGTGTTTCGACACAAATAAAAAAAATTTTCTTGACTGATCCTTTTGGAATGTCTAAATATTTAATTTGTTCTTCAATACAACTTTCCAAAGAAGAAATAACACTTTGAGATAATTCGCCAATATGAGTTACTAAAACATCATTGTGCTGCTTAGATTCCTCGAGAAGTATTTCATACTGCTCTTGCACAAATTGTTTCTCGCTATTATTTTGTTGGTTCAACTTTTTATTTAAATAAACCGTTCACTTCAGCATCAATCATTCTTATTACTTTCCCTAAATCTTCCTTGCTTTCCGAAAAATTTATCTCATCAATATCTACAATTAATACTTTTCCACCTTCATAAGTTGTAATCCAGGCTTCATATCTTTCATTTAATCTCTTTAAATAATCTAAACGAATTGAGTTTTCGTAATCCCTGCCACGTTTTTGAATGTGCTTAACTAATGTTGGAACCGACGCTCTTAAATAAATAATTAAATCAGGTGCTTTTACTAAGCTATCCATTAGTTTAAAAAGATTAAAATAATTATCATAATCTCGGGTTGTCATCAATCCCATTGCATGCAAATTTGGAGCAAAAATATATGCATCTTCATAAATAGTTCGATCTTGAACTACCTTCTGTTTTCCTTTTCTAATTTCTTGAACTTGCCCAAAACGTGCATTTAAAAAATACACTTGTAAATTAAATGACCAACGCTGCATGTCATCATAAAAGTCATTTAAATAAGGGTTATCATCGGCGTCTTCGTAGTGGGGAGTCCATTTATAATGTTTAGCTAATAAGGAAGTTAATGTCGTTTTCCCTGACCCAATATTACCGGCAATTGCTATATGCATAAAATCTTCTTTCTAAAAATATCATTAATTTATAATACACTAATATACAGTTTTATTGAAACAAACAAAACTTTTTTAATTATTTTTTTGATTGTTTTTTTGTAAAAAAATTACAAAAAATATAACAATTATTTTATTGTATTCAATAAAATTAACGGATTATATTTTGATAAAACCAACTTAGTATCCTCAAAAGCTTCTTCCATTTTTTGCTTATGGCCTTGATTTAAGAATATTGGCAATTTTGAACTATCTTTTGACCATTCGGCTGGAAATAAAATATGCATTTTTTTATTCCCATCTCCTCTATAAACCCAAGTTGGGGTATAAGAAGCTTCTTTATATTTTGTAATATTTTTTGTAACATTCTTTTGAATGGTTAATTTTAAAATAACACCAGCATCTGTATATCTCCAGTATTGATTTGACAAGAAATTACCCAACGAATAAGCGATAAAAACGGTATCATTTATTGCTTTTGAATATTGAACACTTGTTGGGCCAACCATATGTGGATGCGATCCTATAACAATATTAGCCCCAGCATCTAGCGCATATTTAACAGCATTTTTTTGTGCTGCAGTTGGTTCTGTAACATTTTCAATGCCCATGTGGTAAAATACTAAAATGGCATCTGCTCCTTTTTTCTTGCATAATTTTACTGCATTTGAAATACCCATGGAATCAATAACATTAAGCATATATTTATGACCATCATTTGGGTAAGAACCATTTGTGCCATAAGTGTAATTTAATACCCCTAATTTTATCCCTTTAATTGTAAGGATTCGCAATGAATCATGATCTTCTTGACTCAAATATGTTCCGGCATATCCAAGATTATTTTTTTTAATAACCTCAACAGTTCTTAGCAATCCAACTTCTTTAGTGTCCATACTGTGATTATTTGCCGTTACCAAAAAATCAAATCCGGCGTCCTTTAATGCTTCACAATATGAATCTGGAGAATTAAAAGCCGGATAGCCAGCATAAGGCTGAGATGTGCCTGCAAAAGTAGTTTCTAAATTACCAATTGTTAAATCTGCATTTTGTAAATAAGGTTTTATATATTCGAAACTTGGTTTAAAATCATAAATACCATTACTTAATTGCGCATTTTTAGTTTGTGGTAAATGACACATTAAATCTCCCACTAAATTTATTGTAATCTCAGAAATAGAATCAGGAAAATAATTTATTCTCATTGTGTCTTTTACATCGATAGCTGATGAAATAACTTTTATATTTTCCTTTTCTACTGACGCATCGTTTTCGATTAAAAGCTTTTTAGTGGCCGAGCATGTACTTAACAAAAAAGCGGTAATAGCAAGAAATACAAAAGTATATAATAGTTTATTTTTCATTTTTAAAATCATTTTTATAACAACTACAAACAAATTTTACACTTTCCTCAAACGGTTTAAAAGAAAATTGTAGAGCGCTTTTTATTTTTAAATTTGAATAGGTATTACTATCCAAACTAGACCTTGCAGACTCTTTAGTAATAACGGGTTCTTTTTTACTAAAGCCACAACGTATAGATTCAGCGATATCTGCAAGTATTAACAAAGTTTTTGTTGCTAAATAACGTGGTGCTTTTTTTCCAAATTCAATATGAATTTTACTCAATATTTCTTTGTAGGTGTAATTATTTTCTATTAAAATAAATCTATTGTTAAAGAGCTTTTTTTCAACTAATTTAATCATACAATCGGTTACATCATTTACATCAACAATTGCACTTGAACCATTTGTATAAAATGACAGTTCTTTATAGCAAATATCAAATAACTTACCCGAACTTTGATTCCATAAACCTGGAGCAATAACAATGGCAGGATTTACAATTACAGCATTTAATCCTTCTTCTATTCCGCGCCAAACTTCCCTTTCTCCATTATATTTACTAATTGCATAATTACCAACATTTGGACTCGATTTCCAATAAACACCTTCATTTATGTTTTTAGTAATGTCAGGATTATGAATTGCCGAAATTGAACTTACGTGACATAATGCATTTATGTTTTTCTCTAAACAAGCATTAACAATATTTGCTGTCCCTTCAACATTTATTTTAAATAATTCTTTTTCACGCTTAGCATTAAATGTAACTAAACCTGCACAATGGTATACTGTATCAACTCCATCTAAAACATCCAAAATTGAAAAAATATCACAGATATCAGCATCTACCCATTTTATTCGATCAAACAACTCTTCGAATTCAGTAGAATAATATGAAAATATTTTTTTTGTTTTATTAATATCACTGCCATCACGTTTAATACAAATAACTTCTTTATTTTGTTGTATCAAATTTAAAGCAAGATGCGCTCCAATTGTACCTGTTGCTCCTGTTATTAAAATCATACAATTTGAATTTGATGAGCTAAATAAAACAAACCAAGTTGTACGAAAACGCCAACACTAAAACCAATATATACTTGACTTGGAGAATGGGCTTCTAAAAACAATCGTGCAAATCCAACAAAACCAGCTACCAAAATACTTATTGAAATTATTGACAAAATTGGTAATTGCATAAAAACACATAACGCTATTAGTACACCAAAAAAGCCGCCAATACCAATCATATGAGCACTAATTTGCCACCAATAATTAATAACTGCTGCAATAAAAATACTAACTGCTCCTCCCAAAACTATTAATTTTAAAGTTGGCCAAATTGAGAAATCATATATCATGTAAAACAATCCAAAGTAACATAACGAACTTGCAATTAAAGGAAATGTGCGTTCTTTTCGGTTTTGAATTTTTATGGATGAAACATAATTCAATTTCAGTAAAATAATTAAATTCAACACTGGCATTAAAAAAGTAAATGCAAATACAATAGCTATAATTACCAATTTTAATTTTAAAGGTGTAAACATGAAAAACATACTTCCTTCAATTCCAAATAAGATAATTACACATAAATATGTAACCATTAATAATGGATGAAATATCAAGGAAAAAAAATTAGCTAAAAAATTCATAGAAATATCTGGGATAAATTTACATTTATTTTTTTTAGAAGATGTTAATTTGATGTTTAAAATATCAAATCTATTGCTATTTTTGAAGTTAATATGATTACTCTATTAATTAAAGAAATTCGAGGCTTTTTAAGTTCACTTATAGGTTATATAGCTATTGGCGTATTTATTACTGGAATTGGCACATTTATGTGGCTAGTTCCCTCTGAAAGTGCAGGTTCTAATATATTAGAAAATGGATTTGCAAATATTGACCCGCTATTTATATTAGCACCTTGGGTGTATTTATTTTTAATTCCTGCAATTACGATGCGTAGTTTTTCCGAAGAAAAAAAAACTGGTACTATCGAATTACTGCTAACACGACCTTTAACTGAATTACAAATAGTGCTAGCAAAGTATTTTGCCGGCGTTATTCTTGTAATTATTTCATTATTACCAACTCTTATTTATTACTATTCGGTTCATCAATTAGGTTATCCAAAAGGGAATATTGATACTGGAGGAATGTGGGGCTCATATATTGGACTTTTATTTTTAGGTGCTGGTTTTGTGGCCGTTGGAACATTTGCTTCTGCCATTTCCGAAAATCAAGTAATTGCTTTTATAATGGCTTTGTTACTTTGCTTTATCACTTATGTCGGTTTCGATTTTATTTCTGCATCTGGTATTTTTGGTAAATACGATGCTTTTGTAAAAGGCCTAGGAATGAACCAACATTATGTTAGTATGAGTCGTGGAGTAATTGATACCAGAGATATAATATACTTTTTAAGCATAATTGGAATCTTTAATTTATTATCAAAAGTGGTATTACAAAGTAGAAAATGGTAAAACAACAATCGAAACAAAAACAAAAAGATTTGCTAATGACGGCAATCGTATTTGGTATTTTTATTTTACTAAATTTTGTTGGTTCTTTTTTATTTAAACGTTTTGATTTAACATCAGAAAAACGATATACGCTATCAGAATCTACCAAGAAATTAATTAAAAATTTAGATGATGTTTTATATTTAAAAGTTTATTTACAAGGTGATTTTAATCCAAGTTTTACTCGTTTAAAAAATGAAACAAAAGAACTATTAGATGAATATGTATCTTATTCGGATGGCAACATTGCCTACGAATTTATCAATCCACTTGATAATCCAAGTAAAGAAGAAACTGATAAATTAGAAAAACAAATTTATACTAAAGGCATCATGCCTGAACAAATAATAGATAAAACATCTCAAAAAACATCAGAAACTCTTATTTGGCCAGGTGCAATTGTTACTTACAAAGGCAAAGAAACTGTATGGCAAATATTTCAACGTCAAATTGGAATTGACCAAGAAAATAGCATAAATAATTCTGTTCAAGAATTAGAATATGGTTTATCAAATAGCATAAGAAAAACGCAACTTACAAAAAAACCTGAAGTATTATTTATTGAAGGGCACGATGAACTAGATACATTACATGGTGCTGATTTTATGAGTTCGTTAACAGAATATTACAATGTTTCTCGCGTCAATATTAATAATAAACTTTATGCTTTAAAAGGTGCGGATGCCATTGTAATTGCGCAACCAGATTCTGTTTTTGACGAAAAAGATAAATTTATTATCGATCAGTTTATTATGCATGGCGGAAAAGCACTTTGGTTGATTGATCCTGTTTATATAAACCGCGATACATTAATTAAACGAGGTTACACACTTGGTTTTAAAAATGAATTAAACTTAGATGATATTTTATTTAAATATGGCGTAAGATTAAATCCAGTTTTGGTACAAGATTTACAGTGCTCTCGAATACCAGTAAATGTGGGGTTAAAAGCTGGGCAACCAGATTTTCAATTGTTTCCATGGATTTATAATCCATTACTTTTGCCAACTACAAATCATCCAATTGTAAAAAACTTAGATTTAATTAAAACAGAATATATTGGAACCATTGATACATTAAATACTAAAAATGTAAAAAAAACGATATTACTTCAATCATCTAAATACACAAAAACACAACCAACACCAGCTCGTATTTCTTTAGCAATTATTAAAAACAAACCTAATGAAGTCCAATATCAAAATTCATTTCAAAATGTAGCTTGTTTATTAGAAGGGACATTTCAGTCGCTTTATAAAAATAGAATTTCCTCAACATTCATGAATGATTCGGCTTATAATTATTTAGCAGAAAGTAAACCTACACGAATGATTGTTGTTGCAGATGGTGATATTGCTAAAAATGAATACCAAAGAAGTACAGGTATGATTTATCCTTTAGGTTACGATATATATAGCAAACAACAATTTGCTAATAAAACATTTTTACTTAATTGTATGAATTATTTATTAGATGACCAAGGTTTATTACAACTTCGTTCTCGAGAAGTAAAATTAAGATTATTAGATAAAAAGAAAATAGCAACTCAAGAAACTAAGTGGAAATTAACCAATGTTTTATACCCACTTTTAGGCTTAATTTTATTAGGCTTATTGCAATTTTATATCCGTAAGAAAAAATATTCAATTTAACAATTTACCATGAAAAAATCGTCCCTATTAATTATACTCATTTTATCAATTTTAGCTGGTATTTCTATTTATGTTTATAAAACAAAAAGCGGAAACTCAACATTAAATAAAGAAGCTAGTAATTTCAAATACAAAGATACTGCACAAGTAGATAAAATATTTATAGCCGACAAAGATGGAAAATCATTAACGCTTGAACGCATAAAAGGAACTTGGATGGTTAACAATACCTACAAAGCTCGTCCCGATATAATGGAAACTTTATTAAGAACAATTGCTTCAGTTGAAGTGAAATCACCAGTATCTAAACTAAGTAGAGAGAATGTAATAAAAGTTTTAGCATCAAAATCTGTTAAAGTTGAAATTTATACTAATGGAAATAAAGTAAAGCAATTTTATGTAGGCCATACAACACAAGATCATTTAGGAACATATATGTTACTAACAAATCCTGAAACTGACGAAAATTATTCGGAACCTTTTATTACACATATACCAGGATTTGAAGGCTTTTTAAATACGCGTTTTATTACAGATGAATTAGATTGGAGAGATAGACTTGTTATGAGTATTAGACCGCCACAAATTAAATATATTAAAATGGATTTACATGAAATACCTGATTCATCGTATATCATAGATTTGATAAGTATGCAACGTTTTACAATAAAAACTCTGAAAGGGAAAAATGTACCCTTTGAGGAAGATAAGATTAAACAATTTATTGCCTACTTTTTAAATATTAATTGTGAAAATGTATTAGACGAAAAAAGTAATTTGGTTGATTCTCTTTCTAAAAAAGCATTACCATTTGCAACCATTACAATCACAGATAGAGATTCGAAAACCCAAAGCATTCAATTATTTCATAAACAACCAAACGTTAGTAAAAATGAACAATACGGCATTGATTACAAATATGATCCAGATAGACTATATATTAAATACAACAATAACAAATCATATGGCTTAGGTCAATATTATGTTTTTGGTAAAATTTTACAAACCTATGGCTATTTTATGCCAAAGAAGTAAAATTATAAAACAGGATAAATGTTAAAAAAAAGTGTATAAGTAGCTCCATCATTTTAGGGAATACCATTCTCATATTATTAAATTTGATAGATTAAAAACATAACATATGAACTTTGTCGTACCATCAGCTTTATTATTAAAACATTTAAAATCAATTAATGGTGTTATCAATACAAGTAACACTATTCCTATTTTAGATTGCTTTTTATTTGAATTAAGTAGCGATTCTTTAACTTTATTTGCTAGTGATATGGAAACAACCATTACTACAAATATAAAAGTTGAATCAAGCGAAAATGGCAGTATTGCTATTCCTGCAAAAACTTTATTAGAAGCATTAAGTAATTTACCCGACCAACCAATTTCTTTTATTATTGACACTAAGAAATTTAGTGCAAAATTAAAAACAGTAAATGGTGATTATACGTTAACTGGTCATAATGGTGATGAATACCCAAAACTTCCTAAAGTAGAATCTGCTACATCCGTAATTATTAAAAGCGATGTATTAGCAAATGCTATTAATAAAACTATTTTTGCTACCGGTAATGATGATTTAAGACCTGTAATGAGTGGCGTGTTTTGTCAGTTTAATGAAGAAAACACCGTATTTGTAGCAACTGATGCTCATAAACTTGTTCGTTATACACGTAATGATGCTAAGGCTGGTGCATCAGCTTCATTCATTATCCCAAAAAAACCTTTAAATGTTTTAAAAACATTATTGGCTGGTGTTGATGACGCTATAAAAGTAGAATTTAATAAAACAAATGCTTATTTCAATTTCGGAAATATCAATTTGGTATGTCGTTTAATAGATGGAAAATATCCAAACTATGAAGCGGTTATTCCAAAACAAAATCCAAACAAACTAACGGTAGATCGCTTAACATTATTAGGTGGTATTCGCCGTGTGAGTGTTTTTGCTAACAAAGCAACTCACCAAATACGTTTAAAAATTGCAGGAAGTCAATTAACACTTTCTGCTGAAGATTTAGATTTTGCAAATGAAGGGCACGAAACCTTAATGTGTACTTACGTTGGTGAAGACATGGAAATTGGATTCAACTCTAAATTTGTGTTAGAAATGCTTTCTAACTTAGATAGCGATGAAATTACAATTGAAATGAGTGCTCCTAATCGTGCGGGAATTATTGTTCCAACTCAAAAAGCAAATCCTGCAGAAGACGTATTAATGCTTGTAATGCCAGTTATGTTAAATAACTAATCATTATAAAAAAATATAAGTCCCGCAACATTCATTTGAATTTGCGGGATTTTTTTTGACTATAATTTATACAGCATTTTCAAATTTATTAAACAAATAAAAATTATTTACACATTTTCAATAATTTTTTTACCCAAATTTGTGGAGAAATAGATTTTGATAATTCGTTCGACTGTTTACTCATCGCTAATAATTGAGGTGTATCTAATTTTATAATTTTTTTCAAAGCCTCTTTAATACTCAACACATGTTCTGCTTCAAATTCAAAACCATTTTTTCCTTCAATTAAAAACTGTTCTTTCGCCCCTATTCTATCGCTTAAAAGCAACGAAAACACTGAACCTGCAAACTCATGCACAACAACACCCCAAGGTTCTTTTCGGCTAGGTAAAATAAACACACCGTTTTGTGCTGTGTAATAATCAATATCTTTTGGTTGTATAAATCCAAAATGTTTTATTTTAGGATGCTCAATTGGTTTAATATCTCCAATTCCCAAACACCACAATTCCCATTCGTTTGGCTGCTCATTTTGTAATTCAATAAAGGCTTGCCAAAGTTCGGTCACACCTTTAAAATCATAATATCGTCCAACATATAAAAAACGTTTCGGGAAATTAAGTTCTTTTTCTGCTTTTTGCTTTTGATATATTTCTTCGAATAAATTTAAATCACAACTATAAAAACCTGTTTCAATATGGCTTTCTTTAAAGCCTAAATTTAGCACATACTTTTTTTGAATTTCTCCTGGAACCCATGCGTGAGAAAATGTTTTTAGTAAGGTAAATCTGCTTAAAACCATGGCCACACGTTGTTTCAAATCACCACGCCAATGCGTGTCGCACGTCATAATGGTTGGAATTGTTTTAAAATAACTTTTTGAAATTTTTAAATAATCTTTATCAATCCAACCACTACAAATAATAACTGTTGGATTAATTTCTTTTACTAAATTTTCTAAACCATTATAATCATAATCAGTTTTTGAATAAATTTTTAACTTATTGTTTTCCGAAAAATTAAAAGGAGCTTCTTTATTTACAGGCCATCGAATAATATGTACCTCACCAT
>Ga0114977_10001331_pt1 | contig 16132 bp, 8 predicted proteins | sample S_130805_MF_Meta_FD_87026 | JGI IMG/M metagenome (GOLD analysis project Ga0114977, IMG submission 87026) | Freshwater microbial communities from Lake Simoncouche, Canada to study carbon cycling - S_130805_MF_MetaG | ecosystem: Environmental > Aquatic > Freshwater > Lake | place: Lake...
CCGAAGTTGTGGGCGCCCCAGTCGGTGAGGCTGCCGCCCGAGTAGTCGATATACGACCGCCAACTGCCGCCGCCGGTACCGAAGTTGCCGTCGCAGCGGCCGGGGTTGTAGGGCTCCCAGGGAGCCGGGCCAAGCCAGAGATCCCAGTCGATGCCCGCGGGCGTGGCGACGGCGGGCAGGTAGCAGGCCATCGACGAGGGTCCGGGCTCGATGTCGATCGACGTGATCTTCCCGAGTTCGCCGGCCCAGCAGGGGTCGACGATCTGGCGGTAGTCTTCGAGCACTCGCTGGCTGCCGCCGGAGACCACGCGGCCATAGCGCCGGGCCGCCTGGATCATCAGCGGCCCCTCGCGGAGCGTGAGCGTTTCCGGCTTTTGGAGATAGATGTCCTTGCCCGCGCGGCAGGCGGCGATCGTCATCAGCGCGTGCCAGTGGTCGGGAGTGGCGATGTGGACGGCGTCGATGTCGTCACGGCCGAGCAGTTCGCGGAAGTCCACGTAGGCCGCACAGGCCCCGGCGCCGTGCTTCTCGTCCACACGCTGCTGGGCATCGTTCCGCCACTTCTCGCGGACGTCGCAGACGGCGACGTACTGCACGTGCGGATGAGCGAGGAAGGCCCGCTGGTCACCCGAGCCCATGTTGCCCAGTCCGATGCCTCCCATCACGATCCGGTCGCTCGCCGGCGGCGTGGTGGCATCGCCAAGGGCCTTGGAGGTGATCACGTAGGGGGCCGCGACGGCCGCGGCCGTCGTGGCCGCCGACGTCGCCAGGAAGTGGCGTCGGCTGGGCGCGGACTGGTGTGGCATGGAATCCCCTTCGGCTGCGAGACCTGACGCCGGAATGTAATGGCCGCTCGGTCGCGAAACAAACCCCGGACGGGTGAGGCGGCCGGCCACGCGCCGTCCGTCAGGGGGCGTCAGCCGCCTCGAGCGGCCTGATCCACAGGTTGCGGAACCGCGCCGGGCTGCCGTGGTCCTGGAGAAACAGCGGGCCGCGGCCGCTCTTCCGCAGGGTGGCTTCGATCTTTCGCACGTGATCCGTGACGCCGTGCTTGTAGGGTGTGTACGGCGACCGCGGCTCCGTGAACTCGATCCCGTCCTGCACGAGCCGGCCGTTGAGCCAGGCGGTGATCCGCCCCGGCGCGGTGATCGCGCCATCCGCACCGCGTCGCGGGGCGATGAAGCGGATGTCGTAGACCTGCCATTCCCCGGTGGGCCGCGCCGCGTTCACCAGTGGCTTGCCGAACCGGTAGAGCGCGCCCTCGTCCTGATCCGTCGGCGGCTCGACGCCGAAGGAGTCGAAGATCTGCATCTCGTAGTGGCCGTGGATGTAGAGGCCGCTGTTGCCCCTGGCGATCGGCGCGGTCATGAACTCGGCGTGGATGTCGGCGTCGCGGAACACCGGCACCGAGACGATGTGGTTCGCGTGCCCCTTCGAGGGCTGCGTCACGAGCGTGCCGTCCACGACCTGCCAGTCGATCGTCCCGCCGTCCAGCGCCGTGAACTGCGGGCCGCCGGGTTCCGTGCCGTTGCCGAAGAGCAGCGTCGCACCAGGCGGGGGCGGCACCGGCAGCGGTTCTTGCACCGGATGGAACGCCGCATCGGCCCCGGCCCGCGCGCCGGCTCCCAGCGTGCGGTCGGCGTGGTCGGCGAACCGCAGCCAGTCCCACTCGAGGAGGTCGTGCTTGCCGGTGCGCAGGTGGTAGCCGATGGTGCGGCCCACAGGAGTGTCGACGGGCGGCCAGGCGGTCGTGCCGAGGCCCTCGCGTCCGCAGAGGGTCCAGACGGGGCTGGCGGCGACCGCGGCGAGGAACTCCCCCTTGGGATCGGCCCAGCGGTCGTCGCTCGCGCTGGCGACATACAGCGGCCGCGGGGCCGCCATCGCGAGCGTCACGTGGGCGTCGACGGGCAGGTCGGTCTCGCGGTCGGCATACGTGCGAAACGCGGGGCAGAACCAGTGGGGAAACCGCCGTGTGATCGCCTCGATCGTCTCGCCGAAGTTCCGTCGCTCGAGGGCGGCGCCGCCGCAGCCCGACTCGTTGGAGACCACCATCGCGAACCGCTCGTCGCAGGCGCCGGCCCAGACGGCCGCCTTGCCGTTGCGGGAATGGCCCACCACGATCACCCTCGACGCATCGACCTCGGGGAGCGTGATGAGCCAGTCGAGGATTCGTGACAGCTGCCACGCCCAGGTGGCGATCGCGCCGGGCTCGTCCGCGGGCAGGTCGCCCTCCAGCGGCCGGCCGAGCGCCGCCAGCGCGCTCGCCGCGCGGCCGTCGGCACGATCCGGGAAGACGTCGCCGTAGCAGGCGGTGGCCACGCCATAGCCGCGGTCGAGCAGTTTCTCGACGGGCCAGTGCAGGGCGTCCTTTGCCCGCGAGGCTGCCGTGGCCCGGTTGCCGACGATCTCCCCGCGCTTGTCGTCGGGCAGCCACGCCGCGGACATCCGAATCGCAGGATCGGGATGCTCCGCCTGGTTGCCCTTGAAGTTGAGGTGCAGGAACACGGGCGCCGGCCCGCCGCTGGTCGGGAGGTACACGAGCACGTCGGTCGTGACGGCCTGCGGGGAGTCGCCGAGCCGCAGCCGTGCCTGGAGCCGGATCGCCCGGCAGCCGTCGCCGAGCGTTGTTGCGGCGCGATCCACCGCGCCGACCACCTGCACGGGGACCGTCGGCAGCCGACGCCCGTACACGTGCTGCTCCAAGACCGCGAACTGGTGCGGCCGGGCCGTGGTCCGCCAGGCTTCGGCCGTGGTCGCGGCCTGCCCGTCGGGCCCGGCGAGCACGTCGGGGAGCGTGTAGGTGCGGACGGCCGACTCGTCGTAGTTGGCTGGCTCGGCGGCGCCAGAGTCGATGCCCGTCATGCCGATCGCTCCGCCCAGGATCGCGGCCCACACGCGTGAAGCAGTCGTCATCGAAGTCCCCCGCTCCGCAGCCTCGCTGGCACCATCGGCTGGCCAGTCAGCCCGCCGATTGTTGTACCCTATGGTCGAGGGGCACCCCAGGACACCGCGACGATGAGCCGACGGTCTCGCCGAGCCTTCTGCCGGACTGCGGCTGCCGCCATGGGCATCCTCACGGGGGCGTCCAGCCGCGGCCGCGCGGCGGATCGGAGCGGTCCGTTGGCGGTCCGCGTGAAGGACGTGCGCACCGACTTCCTGGACCACCGCTATCGCACGCCCTACAAGTTCGGCGGCGTCCCGGTGGACCGCGTCACGCTGCTCGATGTGGCGATCGACGTCGAACTGCCCGACGGCCGCGTGGTCACCGGCCGCGGCTCGATGCCGCTGGGAAACGTGTGGGCGTTTCCGGCCCGCGACCTGCCCTACCAGCTGACCCTCGACGCCATGAAGGGACTCGCCGGCCGGATCGCGGCCGTGGTGGCCGCCTGCCCGGTGGCGGCGCACCCGCTCGAACTCTGGCATCGGCTCGAGCCGGAGTTCCTGGCCGCGGCCGCCGCCGAGTCGGCTTCGCGCACGCTCCCGGTGCCGCTGCCGAAGCTCGCCGTGCTCGTGGTGGCGAGCCCGTTCGACGCGGCGCTGCACGATGCTGCCGGCAAGGCGTTGGGCCGCAGCAGTTTTCTCACCGTGTCGCCCGATCTCGTGGGGCACGACCTGTCGCGGTATCTGGGGGCCGAGTTCGCCGGCGCGAGCCTGCAGGACGTCGTGCGGCCGAGTCCCGCGGCCACCGTGCCGCTGTTCCACTCGGTCGGCGGCAGCGATCCGCTCACCGCCGCCGAGGCCGACGCGGCGGACGTGCCCCGCGATGGGCTGCCGCGGACGCTGGCCGAATGGATCGCCTTCAACGGCCTGGGCAACATCAAGATCAAGCTTCAGGGGGAGTCGCTCGACTGGGACGTCGACCGCACGCTCGCCGTCGACCGCATCGCCCGCGAGACCCGTCCGGCCACGGCCTGGCGGTTCTGCGTCGATTTCAACGAGCGGTGTCCAAACGTGGACTACGTGCTCGAATACCTGCGGCGGGTGGAGGCGGCCGCGCCGCGGTGTCTGGAGAGCATCGTGTATGTGGAGCAGCCGACCGCCCGCGACCTCGCCGCCCTGCCGCGCAACGACATGCATGCCGCGGCGCGGCTCCGGCCGGTGGTGATCGACGAGTCGCTCACCGACCTCGAGACGCTGCTCATGGCCCGCGACCTCGGCTACACGGGTGTGGCCCTCAAGGCCTGCAAGGGGCAGTCGCATTCGCTCTTGATGGCGGCAGCGGCGCGGAAGCACGGGATGTTCGTCTGCGTGCAGGATCTCACATGTCCTGGTGCGGCGCTGGTGCACTCCGCGGGGATCGCGGCCTGGGTTCCGGGCGTCGCGGGGATCGAGGCCAATGCCCGGCAGTACGTGCCCGCGGCGAACCGCGGGTGGGAGGAGCGGCTCCCGGGCCTGTTCCGGGTGAGCGACGGGATGCTGCACACGGAGTGCCTCGCCGATCGGCCCGGGCTGGGGGCGACCGCCTGAGCCGGGGTGTCGCGCGGTCGCGACGAGCGGCGGGCTGGATTCTCGTGGGCGTGACAACCGCGGGGCGCCCGAACCGTGAAAACCCCGGTGTTTCTCCGGTTCATGCCTTTGGCATGGGGTATGCAGTGGGAACGAGGTGGCGGGAGTCGGTCGGCGCGATCGGCTCGGGATCACCACCTTCGGCGCCGCGTCGCGGGGCCGATCACGACGAGGAGACCACCATGAAGAAGATCGAAGCCATCATCCGCCACTTCAAGCTCGAAGAGGTCAAGGACGCGCTCAACGCCCTGGGCGTGAAGGGCATGACCGTGACCGAGGTCCGTGGGTTCGGGCGCCAGAAGGGCCACACCGAGACCTATCGAGGTGCCGAGTATTCCGTCGACTTCCTGCCCAAGGTGAAAATCGAAGTGGTGGTGAGCGACGACGAGGCCCAGAGCGTGATCAGCAAGATCATGTCCACCGCCCGCACCGGCCAGGTGGGCGACGGCAAGATCTTCGTGACGAACCTCGCGGAGGTCGTCCGGATCCGTACCGGCGAGACGGCCGCCGCCGCCATCTGATCGGCCTGTCGTGTCCGCGGGGGCCATTCCCGGCCCCCGCGGACGCCGATCTCCGTGCACGGAACGCCGCGCGGATCGTGGTGAAGCAGCGCTCCAGCGCACCAGCGCACCAGCGAACGACGAACGACGAACGACGAGCGAGGGGCTGCCCATGCCCCGGGAGCCGGCGTTGCTGACCAGCGAAGCCAGGATGGCGGAGCGCAGTCAGCATCGAGCGAGCGCAGGGCAGGATGCCCGCAGCGAGCGTCCGGCGACGGGGCGTGGGCAGCCCTGAGCGGCGGGTACACCGCAGGTTGCAAACCTGCGGCCACTTTCGGGCACCGCAGGTTGCAAAGCTGCGGCCACTTTCGGGCACAGCAGGTTGCAAACCTGCGTCCACTGGCGATTGGGCTTCCTGCGGATGAGTGGACGGGGCCGGGAATGGACAGGCCCCACGCCATCGCGGAGAATCCGCCCACGCCCGAACCTCTCCTGGAGCGATCGCATGACGAAGTGGCCCGTCCACGGCCGGATCGATGGCCCGATTGTGATGATCGGCTTCGGGTCGATCGGCCGGGGCACCTTGCCGCTCTTGGAGCGGCACTTCGAGTTCGACCGTTCCCGGCTGGTGGTCATCGACCCCGACGCCAGCAGCCGGGAGATCCTCGACCGGCACGGCGTGCGATTCATCCATCAGGCGGTGACCCGCGACCGCTACCGGCACCTGCTCGAGCCCTTGCTCACCAGCGGCGGCCAGGGATTCTGCGTCAACCTCTCGGTCGACACATCGTCGCTCGACATCATGCGGCTCTGCCGCGAGCTCGGGGCGCTCTCCATCGACACGGTGGTCGAGCCCTGGCCGGGCTTCTATTTCGACCGCAGTGCGGGCCCCGAGGCCCGCACCAACAACGCGCTGCGGGCCACGGTCCGGGCCGAGAAGGAACGCAGCCCGGGCGGCACCACGGCCGTTTCCTGCTGCGGCGCGAACCCGGGCATGGTCTCCTGGTTCGTCAAGCAGGCGCTGGTGAACCTCGCCCGCGACTGCGGCCGCCAGATCCCCACGCCCGCGCCGCACGACCGGGCCGGCTGGGCCCGGATGATGCGGGATCTCGGCGTCAAGGGGATCCACATCGCCGAGCGCGACACACAGCGGTCGCGAAACCCCAAACCGATGAACGTGTTCGTCAACACGTGGAGCGTCGAAGGCTTTCTCTCCGAGGGCATGCAGCCGGCCGAACTGGGCTGGGGCACCCACGAGAAGTGGCTGCCGGAGAACGGCCGCCTCGAGACGATCGGCTCGCGGGCCGGTGCCTACCTGCTGCAGCCCGGGGCCAACACCCGGGTGCGGTCCTGGTGCCCGACGCCCGGGCCCCAGTACGGCTTTCTCGTCACCCACAACGAGTCGATCTCGATCGCCGACTACTTCACGGTGCACGACGAGTCGGCCGCCGTCCGTGACGGCGTCGTCTACCGCCCCACCTGTCACTACGCCTACCATCCCGCCGACGACGCCGTGCTGTCGCTGCACGAACTCTTCGGCCGGGCCGGCGTCCGCCAGGAGCGGATTCATATCCTCGACGAGCACGAGATCGTGGACGGCATCGATGAGCTCGGCGTGCTCCTCTACGGCCACGAGAAGAATGCCTACTGGTATGGCTCGCAGCTCTCCATCGACGAGACCCGCGACCTGGCGCCGTACCAGAACGCCACCGGTTTGCAGGTCTCGTCGGCGGTCCTCGCCGGCATGGTGTGGGCGCTGGAGAACCCGGCCGCGGGCATCGTGGAGGCAGACGAGATGGACTTCCACCGTTGCCTGGAGGTCCAACGGCCCTACCTCGGGCCCGTCACCGGCCACTACACCGACTGGACCCCGCTGACCGGCCGTCCCGGCCTGTTCAGCGAGGATCTCGATCCCGAGGATCCCTGGCAGTTTCGCAACGTCCTGGTCCACGGCTGACGAACCGCTGGCGGCGGGCAGCCGCCAGGCCTGCGGCCACCAGGCAGCCGGTCGAGAGGATCGCCAGGGTCGAGGGTTCCGGCGTGACCACGAACGCCTGATGCAGCGAGGTCAGCGTAAACGGGTCGATGAGCTCGTTCCAACTGCCGGAGACACCGCGGAACGTGGAGTCGTCCTGGAAGGCGTCCAGCGAGGTCTTCCAGCCGACCAGCGACGTGCCCGAGATCTGAACCGACAGGCCGAGCCAGTAGGTGGTGTTCAGGGTCTGCGTGAAGGGGTCGGGGATGTTCTTGAGGTTCAGCTGCCAGTAGTTGCTGTGGTCGGCGGGTATCCAACCGGCGGTTCCCGACTGCGGGTTGGCGAATCCCTGGGTGCCGGTGCCATAGGGAATCACCGAAAAGGCGCTGCTGCCCGAGAAGGTTCGATTCCAGAGGAGCTGGTCTGGCCTGCTGAAAGGCAGGCCGGGCAGATCCGAGTAGATGCTCGTCGTGACCGATGTGATCGAGGTGCCGGGATCGTCGCCCTGCACGGAGTACCAGAAGTGAAGGTCCGAGACGGGGCCCGTCTCGGAGCACCTCCAGTCGTCCGCGACCTCGTGGTTCGTGCCCGTGATGTTGATGTCCCAGCCGTTGGGATTGGGCATCTGCGGGAAGTGCATCTTGTGGGGCTCGCCGGGGAACCAGTCGGCGGACGCCGGCAAGGCTACGGCCGTCAGGGCCGCGACCACCATGAGCCGCACCAGTCGGCCTGCCACGACGCCCAGCTGATCCGTCGTGGAAGGCACTGCCACCGCCTCCGGCGCGTGGGCGGTGGTTGTCGCTGCCGGGGACGGAAAGGTGATGGCACGGGAAGACATGGTTGGATCTCCTTCGGGAAGAACGAGTGGAATGCGAAACGCCGCGAACCACCGTGCCGGCCCGGGGGCCGTCAGCGGCATTCCATGTTCCCGAATGGCGTCGTCGTGCATGACGACGCAACGAGCAGAAGTCTTCGGACCGTCAGGCGGCCGCGGCAGGCGATGGCCGCTGCGGACGTCGGGGCCAGGCGAAGAGTCGGGGGCGGGTGTGGCGAAGGCAATCGCGTTGGCCGCGGGGAGTTCACGTGCCTCTTTTTGAGGGTCGCCGCGCCACTGGACAGTCTGGTTCCGTGCCGCCGCGCGGTCCGCTTCGGGCTTCCTTCGGGGAAGGTTACGCCGGCAGCGGCCGCGTCATCTCCACCGGCACGACCCACTGGTCGTACTGCTCCGGCGTGACGTATCCCAGTCCCACGGCCGCCTCCTTCAGGCTCGTCCCCTCGAGGTGGGCCTTCTTGGCGATCTTCGCCGCCTTTTCGTAGCCGATGTGGGTGTTGAGCGCGGTGACGAGCATCAGCGAATCGTCCAGATGGTGCTTGATTCGCGCCAGGTTGGGCTCGATCCCGGTCGCGCAGTGGATCCGCATCGAGTCGCAGGCATCGGCGACGAGGTCCGCGCTCTCGAGCACATTGTGGATCATGACGGGCTTGTAGACGTTGAGCTGGAAGTTGCCCTGGCTGCCGGCGAAGGCCACCGCGGCGTCGTTGCCGAACACCTGGGCACAGACCATCGTCATCGCCTCGCACTGCGTCGGATTGACCTTGCCGGGCATGATCGAGCTACCGGGCTCGTTCTCCGGGATCGAAATCTCGCCGATGCCGCAGCGGGGCCCGCTCGCCAGCCAGCGGATGTCGTTGGCAATCTTGAGCAGGGCCATCGCCAGACCCCGCTCCGCCGCGCTCACCTCCACCAGGGCGTCATGGGCGGCGAGGGCCGCGAACTTGTTGGGGGCCGACACGAACGGGTGGCCCGTCTCCTTGGCGATGAAGCCCGCGGCCACGTCACCGAACCGAGGATGGGCGTTGAGGCCGGTGCCCACGGCCGTGCCCCCGATCGCGAGTTCGTAGAGCCCTGGGAGCGCCCGCTCGATGCCCGCGATCCGGTCGTCCAGTTGGGCCCGCCACGAAGAGATCTCCTGGCCGAGCGTGATCGGCGTCGCATCCTGGAGGTGCGTGCGTCCGATCTTCACCAGGTCGGCGTGCTGCCGCTCCAGGCCGAGAAACACGTCGCGAAGCTGTCGCACCGCGGGCAGCAGCCGGTCGTGGATCACCTCGACGGCGGCGATGTGCATCGCGGTCGGGAAGGTGTCGTTCGATGACTGGCCGCGATTCACGTCGTCGTTGGGGTGGACCGGTTTCTTCGAGCCCATCGTGCCGCCGGCGATCTCGATCGCCCGGTTCGAGATCACCTCGTTGGCGTTCATGTTCGACTGCGTGCCGCTGCCGGTCTGGAAGACGACGAGCGGGAAGTGGTCGTCGAGCTTCCCGGCGATCACCTCGTCGGCCGCCTGCACGATCAGCTTCACCGTCGCGGCGGGCAGCTGGCCGAGCTCGCCGTTGGCGAGCGCCGCGCACTTCTTGAGGATTCCCAGGCTCTTCTTGACCGCCCGACCCCACTGAAACCGGTCGACGCCGATCTTGAAGTTGTCGCGCGAGCGTTCCGTCTGGGCGCCCCAGTAGCGGTCGGCGGGAACCCGGACCTCTCCCATGCTGTCGGACTCGATGCGGAAGGCGGGCTCGGCGGACATCGGCGTGGCTCCGGAAGGGGGGAATGCGCAGCCGCATTGTAGATGGAGCCGGAGCATCGGCAACGCGGATCGTGAGCCGCGCGAGATGGCCCGGCCGCCCGGGAATCACTGCATCCGCCGGTAGCGCTCGACGGCGTGGTGCCGCGAGTGGACGTGGAGCTTCTTGTAGATGCGACGGATGTAGGTGATCACGGTGTTGCGACTGACGCCGAGCTGCTTGGCCACTTCCTTGTACATGGCGCCCGCGGCGAGCAGGTCGAGCACCTCGCGCTCGCGGGGGGCGAGCTCCAGCATCTCGCTCCCCTTGGGCAGCGGCGCCACGTGCGCCGGGGCATGCCGCTCGAAGGACCGCACGATCCGCCGCGCCACCATGCTCGACATCGGCGACCCCCCCTCCACGACGTCGCGGATCGCGGCGAGCAGTTCGTCCACCCGGACTGGCTTGATCAGGTAGCCGTGCGCGCCGGCGGCGAGCGCGTCGAAGAGGATGTCGCCGTCCTGATAGAGCGTGAGCATCACGAACTCCGTGGCGGGCATGGTCGGCGCGAGCTTCCGCACGCAGTCCACGCCGGTGCCATCGGGCAGGTTGACGTCGACGAGCACCACCTTCGGGGCGACGTGCGGGATGCCCGCGATGGCCTCGGCCACCGTGCGAAACTCCCCGACGCAGCGGCAGTCGGCGGCGCTCGCGATGATCTCCCGGAGGCTGGCCCGCGTGCCGGAATCGTCCTCGATCAGGGCCACGTCGATCGGCTCGGCGGCCGGGGGCTGCGCCGCCGGCTTCGAGGCTCGTTCAGCGGTCATGCATCGTCTCCACGGGGGTGGTGCCGACGGTCCGCCGGCGGAAGTCAACGGGCACGCGGAACGTTACGGTCGTCCCGCCGTGCGGCGCCGAGGCGATCGTGACGCTGCCGCCCACGTCGCCGATCCGGTGCCGCATGTTGGCCAGGCCGTCCTGCTCGGCCGCGGGCGGCCGCTCGGTGGCGAAGCCGACGCCGTCGTCGCGGATGGCGACGGTGATCGAGGCATCGTCCACCCGGATCGCGAAGTCGACATGGCTCGCCGCGGCGTGACGGAGCACGTTCTGCAGGGCCTCGCGGATCGCCAGGCAGACGTGATGCCGCACGTGTGTGGGCAGCGGCCGCTCGTCGGGCGGACCGTCGGTCACGTCGAGCCGCAGCGACAGGTCGCCGGCGTGCACGAACTCCTCCACGTCCTGGACGACGTAGGACACGAACTGCGCCACGGTGTCGTTTCGCGGATTGACCGCCCAGACGATCTCGTCCACCGATCGTGCGAGGCTCCGCGCGTTGCGGTAGATGGCGTCGAGCCGGTCCGGCAGGTTCGTCTGGGGAGTGGCCCCCGTGCGGGCGAGGTCGCTCATCATCGCCATCCGGGTCAGCCCCGCTCCGAGGCTGTCGTGGATGTCGCGGGCGATCCGGGCCCGCTCGCGGTCCATCGCCCGCTGCCATTCGAGCGCCTCGATCACCCGCCGGGACCGCCGGCGGGTCACCTCCCGGGCGGTGGCGGCGGCCGTCGCGGCGAGGGCCAAGCCGAAGGCCACCAGGGTGCCAGGCCTCCGCCACCACGGGGCGGCGATCGTGACCGGCAGCGATGCAGCCGGGAAGGCGCGGTCGGTCTCGCCGGCGATCGACCGCACCTCGAACAGGTGCGTGCCGGGCGGCAGCGTCGCGTAGTCGCGGCGGCCGGCGGCCGTGGGGGCCGACCAGGCGTCGTCGACGCCCGACAGCCGCGTCTGATGGAGGGGCGGCAGGGCCCAGTGGAGCCCCGGCGTCGTGAACCGGAATCCGAACGGCGCGGCAGCATCGCGGATCACGCGCGGGCTGGCCGCGGCCACCGTCGTCGCCGGCGCGGAGACGATCGTCTCGGGATCGAAGCGGATCACTCCGGTGGAGACGGGCACCGTGATCCGCGCCAGTCGCCGGTCTCCGGGGCGGACCGCGCGGCCCATCCGGCCGATGCACTCGGCGTCCCCGACGCCGTCGAGCGGCCCGAGAATCACCCCGCGGACGATCGCGAGTTCGCCGCGTGAGAGCTGGTCGAGATCGTCGAGCCGCAGCCCCTGGAGGTGGCCGCTGCGAGTGGCGAGCCAGAGCCGTCCGGAGCAGTCCTCGTCGATCTGCCGGATCGTGTCATCCACCAGTCCGGTGGCGGTGGACAGCCGTAGCAGCGGCCCGTGGGGGGTGTGGCGGACGAGGCCCCGCTCGCCCCCGATCCAGAGGCTGCCGCGGGAGTCGCGGTGGAACACGATCATTCGCCGCCCGGGCAGGTCGGCCGCGCCCAGGATCTGGCCTGTCGTGCCGTCGGCGGCGATCCGCTCCACGCCCCGGCTCTGGATCGCGGCGAGCATCGATCCGTCGTCTTCCGCGGCCAGCCCGATCACCACGGTCTGCGCCGTCCTGTCATCCGGGGTGATCGTGCGGAACGAGTCGCTGGCATCGTCGTGGACCGCCAGGCCGTTGGCCGTCGCCGCCCAGACGCGGCCTGTGGCGTCGCAGGCGAGGGCGTTGATGTTGCGGAGCTCGCGGAACGGCTCGGCCGGCTTCGTGACCTGCGTGACGCGGCCGTGGTCGACGCGGAGGATGAAGTTGTCCTGCGTGCCCACCCAGACGCGGCCTGCCGGATCCTCGACGAGCGCCGTCGGCACCGAGGCGGCCGTGAGCGTGCCGAGCGGCTGTCCTGATCCGGACCGCGTCGGGGCGAGTCGGGCCACGAGTCCGGGGCTGCCCACGAGGAGCGAGCCGTCCGCCCGCTCGAACGCGGTCCGGCAGTCGGCGACGGGCTCGACCTCCAGTGCCGTCCGCCGCACGGCGAGCAGGCCGCCGAAGCAGGCCGCCCAGATGCCCCCCTGCCGGTCGGCGACGATCGCCCCGGTCCGCAGTGAGAAGCCGGGCAGCCCGCTGGTCACCTGTTCGGCCACGCCGTCGCGGCAGGCGATGATGCCGTTGTGGCTCGAGATCCACACCGTGCCGTCGGCTGTCCAGGAGATCTTGCCGCTGCGGCGATAGTCGGCATCGGGCAGGATCGGCGGGAGCCGCTGCCAGCCGTCGCTGCCGCGGAGGGTCCCGCAATCGGGCAGGAGCGCCAGCGGCCCTTTCGGGCAGAAGCCCATCGAGATCACGTCACCGCCGGGTGCGAGGTCGGCAACGACCTCGAGCGCCGCCACGCCCCCGGCCGGAATCGTCGCCCGCCGCAGGTCGCCGGGGCGGAGCGTGTCGCCCCAGAGCCAGAGTTCTCCCGAAGCAGGATCGATGTCGCCGTAGCGCCACAGCACCCGCCGATCGTTGCGGACGACGGTCGCGACCTCGCGAAATCGCTTCCCGTCGAACGCGAGCACCTCGTTCGGGCCCACGAGCACGGGCCGCCCCGCCGCGGTGAACGCCAGGCTGTTGAACCGGCCCTGACGATGCACATGCACCGTCCACCGCCGGCGGTTCGGGCGCCGGTGGTCGTCGTGGAGCATCGCTGCGGCCCGACCTCCCTGCACCCAGAGCCGACCCTCACGGTCGAACCCGACGTTCGAGAAACCGCCGATCGCCTCGCGGACGGGATCGGTCAGGGGAGCGGGAAGCGGCTCGAACGAGACGCCGTCGAAGCGGGCGATCCGTGTCGGCGTGGTGCAGTAGAGGGTGCCGTCCGGGGCGAAGGCGACGCCGTTGACCGGCGCCTCGGGCAGGCCGTCGTCGATCGTCCACCACTGGATCGCGAACCGTCCGGTGCGATCGAGCGTGGAGGCGGCCGGGACGGGCGTGGCTCCTGGCAGCGCGGCTGCAGCCACGATGCCGGCGCACAGCACCGCCGTCAGCCGGGCACCGTGCGCTGCACACCGCATGTCCACCGCCTCGTCTCACGCGACGCCCGAGCGTCGATCCTGCGAAACGCCCATTGTATCGCGCCGCGAGTGGCGGTCGGCGGCGGTGCCGGCACGCGGGCGGCGTCGCACCTTTATGCGACGGGGCGCCGCACCGCGGGTGGACTCAGCGACGCAGGATCCGCTGCGGAAGGTCAGTGGACCTGGCGGCAGTGGCTGGCGGCTTGCCGGCGGACGGCGCCGATGAGAGGGCGATGGCGAGCCAGCCGTCGGCCGTCACCGCCTGCACGGCCTGCACGCCGACGAAGCGGCGATTGGCCACGAGGGTTTCGGGAACGAGCTGCACGGGACGCTCCTTGGGAAACATCTTCCCGAAGATCGTCCGCAGCCCGAACTCCATCCGTCCCTTCTGGCCGGGGCCACTGAGCTGCACCGGGCCTTCACGTTCGAGCGCGACCCGGATGCCCGTGACCGTCGGCTTGTAGGCGACGTGGGCCACGATGTCGTACCAGTTGCTCCGCCGGCCGCTCTCCAGCGCCGCCAGCGCCACATGAACGTGCACCAGCCCGTCGCGGCACTCCACCCGCACGGGATCGTCGGCCGCGAAGGTCACCTCGACGCCGGCGGGCAGGTCGTCGGGCACCGTTGGGGGCAGCCCCAGCTGGGTGCAGACGTGGTGGGTCAGGGCCTCGAGGCCCATCTTCTGCCCTGCGAGGCCGAGGCGGCCACAGGCGTTGTTCACCGTCGACTCGTGGATCTGGATGCTGAACAGCGCGTCGTCCGGCGCCCGCGGCCGCGGAGTGTGCGCGGCGAGTTGGGTGGGGGCTGCGAGCCGCAGCCGCGCCGTTGCCGCGCCGGCCGTCGTCTCCAGGGCCACCGCGGTCGGCTCGAGCCCGAGCCGCTCCATCGGCGCCCAGAACCGCTCCCGCACGCGCTTCGCCGCGGCGGCCAGCTGCGGCTCGGTCTGGGCATCCACCTCACGGCAGGCGCGGCTGACGATCTTCACGTTGACCTCGCGGGTCGCCTGGTCGAGGTTCTCGTCGTGCTGGTTGCGGGCGATGGTGCGGACGAGCGAACCCATCAGGGGCACGGAGTCGAAGCCGGTCTCGATCCCCGCCAGCTGCGACTGATTCGAGGCGGAACCGCGGGCCGCGTCGAAGGCCAGTCCGCGCGGCGACACGTGGATCGGCTTGAAGACGGTGAAGCTGGACTGGCCGCGGGAGTGGATCGAGACGGAGCCGGCATCGGTGACCGTCCGCGAGGCGACGGCCCCGCTGACGAGGAGATCGAGGCGGATCTCGGACGGATGAGGTGCGAACCGCACCGTGGTGGACTGCTCCACGGTCTTCGTGCCGCGGACCTGGCGGCCGAGCACGTAGTCGTGGAGCGGGCTCGTGGTGACGGTCGTTTCCGGCAGCAGCTTCTCGACGAACCGCTCGTTGACGGCGATGCGGACGTTCGGCGAGAGGTAGTGGTCATGGACGGCGCGATCGATCGCCTCGGTGGTCGCCAGCGGCGTGGCCGCGACGACTCGGACCGCCTCCCGGACGGCGCGGGCGTCGGCGGGATCCCGCGACGACTCGAACCGTTCGATCGCCGCGAGCAGCGCCGCCACCTCGGCAGCCGAACTGGCCGCGGGGCTCTCGGCGCAGCATGCAGCCGCGGCCCGCCACACCGCCACCCGCCGCGCGATCGCCAGCGCGGCCCGACGCATCCGCGAGGCGAGGCCATGGTCGGGAAGCGCGTCGGCGGCCTGCATGCCCTCGGTGACCCGATCGCCGAGCGCGATCAGCGCGGCCTCGCCGGCGTCGTCCCGTGGACCGCCGGTCGCCAGCACGTCGGCGAGGCTGCCGAGTGCCGCGGCGGCCCAGGTGGCGGCGGCATCGCCGCCCCGTGTCTTGGCGAGCGCGTCGAGCTGCCCGCGCAGCGACCCAGGCTCCGGCCATCGGGAGCCGTCGGGCACGGGTTCGGTGGTGGCGGGCGCGGGAGGCTCCGCCTCGCGCGACGTGTCGTCGGGTCGGGGGGTGAACCGTTCCCGGACGCGGTCGAGCAGGCGGCTGGTGGAGGGGGGACCGGCGGCGGTCGGGCGCTGGTCCACCTCGCCGCGTCGCTCGATCAGCCGGCCGAGGAGCCGGCCGCCCCGCGCGGCTCCCGCCGCCCGAGGTTCAGGCGTCTCGTCGGGAGACTCGGTCCAGTTGCTGCCGTCGGGATCGGTCCACGCTTCACCCGGAAGCGGTGCCGCCGGTCTCGTGGGCGGAGTCGAGTCGTCTGGGGCTGCCGCGGCCACGGGCTCCGAGACGGGTGCCGCGGTCGCTTGGAGCCGCGAGACGAGGGCGCGAAGCTCCGGCGACTCCTCGGGCACGGGCGGCGCTGAATCGGCCTCGGGCACGGCCACGGCTGCAGCCGGCGCCGGCGCCGGCGTGGGCACGAGATCCGCTTCCACCTCAGCAGCGGCCGCGGCGGGCTGCGGCGCTGCCTCGCGGGCAGCCTCGCCGCCGACGGGCCGGTCGCCGGATGTCGGCAGGGCCTGGGCCACGATCGCCGTCGCGATGGGCGCGGCGGCATCCGCCAGCGCGAGCCGTTCCGGCGACGCAGCCACGGCCGTCGGCTTGGCGGCGAGCAGCACGGCGGCCCGGGGCAGGTCGTCGGCGACCTCGACCGGGGGCCGCTCCGCCTCGACCGCAGCGTCGTCGATCCGAAACGACGATTCGGGGGGCGGTTCCCAGATCGCCGGACC
>Ga0114977_10001335_pt1 | contig 16102 bp, 18 predicted proteins | sample S_130805_MF_Meta_FD_87026 | JGI IMG/M metagenome (GOLD analysis project Ga0114977, IMG submission 87026) | Freshwater microbial communities from Lake Simoncouche, Canada to study carbon cycling - S_130805_MF_MetaG | ecosystem: Environmental > Aquatic > Freshwater > Lake | place: Lake...
ATCGCCTCATACCCGGTACTCTCACTCAACCGCCGCGCCGCCCGCCCCGTCGGAGCCGCCGCCACAATCCTCTTGTCCCGCGACGCAAAAATCCGCAGCACCGCATCCAGTATCGTCGTCTTCCCCGTCCCCGGGCCCCCCGTAATCACCAGCACCCGCTCCGCCAAGGCCGCCCTCACCGCCGCCGCCTGCCCCTCCGCCAGCGTCCGCCCGGTCTCCTCCCTAACCTTCGCCAGCGCCGCCTCCGGCTCAATCACCGCCCCGCCCACCCGCGCCGCCGCCATCCGCCGGAACCACTCCGCCACTTCCCGCTCCGCCCTAGCCAAGTGTCCCGGAAAAACCAGCAGCGTCCCATCCACCACCTCCCTCACCACTTCCGCCTCCCCAGCCATCCGCTCCAGCGCCGCACTCAGCCGCTCCGGCCCGCACCCTAGCAAGTCCACCGCACGCGTCACCAGCTCCTCCTCCGGCAGCGCACAATGCCCCTCATCCCCCGCCGCCAGCAGCAGATGAAACAACCCCGCCCTCATCCGCTCCGGCGCATCCACAGGCATCCCCATCCGCACCGCAATCGCATCCGCCGTCCGAAAACCAATCCCCGCAATGTCATCCGCCAGCTGCCACGGATTCGCCTCCACCCGCTCAATCGCCTGCTCCCCATACGCACGGAAAATCTTCACCGCCTTCGCCGTGCTGATCCCATTCGCATGCAGAAATACCATGATCCTCCGAATCGACTTCTGCTTCTCCCACGACGCCTTGATCTCACGCCGCCGCTTGCTCCTCACCCCAGGAACTTCCTCCAATCGCGCACTCTGGCTCTCGATCACCTCGAAGATCTCCTCTCCAAACTTCGCCACTAGCTTCTTCGCATACACCGGCCCGATCCCCTCAACCAACCCGCTCCCCAGATACCGCTCAATCCCCTCCCGCGACGACGGGGCCTTCGTCTCAAGCTGCTCCGCCTTGAACTGCCTCCCGTACTCCGCCACACTCACCCACTCGCCCCGCGCCACAATCTCCTCCCCAGCCGTCACCGCAGGCACCCGCCCAGTCACCGTCACCGGCTCGGCACGACCCCGGATCTTCACCTTCAGCACCGAATAACCAGTGTCCTCCGTGTGAAACGTGACGCGCTCAACCGTGCCGCTCAGCGATTCCATCCCCCTACCAAAGCCCCGCCACGCCACCGGGAAAGCGGGAACCTTTCCCCATCATCGAACGTTGTCTTCCCCATCGCAGTCAGATGAACTCGCAGCCATGGCCGCTCCCATCTCCCCCAGATCCCGTCTCGGCGACCTCGTCATCATCGTCTGCGGCACCTTCACAGACAAAAACGGCCAGGTCTTCCCATGGATGCAACCTCGGTCCTGAGCCCTCCCCATCCCCACCCCACCACATCTCGTGAATCCATCCCGCAAGGCGGTCTTCTTCGGCGAATTCGCCCGCCTCTCCGGAGCCGGCATTCCCGTCGACAAAGGCCTCAAACTCCTCCTCCGCCACGCCCCCAACGCCCCCCTCCGCGACGCCCTCAAAGGCATGGACGCAGCCCTCAGAAACGGCTCCACCATCGCCGAAGCCATGGCCCCAGCCCTCTCCCCACTCGAAACCGGCGTCATCCGCGCCGCAGAAAACGGCGGCCAGATCGCCGCTGGCTTCGCCCATCTCGAAAAGTGGTACTCCAGCCAGGCCAAAGCCCGCGACGCCGCCCTCCACGCCCTCGCCTACCCGCTCCTCATCGCCCACGCCGCCGCCATCATCCCAGCCGTCGTCGGCGGCATCACCTCCGGCTCCGGCATCCTCCAGCCGCTCCTCCTCAACCTCGGCGGGCTCTGGTTCATCCTCGTCTCCCTCTACGCCCTCTCACGTTTCATCCTCGGAGCCGCCCGCAGAATCCCCGCTCTCGACGCCTTCATCAGCGCCGTCCCATGGCTCGGCCCCGCATGGCGCAACAGCGGCCTCGCCCGCTGGGCCGCCGTCATGCACTTCCACATCATGTCAGGCCAGCTCCTCTCCGGCGCCTTCGCCGAAGCAGGCACCGCCTCCCAGCGACCCAGACTCAACGCCGCCAGTCAGCGGCTCTCCGCCCTCACCCTATCAGGCCAGCCAGCCGGCCCAGCCATGATCCACGAACCCGCCTTCCCCGAAGCCGTCGCCCTCCACTTCGCCTCCGCTGAAGAAGCCGGCATGCTCGACACCGAATGCGCCGGCCTCGCCGACCGCGCCCTCCACGACGCCACCGTCTCCATGCAGCGCGCCGGGGAATGGCTCCCCCGCATCATCTACATCGCCGCCATGATCTTCGCCGCATGGCAGGTCCTCAACATGGGCCGCGGGGTCTTCCAGCAGCAGCAGGACTTCCTCCGCGACATCGGGTTCTAGTCCAAGCTCCTCAGCGCAGCTGCCCGCGGTTCCACGCCACGCAGTCCGCATACGCCACCCCCGTCCCGCCAAACAGGTCGAGCGCACTCCCGATCGTCACATCCACGCGCCCGCCACTCAGCACCGCCGCCGTCTCCAGATCCGCCAAACTCCGCGCCCCGCCCGCGTACGTCACCGGGCAACCCTCCCACTCCCCCAGAAACGCCAGCAGTTCCTCGTCCATCCCCGCACACTTCCCCTCCACATCCGCCGCATGGATCAGAAATTCCGCGCAATCCGCCGCCAGCATTCCTAGCACTTCTTTCGTCACCGGCAGGCTCGTCCGCGTCTGCCACCGGTTCATGTACACCGCCCATCCACCCTCAGCCTCCCGGCGGCACGACAGATCAATCACCAGGCGCTCCGCCCCCACCTCCCGCCTCAACGCCGCCAGCCGCTCCGGCAGAAACTCCCCCCCCGCCGAAAACAGCCGCGACGTCACAATCACATGCGACGCCCCAGCCTCAATCCACTCCGCCGCATTCCCCTCCGTGATCCCGCCACCCACCTGCACCCCCCCCGGCCACACCCGCAGCGCCTCCCGCGCCGCCCCCTCGTTCCCCGACCCCAGCATGATCACATGCCCGCCCATCAGCCGGTCCCGACGATAAAGCGCCGCAAACTCCCGGGCCGGCCGGTCACTCACAAAATTCGTCTGCGGCCCCTCCCCGCCATCCCGCAGCGTCCCGCCGACAATCTGCTTCACTCGGCCTTCGTGAAGATCAATGCAGGGGCGAAATCGGGTCATCCCTCAGCAATCACACCCATCCCACTCCCCGCAACCAACTTCTCCCTCCCCTCCCGTCACGGCTTCTCCTCCGGACCAGCCGCCGCCTTCGCCAGCTCCTTCGCTCGCTCCTGGCTCGCCGCTCCCAATCGGCTCATCGGCACCTTGAACACCCGCCCCTCCGCCGTCCGAATCACCACCGCATCCCCACTCATCCGCACAAACCGCGCCTTCACCGTCTTCCCATCCCCACTCACCCAGTCCTCCACCGGCATCTCCACCGCCGCCGGCCGCGCCGCCAACCCGGACTTCGCCACCCCTCCCCCACCAGCCTTCCCAGCCTCCAGCATCGCCCCCTCCTCAATCCACTCCCGCATCAGCTTGATCTCCTTCGGCGATACCCGCGGCCCGTTCGGCGGCATCTGATTGTCCCCAGTCATCGTCATCACCTCAAACAACCGGCTCCGCGACACATCCCCAGGCACCACCACACCCCTCGGATCAATGTCATTCCCAAACCGCTTCAGATTGTCAAAAACATACCCAGCCTTCTCCTTCTTCGCCTTCTCACTGTGACACTCGTAACAGTGCTTCTCCAGAATCGGCCGGATGTCCCGCCGGAAATCAGCTCCCCGCACCATCGCCGCCGGAACCATCATCAGAAAAATCACGCGCTGCATCATGCCCACTTCTACACTCACTCCTCCCGCCGCGCCACTCGCTTTCCACCCCCAATCCACTCTCGCCTCCATCCTCTAGGGAAATCCCCGGGTCCCTATAGTCTCACCACCTAATCAAAATTGTAGCAAAATCCATGCCGAACCTTCCTGCTTGCAAGCACCAGCGCGCCCGTTTAACGCGGGAAACTCACTGAAATGGAAGACGTTCCCTACCCATACATCGTCGCCGGAATCGAAGCTTTACTCATGGCAGTCCTCGCATGGGCCGGCACCAAGGCCTTCTTCTTGGGCCTCCGCACCACCGGAATCCTCATCGCCTGCGGCGCCACTCTCTCCCTCGCAGGAGCCGCCGGCACCTTCCTGATCCCCGCACAGCCAGCCTCAGATTCCAGCAACGCCACCCTCCTGACCTTCTCCGCCGCAGGCCACTTCCTCCTCGCCGCAGGCATCCTCCGACTCGTCCTCGTCATCGGCAGCCGCGAGGGCTCCTCGGAAACCCCGTCCTGACCGTCACCCCGCGCTCCCCAGCAGCTCCTCCACCAGCGCAGGCACCACCACCGTCGCCAATCCCGTCCGGCGCTCCCCGAAAAGCTCGCTCGCCGACGTCTCCGCCACGTTGCACTCCACCGTGCGCGCCCCGACCCGCCGCGCCATGTCCACAAACCCAGCCGCCGGATACACACTCCCCGACGTGCCCACACTCACAAATATCCCGCACCGTCCCAGCGCCCCAAGGATCTCATCCATGTGATACGGCATCTCCCCGAACCACACAATGTCCGGCCGCACCACCCCCACCCTCCCGCAATAAACACACGCATCCCCAGTCCCAAGATCCCCCGCCCACTCCCACACCCCATCACACCCCTCGCACCGCACTTTCCTCAACTCCCCGTGCATGTGCACCAGCCGCTCGCTCCCCGCCCGCTCATGCAGGTCGTCCACATTCTGCGTCACCAGCAGAAACCGCCCGCGCCACTCCCGCTCCAATCGCACCAGCGCCTCATGCGCCGCATTCGGCTCCACCCGCTCCAGCCCAGCTCGCCGCAGATTGTAAAACCGATGCACCAATCCCGGATCCCGCCGAAACCCCTCAGGACTCGCCACGTCCTCAAACCGGTGCCCCTCCCACAACCCGTCCGCCCCCCGAAACGTCGCAACCCCGGACTCCGCAGAAATCCCCGCCCCAGTCAGTATCACCATCTCTAACGCGCTCTCACTCATCCCCACCCCTCCCACACCAAGCCACCCCACGCCACCGCCTTCTCCATCAGATGTTCGACCCCAGAAACGTGTGAATCCCGCACTCCGTCTTCTCAAATCCCTCCCACCGCCCCGCACGCTCCCCCTCACCTCCACTCAGCTTCGTGCACGGCCAGCACCCAATGCTCCGATACCCCCGATCGTGCAGCGCATTGTACGGAATGCCCCGCTCCCGGATGTACTCCCACACCGCTTCCCGACTCCACGCCGCCATCGGATTCAACTTCAAGATGTGCTGCTCCCTCAGCTTGTCGAACAAGTACAACTCCAGAATCCCCGTCCGCTCCCGCGTCTCACTCTGATTCCGCCTCAACCCCGTAATCCACACGTCAATCCCAGCCAGATGCCGCTGCAGCGGCAGCACCTTCCTCAACGTGCAGCACGTGTCAGGATTCGTCTCCCACAAATCCCCTCCATACTCCACACGCTGCTCCGCCACCGTCTGCTCAGGCCTCAATTGCTGAATCTCTATCCCGAAAAAATCCTCCAGCCGATCCCTCAACTCATACGTCTCCGGAAACAATATCCCAGTATCCACCGTGAATACCGGAAAATTCAGCCCCATGCGCCTCGCATGGTCAATGATCACCAGCCCGCTCCCCTGATAACTCGTCCCAATCTGCGCCCGCCTCCCAAACCGCTCCCACGTCCACCCCAACACCTCCTCCAACCCCTTCCCCTCAAACCCCTCCGCCACCTCCCTCACATCCAGATCAGCGTGGTCCTGCAGTTGAAATGCCATCAGTTCAGTAATTAAATTCCCTATTTCCGATCCGATTAGTCGAGAATTGACCCCTGTCAAGCGCCTCCCTCCCTCCCCACCCACCCTTTTCCCCAGAAAAACCTCTTGCAGCTGCCCCATATCCGATTCTACTCAACCTCCCGGATCGTCCCGGAACCTCCTGCCTCGCTAGCTCAATGGTAGAGCAGTTGACTCTTAATCAATTTGTTTCAGGTTCAAGTCCTGAGCGAGGTACCAATCTCACGAGCGCCCTCGCGCTCCTCCCACTGCTCTCGCGGATCCCGTAATCGGCCGTCGGCTCCCCCGCCCCTCCCCCGCCCCAAAAGGCGCCCCTCAGATCCAACCGCGATCACGCCTTGCCGTCCTCCTCCTCCACGGCATCGTCCCCTCTCCTTCCTCCCGCTCGCCCCAGCCATGTTCTCCGAACACCTCGCCCGCTCCGCCGCCACCATCGCCGCCCTCCATTCCTTGGAAGCAGACGTCGACCGCGCCGCCTCCATCATCGCCGCCTCCCTCCAGTCAGGCGGCAAAATCCTCTCCTGCGGCAACGGCGGCAGCGCCGCAGAAAGCGCCCACTTCGCCACCGAACTCCTCTGCCGCCTCGACGGCGACCGCCCCTCCCTCGCCGCCCTCAACCTCTCCGCCGACGGCAGCTTCCTCACCGCCACCGCCAACGACTACCAGTTCAACGAAATCTTCGCCCGCCAGATCGACGGCCTCGGCCGCCCCGGCGATGTCCTCGTCGCCATCACCACCAGCGGCCATTCCCCCAATGTCCTCGCCGCCCTCTCCAGAGCCAGATCCCGCGGCCTCCTAACCATCGCACTCCTCGGCCGCGACGGAGGCCTCGCCGCCCCGCTCTCCGACGTCCCCCTCATCGTTCCCTCCCACTCCACCGCCCACATCCAGGAAGCCCACCTCGTCCTCATCCACATCCTCTGCGCCAGAATCGAACAGCTCATCTTCGGCTCCTCCCCTCAGAAATCCACCCAGTCCACCTGACGGTCTCTGCAATCCGGCCCTTGCCTTCACCCCATTTCACTCCTCTTATCCGCCTCCATGAGCGTTCTCGTCGATAAAAACACCCGTCTCCTTGTCCAGGGCATCACCGGCAACTCCGGAGCCTTCCACGCCCGCGGGTGCCGCGACTACGGCACCAACGTCGTCGCCGGCGTCACCCCAGGCAAAGGCGGCCAGTTCTTCGACGACTCCATCCCCATCTTCGACACCGTCTCCGAAGCCCGCGAAGCCACCGGCTGCAACGCCACCATGATCTTCGTCCCCCCTCCCTTCGCCGCAGACGGTATCCTCGAAGCCGCCGACGCAGGCATCGAACTCATCGTCTGCATCACCGAAGGCATCCCCGTCAATGACATGATGCGCGTCAAACACGCCATGGCCAACTCCAAGAGCGTCCTCATCGGCCCCAATTGCCCAGGCATCATCACCCCAGGCGCTGCCAAAATCGGCATCATGCCAGGCTACATCCACAAAGAAGGCCGCATCGGCGTCGTCAGCCGCTCCGGTACCCTCACCTACGAAGCCGTCTGGCAGCTCAGCAGCCGCGGCCTCGGCCAATCCACCTGCATCGGCATCGGCGGCGACCCCATCAACGGGCTCTCCCACACCGATTGCGCCAGACTCTTCAACGACGACCCCAACACCGACGCCTTCATCCTCATCGGCGAAATCGGCGGCACCGGCGAAGAAGAAGCCGCCGAATGGATCAAGGCCAACTGCAAAAAACCCGTCGCCGCCTTCATCGCCGGAGCCACCGCTCCTCCCGGCCGCCGCATGGGCCACGCCGGAGCCATCATCTCCGGCGGCAAAGGCACCGCCGAAGCCAAACAAGCCGCCCTCCGCGACGCAGGCATCCTCGTCGCCGACTCCCCAGCCGACATGGGAGCCATGCTCGTCAAAGCCATCGAAGCCAAACGCTGACCCTACCCACTCAGCCAATCCCCACTCTCCCCAAAGTGCCCGGCGACTCACTCGCCGGGCACTTTTTTTGCCCCGCCACTCTTCCCGCCACCCCTTCCCCAAGAGGCCTGTCCAATTGCACACCAGTGCACACCACACTCCCCCAAGAGGCCTGTCCAATTGCACACCAGTGTCCCCGCCCCCCAAGAGGCCTGTCTAATTGTTCCCCACGGCAGAGCAGAAGTGCCCTCCCGCCTCTTACCTCCGCACCAGCACCCCCTCTCACACCCCGCACCTCCCCCCTTCCCCAAGAGGTCTGTCCAGCCCGAAGAGGTCTGTCTAATTGCAGAGAGTGGAACCGGCGTCCCGCCGCTTACCTCCCAACCAGCACCCCGTCTCCCACGCAGCACTCCCGCCGCACCAACGTCACCCGCATCGCACCCGCCGACTTGTCTCATCTTTGCGCCATTCACCTCCGACCTGTGTCCCAACGGGACACCTTATCCCAGCCCAGAGCACCGCTCTGGGTACCCCACCGCCCGAGCCCGGCGTTCTGTAGGAACGCCGCATACCCTTGCATCCCTTGCCCGAAGAGGTCTGTCCAATTGCGCTCGCACCTTTTTCCCGCTCTCCGGTCCGGTCAATGGCTCTTTCAACGGCCATCACCCCAAAAGCAGAATCCCAGGCAGCCGAGGCTGTGTCGGCGTCTAGAAAAAAAAGGATGCAAGTGAACTCGTGGGCGGATCAGGCGACACTCGCGTGTTTTTTGCGCACACGCTCCTCTGGAGCCTCCGTCCACATGAAAAGGGCTTTCACACCATCCAGCAGGCCCATCTCTTGATGCTGCTCCTCCTCGATCTCGATGGCAGCCTCGTCGAGCTCCCGCTTGTGTTGCCCCTCGTCGATGTCTCCCACGATTGGCGGTGCTGCTGCCGCACCCAAAGCAGTGATCGCCATGGCATCTGTGGGTACATTTTGCGGAGTGTGTGAAGCCCAGGACTGCAGACGAATGTGCAGCCCCTGAATGCCGGCTTGCACCGCCTTGCGATGGGACTCGATGGTGAGCACGAGCTTCTTCCAATCGCCCGCTGCTGCTTCATCGACCCCCTGCGCCTGTGCACTCAAACCCCTCAGCGCGATAGCCAGCTTCGCCTCCTCGCGTTGAAGTTCATCCCACGCCGCCTGCGCCGCCTGGGGTTGGCTCGTCTCCACCGCCTCATGCATTCCCGCCACCAGCCGTTGAATGCGCCGCAAAACGGCCGTCACATGGTCCCAATGGTGCTGGCAGCCCGTGTCCCCGTCCGCAGGTGATCCACGCACATTCGCCAGTTCATGGGATTCATCCAAAGTAGTGCTCAGTTCCTCTTCGAACTCGATCCATCGGGCGCAATCGGCACGCAGACCGGCTTCGAGACTGGAAACGATGGGAAAGGAAAGCGTAAGCGGAGTCGTCATGGCACCACAAGCATCCCCATCAGCCTCCATTCCGACCATGGGGTGAAGTGCTACTCATTCAGCCCCAAGAGGTCTGTCCAATTGTTCCATGCACGGCAGCCTCATCGCCGATGCCGCCATGCGCGATCCGCTTTTCCCTAGATTGCCGCGGAATCCGTGCCAGAGAAAGCGGCCACATGGTTCCCTCCCGCTTGGATTTCCGGCTTGAAGCAGTGGCGGACGGCTCCCGGGCGCGGGCGGCCGTCTTCCGGACGCTGCACAACGAGGTGCGCACGCCCCTCTTCATGCCCGTGGGCACGCAGGCGACGGTGAAGGCGCAGCTGCCGGAAGCGCTCGAAGAATCGGGCTCCCAGATCCTCCTTGCCAATACCTATCACCTTCTCCTGCGCCCGGGCCCGGAAGTCTTCGAGCGCATGGGCGGCATCCACCGTTTCATGAAATGGAACCGTTCCGTCCTCACCGATTCCGGCGGCTTCCAGATCTTCTCCCTGCCTCACTCCCGCTCCATGAGCGAGGAAGGCGCCATCTTTCAGAGCTACGTCGATGGCAGAACGATCCTGCTCAGCCCGGAGCGCTCCATCCTAACCCAGCGCAGCATCGGCAGCGACATCATGATGGTGCTCGATCAGTGCATCTCGTCCACAGCCGACCGCCGCAGCGCGCGCGCCGCCCTCGGCATCACTCAGCGCTGGGCGGAGCGCAGTCTGGCTGCGCGCGGCGACTCGCCCCAATCCCTGTTCGCCATCGTGCAGGGCGCACTCCACCAGGACCTCCGCAAGGAAAGCGCCGAGGGCCTGACTCCCCTTCCCTTTGACGGTTTTGCAATTGGCGGCCTCGCTGTCGGCGAGGCTAAAGCAGAGCGCGAGGATACCTGCGAATTCACCGCCGCACTCCTTCCCTCGGAAAAACCCCGCTATCTCATGGGCGTCGGCACCCCGCTGGATGTGCTGGAAGCAGTGCACCGAGGCGTGGACATGTTCGACTGCATCATTCCCACTCAGGTCGCCAAACGCGGCACGCTGTTCACATCCCGCGGCATCGTCCAGCTGCGCCGCGGTGTCTATAAATTCCAGGACTCTCCCGCCGACCCGGCCTGCGCCTGCCCGGTCTGCTCCAAGTACAGCCGCGCCTACCTGCACCATCTCACCAAGACTCAGGAGACTCTCGGCTGGCAGCTGATGGGCCAGCACAATATCTGGTTTTATCATCGGATGATGGACGAAATCCGGGCCGCCATTCTGTCTGGCACCTTTCTCGCATACTACCATGCAAGGCGCAGGATCCTCGCTGTGGAAGACATGGATTTCCCCACCTCCGACGCCGCACGCCCGGCTCCGCCCCGCCCGCTGGTGCTGGGAGAATACGAAGTCCACACCGCTTCAGAAGGGTTTTCCAGCATCCGGAACACCACTTCCGGCGAGATCATGCACTCGTGCACTTCTCCCATCATAGAGGCCCAATCGCTTTATGTGGATCAGTCACGGCTCGCCGAACGCGCCCGCCTCGTCCCCGGCGAATCGCCAGAAACGGCTGCCCCGCTCATCATTTGGGACGTTGGCCTCGGGGCCGCCGCCAACGCCATGGCCGCCATTCTAGCCTACGAGGCCGCCGCAGATACCGGCCCCGTGCGCGGCTTGCAGATCATCAGTTTCGAAAACGATCTCGATCCCCTCCGCCTCGCCCTGCGACACAAGAAACGGTTCCCCTACCTCGAGCACGGCGCTGCCGACGCTCTCGCGATCAGGGGCGCATGGCATTCCCGCCGTTTCCCCCGCCTTTCATGGCACCTTGTCCATGGGGATTTCAAGGAAACGCTGACGCAGGTCGATGCCCTCCCGGACTTCATCTTCTACGACATGTGGTCCGGCCGCACCCAGAGCGACGCATGGAACATCGCCGCTTTCCAGCAACTCTTCGACGCCTGCCACGCGAAACCCTGCGCCCTGTTCACCTACACCACTTCCACCGCCGCTCGCGTCGCCATGCTGGCCAGCGGATGGCACCTCGCCCGGGGCGTCGGCACCGGACCGAAAAGCGAAACCACCATCGCGCTCACCCCCTCCGCCGCAAACGCATCATGGGACCTCCTCGACCAGTCATGGCTGGCTCGCTGGGAACGTTCCCACGTCCAGTTCCCCGACGATCTGCCTCCAGCCTCGCAGGAAGCCTTCGCCCGCCGCATCAGGGAACACCCGCAGTTCGCCCCCGATCCGGTCGCCAATCCACCGGACCGTCAGCCCGCCTGAACCCCAGCGATGTGATAGCAGGCAACGCGCTGCATAGAGGTCTGTCTCAGGGGTCAATTCTAATTGTCGCGGAGGGAATCCCTAATTGTCGCCGGACAGTCTGTCTCATTTCCCGCCCATCTTCGGCAACGCGCCCCGCTCCAAGCCACCCCCCCCACAACCAATCCCCAGCAAACGGCTCGCTCATTTGCCCTCCATCGGTCTCCCCGAACCCATCGCAATCTCCATCAGCCCACCGTGAATCTCCTGCCACGATCTCGTGAGATCCAGCGAAAGCGCCCGAATGCGATGGCCGTGAGTCACAAACTCGACCGCAAAGTCCCGGTCGGTGCGCGGGTACAGTAGCACACCCTCCGCGCGTTCCCACCCCTGCTGGCACGACTGCTGCCGCAGCTAGGTGAACAACTGATAAAAATTCGCCGCCGGAAGCTTCGCCTGACCATATGCCCCGATCTTCAGTGCCTTCGCATAAAACTTCGTGTCGATGATAATCGCCCGCCCTGGCCCCCGGAGACACACATCCGTCTCCATCCCCGGAACCAACTCCACCGCATCATTATTCGGATCCTGCATTTGCCATTTCACTCTCGATGCACTCACACACCACTCCGCGGGCAACTCATGCTCATAGAACTTTCTCACGAAGCTCTCGAAAAGCCCCGGCAGGCCATCCCGAACGAAATCACGGAACCGGCGTGCACCGCCACCCTCATCCGGAAGCCAGTGCTCATGAACAAACTCGCAGATGTGCAGCAGAAACGCATAAATCCGATTGTTCCGGTGCAGCTGCACACGCCGGAAATCCTCCGCACGCAGCACCACACGGCGAACCGGTTCAAGCCAGCGGAGCAAATCGTGCAATTCCGCCCGCATCCCCGCTTCCAGCTCCTCAGCCGCCCGAAGGCGCTCCAGCGTCGCCTTCAGAATCCGGTTCGGAAGCGTGTCATATTCCAGTTCCTCCCACTCACACGCCGCGCAACCCCGCCGAATCAAATCGCGCCGCACCGTCGCAGTCGTGAGCAACTTGCCCCTCACTCCGGGAATCTCCTCCTCTCGCGGAAGATAACCCCGATCCAAACCCCGCCTCAGCAGGCGGCGAGTCCCGTTCGCCAGCACCCTCGCAAACAGTCCCGCAAGATCCGTTGAACCCAGCGCATCCACATCCGCCAGCGTCTCCGCCTCGGACAGCGCATCCCACGCATAGCACAATAGGTAGTAGATGTTTGCTATCGGAATCGCGCTTCCTCCCGAACCCGCCAAGCCGGCCCCAGAAGCATGAACGCCCTCCGCTTCCGCAGATGAAGTCGTCTCAAGTTGAGCGGAAGCATTCATCATCCCGACTTGCTCAATCCCCCAGCAAATCCGCCACCAGCTTTCTCACCCGATCGCCGGAATCAAAATACTCCTCAAGCAGCGGCTGAATTTCTCCGGCTATCACCTCACGATACCACAATTCGTCAGGTCGATCACCTTCCTGCGGACAAAAGAAACTGTGCCCGACCCGGAATCCCGGCCCCAGGTCCCTCTCCTTCTCGATCACGGCATTCAACTCACCAACATTCCGGCGAATCCGCGCTATCAGTGCCTCGGACGCGCCACGCTTCTTCATCCATCCCGCAAACTCAGGCGAATCCACCGCCGGCTCCACCGTCACAAACGCAAAACGCCGCCGCAGCGCATAATCCACCATCGCCAGCGACCGGTCCGCTGTATTCATCGTCCCGATGAAATACAGATTCTTCGGCAGGAAAAACTTCTCCTCCGGACCCTCGGAATACGTCAGCGGGATCGCATGCTCCGGCCCGCGCTTGTCGGACTCAATCAGCATCAGCAATTCCCCGAAAATCTTCGCAAGATTGCCCCGGTTGATCTCATCAATAATGAAAAACCAGTCCCGGCTAGGATCGTTCCTCGCCAGCCGCGCAAACTGATGCAGCACCCCATCCCGGCGCTCCAACCCCGTACGGCTCGGCCTGAACCCCTGCACGAAATCCTCATAACCATAGCTCGGATGAAACTGCACCGTCGCCACCCGCCGCTCATCCCGCTCACCCATCAACGCAAACGCCAGACGCCGAGCCACAAACGTTTTCCCAACCCCTGGCGGCCCCTGCAGGATCAATGCCTTCTTCCGCCGCAGACGCGCTAGCACCCCATCCAGCGCCTCCACAGACATGAACAAATCCGATAGCGCATCCGCTCTCGTAAACGGAACCGCTCCAGCCCCCCCCCTCATTCAACCCCGTCGATATCGGATCATCGCCACCCTCAAGCCCTTCCTCCACCCCGCTCTCGAGATATGCATCCCATGAGAACTGAGGAAAATCACTTCCCGCTTTCGACTCCACCGCATCGAGCCAGGCAGCGTAGCCCGCCCCCGTCCGGCTCGACAGGACAACTCCACGCTGTCTGAAATATGCCTCCGTGTGCTTGTCACCCGGTAGAAATCCCCTCGGCTCGACCCAGAATAAACTCGTCGTCAGCTTCGCAAACCCCATCTGCCGGATCCCCAGCGCCTGATCAAAAAGCCCCCAGTCAAACGACTTCCACGACGCCCCAATCGCCGCCTTCGCCACACGCCACAGCAACCCGACATCACCCTCTCCCCGGCCCTCTCGATAACCAAAAGACCAGCTGTTCTGCGCGTTCGCCAGCGGAATCCCGTCGAAATCATCCGGCACTGCCGACGACAGATTCCAAGCCTCCTTGATCTTCGCCAGCATTGCCTGCCGACCACTCACGGAACTCGTCCGGTTGAAACTGGCAAAGAACGTAAACGGATCAATCTCCTCCAGCGCAATGCGGGTCCCCTCCGCATCCCGGTCATTCAGAAGAATCACCTTCATCCCTTCCGACCTCATCTCCCTCAACAGCTCCAGCAGTTCTTCCTGACGCGATTCAAACGCCAGCACCTTGCGGGCAATCTCGGAATAGATGGGAATCCACGTGAAGCTCATGACACAAATACTCGTTTCTCGGAATATTGCCAGACCACTCCTGCCAACCCCCACCCGCAACAGCAGATCTCAACATCACCTCGGTCGGCCACGACGTCGTCTCACAGCCGTTCAGCAGCTTCCCCACAAGCCCCCGCCCCCCGGCACTCACCGGAAGGCGGGGCCGCCTCAACGCCTCAAGGCTTCGCCGCCTTCGCCTTCGCCGCAGGCTTCTCCTTCTCCTTCTCAGGCTCGCACTTGCACAACCACTCCGGTTCCTTGCAGCCATCGCACGTCGCCGTGTTGTATTCCATCCGAGCCGTAATCGGCTTGCCTTCCGGACCACTCCGGAATTGCAGAATCAGCCACGCCCCTTCTCTCACCACCGGCATCGAGAACCCCGTCGCCGCTTTCGCCACTTCCAGCTTCACCGGCTTCGCGCGATCGCCCGTCGACGCCGTCAGCGTCTGCGCCGCCACCGCCACCGGCTTCATGTCCTTGTCGAACAGCGCAATGTGGAACTTGCCCTCCTTCACAGTGACTTCGCCGTGCATCGTCTCGTCCTTGCTGAACTCAAGCAGCCGCCCCCCGTTAGGGCCGCGCTCGACCCCTTCGTGCGCCTTCAGCACCGCCGCTCCGCTCAGGAACGCCAGAGTCATGGATATCAGTTTCATATTCATAGGTTTGTTATGGGTTGTTGTTGTCTAGGCTAAGAAAAATCACATTTCGGCCCGATCATCCCGCCGCAGCCGTCGGACCGGAAACCGCCGCCAGCGCCGCCCGCCGGCCGAACATCCAGAAGACTGCAGGCGTCACCATCAGATCCAGCAGCGTCGAACTCACCAGTCCGCCCGCCATCACCACCGCCACCGGATGCAGAATCTCTTTCCCCGGCTCGCCCGCAGACAGCACCAGCGGCACCAGCGCAATCCCCGCGCTCAGCGCCGTCATCAGCACCGGCACTAGCCGCTCCAGCGTCCCCCGCACAATCATCGCCCGGCTGAATCCCTCGCCCTCGTGCCGCATCAGATGCAGATAATGACTGATCATCATGATCCCGTTGCGCGCTGCCACCCCGCCCACCGCAATGAATCCCACCACCGTCGCAATGCTGATGTTGTCAATCATCCGCCACGTCAGCGCCAGCCCGCCAATCAGCGCTAGCGGTATATTCAGCAGCACCTGCATCGCCAGTGAAACACTCCGGAAATACCCGCTCAGCAGCACCGCCACCACCACCAGCACCAGCCCGAACGACCACGCAATCCGCCGCGCCGCCGCCTCCCGCGCCTGAAACTCTCCCTCAAACCGCAACCCATACCCCTCCGGCAGCTTCACCCTCTCCCGCACCAGCGACTCCCACCGCCCAACCAGCGAACCAAGATCCCGCGACGACGTGTTCGCCCCGATCACAATCCTCCGCTGCGCATTCTCACGGTTGATCACGCTCGGCCCCGACGCCTCCCGCACCGACGCCAGCAACCTCAGCGGCACCCGCCCTTCCGGCGTCTCAATCAGCAGTCCGCCCAGTTTGTCAGGATCACTCCGCCACGCCTCCGGCAACCGCAGCACCAGATCCACACTCCGCTGCCCGTCCCGCAGTTCCGCCATCAACTGCCCCCCCAGCAGCACCGACACCTGCCCGCTAACCTCCCCAGGCGTCACCCCGTAAACCTTCGCCCGTTCCCGATCGACCGAAATGCGCACCTGCG
>Ga0114977_10001341_pt1 | contig 16082 bp, 34 predicted proteins | sample S_130805_MF_Meta_FD_87026 | JGI IMG/M metagenome (GOLD analysis project Ga0114977, IMG submission 87026) | Freshwater microbial communities from Lake Simoncouche, Canada to study carbon cycling - S_130805_MF_MetaG | ecosystem: Environmental > Aquatic > Freshwater > Lake | place: Lake...
AATGTTTTTTTCTTAGTTTCTAAAAATTCCTTGTATTGCATATTTCTATTTTTTTTGTAAATGTAACTAAATAAAATTAATTACAAACTATTTTCGTTAAATTCTTTTAAATATAAATCAATTAAAAATTTTGTTTTTTCTAAATCTTCTTTAAAGTTTCCTTTTTTTCTACATCTTATCACTCGCTTAATTATATCAAATTCATATGAATTAAGCTGTTTTTCTTCGCTAAAATTATAAAGTGAACCTTTACTATTATCGTAGTGTTTAGGTGTTGTTATTTCGCTTGTTTCTTCGATTAAATTATATTGATTAACGTCAAAGCTGACACCATAATAACCGATAGGGTAAATTACTTCGTTGCTTTCAATTACTGTACCCGTAAATTTGTCTTTATTAAGTCTAGTTACTTTTACTTTAAACTTTAACTCTTTATGTATTCCAATCATAATTCAAAAAATTGTCTTAATTTTATTTTTACGTTATTTTGTTGTTCAATGCTTTCAATTTCTGCATTATCAATTAATCTGCTATCTGCTTTAATTAGCTTTTTAATTACCGTTTTAATATTATTTGCCAAATGTTTATCTATTATATCATCTCGCATTTGTTCATCATTTAAAACATCTTCTAAAAAATCAGCTAATACTGGCATCATAATACAAGAAGCGAATAATTTTTTATGGTTTGTTTCAATCATTTTCTTCGTTATTTACGTACCAATCACAACATTTTTTACTTACTGCAAATGCTTTAAAATCCTTTCTAAAGTATCTTTGCTTTCTTATCATAGCTCTTGACCAGTCTTTAATTATTATTCTTTTTCTCATTTTTATTTAAATATTTAAAATAACGCTCTTCTTTTTCTAAATCCTCAATCACTTCTTTAATATTAACTTTTGGATTAATAAAGCTATTTTTATTTATTTTTAAATAATCATCCGTTAACTGCCTTGTTTCTTTGCGGATGTTTACAGTTTGAACCACCATAAAAGCAATAATCACTATTAATGCAAATAATGTGAAACCTAATAAATATAATTTAATCATTTTACTTGTTTTAAAAATTCTTTTACTCTGTTTAAATTCTCTTGTTTAAAGTCGATATGTCGATTCAACCATAAATTTAATGAAGTGTTGCACATATTAAATTCGTTTATTAGCATATTAGATATGATTCTACGGCCTTTCTCTCCTTTAGCTACATATTGACTCTCTAATAAATAAATACTTTCTCTAATCGCTTTATTTTCAATTCTTGTTTCTTCGCTTATTCCACCCGTTTTACTCATTACTTACCGTATTTTATTTTGTTGTTTAAATTATGAATGTAGTTAATCCAATCGTTAAATGTGTTTAGTGGATTACTTGGTACAATTGTATTTTGAATGTTTTTCTTTTTTGGATTATAAGTGTTTAAATCCCATGTTATATTCGTTTTCATCTTAAAATGCTTTAGTTGTAAATATTGCTCTTAATTCTGTATTTATTTCGTCTACTGTTTCTTTAAATACTTTGTCGTTATATTCTAAATAATTATCTACTGTTTTAACTCCGTGTAATACTGTAGCGTGGTCTTTTTTACCACATATTAAACCAATTCTTTTAAGGTTTAAATTAGTGTTATTTCGTAGATACCACATTAATAATTGTCTTTTAAAAACTACATCTCTATTTCTACATACTAAACTAATTTTATGCTTTTGGATAATTGTTTTAACTCTAAAAATATGCTCCGTTTTTTTAAGTTCAGAACCGCATATTCTCATTATACGGTACTGATATGGTAATTCAAATACTCTCATCTTGCTTCTTTTAAATCTTTTAAATCTTTTATGAACTCCTCTGTAGCTATTATTAAAGCTCTTAATTTCATTCTATTTTCTACATCTGTTATGTGTGTACAATGTAGTAAATCTGTTTCGTATATTTTAAGCCTTATTTTATATTGCTTAATTAACCAGTCTTCGTTATATCTCATGACGTGGGCTTAATTCGTTTTCTAATACTTCCTCGATTAAATGTAACTGTACATCTAACATATCTATAATATCCGTTTTTGAATCTCTAACGTATATCTCGTGAATTTCTAAACCAAAGTGGCTTTCGTAAACTAACACTTGGTAAACAACTGTCAACTCGATTCCTTTAAACTCAATGTGTCTTTTGTGTTGCATAATTTCTAATTTTTAGTGTTTCTATTTCCTTTTGTTGAAACAAAGATATGTAATTATATTTAATTAATTACATGAAATAGTAAATTATTTTTAATTATTTTGCATAAAAAAACCTAACTCATTACAAGCTAGGTTATTAAAGATTAAATTATTTTTACTAAAATGGTACATCCGAACTTGTTTCTTGTGTTTTAACCACGTTTTCAACTTCCTTATCAGCTACGTTGATGTTTCCATCTGTGAAAACTACTCTACCGTTTGCAATATACTGTTTTTGAACTTTGCTTTCACGTTCTTCTTTACTTTGGCTATATGCCATTGATACGTTATTTCCGTATCGTGTATCATCATTCACAAAGATTTGAGTATTTAAATACTTTCCATCTACTAATTTAGACTCATCAATCTTTGACAAATCAATACTTAAATTTAAAATTGCTGACATACTTATTATTTATTATTTATTTTTAACTGATAAACTACTTTTGCTAAACGTTACTATCGGAGTTTGTAACACCTCTCCCGTTTGTTCATTAAGTGAACTAATACCATTTTTATTATTCTCGTAAACTGATTTATATTTAGCTTCAATTTGAACTATGTTTTCTTTTGCGACTTTCCACTCGTCAATATTTTTAAAGTCGAATTGTTTACGACCCTCAACACGTGTGAATTGATAAGAGCCTATTTTAAACGTTTTATCGTACTTTTCTGATTCGTTGTAGGCTAATTCATCAATCTGTTTTTTAGCTTCGTTAAAACACTTCTCTAACTCTCTAAAGACTGCAAACGCTTCTAATGAGTTTGTGAATCCTAAATCTACGTTTCTAATCACTAAATTAATTTGATTCTGTATAACGTTGATTGAATTCGTTGTTAACGTAACACCATCGTAGTTTTTTTCCATATACTGTTGTTCTTCTCTATTTTGCATAATTCTAATTTTTTGTAAATATATTAATTTTTGTTGTATTTGCGTAATTAGTTACGCCTATCAGCTAGTTACAGGGCATTTTGCCGACCCTCTAAATGTTCAATGTACATATCAAGAACACTTTTTGGAATAGCGTAACTTTCAAGGTATACCATATAATTATTTGACATACTTTTAAGGTCATCAATAACCTCACTCATACTTGGCAATCCTAATTCTTTTAGCTGAACAAAAGCTGCATTGTTTGCTAACTTATGATACCCATCTTCTGTTTGGTAGTTTGGCTTTTCAAGTTGTTCAATAATCTCTGGTAATGTGTTAAATCTTTTCATTTTGACTAAATTAAAACGCCCTATAACATACGCTATACAAAAGCAGGGGCTTTACTGCTAATACAAGCGTTCGTGCATCTATTTATCATTTGTGGGAGGCTGAAAGGGAGTGCATCTTAACCCCTGCCTTCGTATAGCGTCAGCCGTTAGGTGCAATATGAAGTTTATACCCGACGAATAATACTAATTGTTGTTTCGGATAAATCTCTGCAAATATGACAAAACTCTTTTTCACCATAAATAACTCCTGTTATTCCTTCGTCACAATGTTTATTTGGACAAATATAATTACGAAGTTCATATCTACTATTATCAGCAATAATTATAGAAATTGAACTATTCATCATTGCACTAAATGGATTTGAATTAATGAAAATTTCTCCATTATTATTAATCCAATATTCATCTACATTTCTATTCTTTACCTTATCAAATAATACTTTCATTTTAATTCTAAATTTACTGTGTGTTAAAAAAATACTGCACCTAACAACTCATAAGCAAGCCGTTTGAAATGTACTGTTCCGAGAACGGCTCGCCTATCCGCAAAACGTTAGTAGGCATTAGGAAGTACATTTCCGTGATTCAACATTGCATTCTGCTCTATTAATTCTTTTAATATTATTTCTAAATTTTCAATTAAATCTTCCGAAACAAAACCTTTTGAATCTGTTATGTTTACTGTAAATTGTGTATCACCGTCTTTAAATGTTAACTCAATAAAACGTGATGGTTTTAAACTTGATGTTCCGTAATGTTTACTTATTATTTCCATTTTATATTTATTTTAATTTGACTTACCGTGTGAATAAAACGCCTACTAACAACAGTTATACAAAACGGCTTGACATATACTGTGTTTAGAGCCGTTTCGTATAGCTGTAAAACGTTATCTTCAATTGCTCGGAGGACATCGCTCCGGACTGAAATGAAATTAAATTTTAACATATGGAAAAAATAAATTTGTTTTCGACAATTGGATTAATATTAGATATTATTGGAGTACTTATGCTTTTTAAATATGGATTACCTAGTAAAGTATCAGAAGGAACTGGTAGAATTACAGAAGAGTCTAAAATAAATGAAGATATTCGTAATAAAAAAAATAAGCATATTGTTATTATGGCTTATTTGGGTTTAACATTTATCCTTATTGGATTTATTTTTCAACTTATGGGTACTAATCCAAGTATGTTTAAATGATTGTATATGTCTATGAAACATTATAAATAAAGGAATTGAAACTGATAATCCAATTATTATTAAAATTAATAAATTTATATTATTCAAAATGAAACTCGGTTGACCTTGACCGAAAGGATTAAATTTATAAACTGTGTACTCGCAACAAAAGATAACAGCAAATAGGTGACAACTGGCTGAAATGCACTTGACCTGTTAGCCAGCTGACACCTAGTTGCAAAACGTTATAGGTAATGTTTTAAACTTTTGCCGACACACCTAATCGTTATTTAAAATCGGTCTATTGCCTGTGATGTCTTTTATTACTTCTTTCCAAGCATCTATTTTGGCAAGGTAATATTCCCCCTGTTCTTTATCGTCAATTTCTTCGAAGCATTCTTCTGCTGAACTTTCGGCACTTACTATACTTGCTTTCAAATCCTTTACGATTTTATATAGAGTTGGATTTAAAATAACACAATCAAATCCGCCCCATTCTTTTACCTCATTTACTTCTGCTACACTTAACTCACTCATAAAATCAATTCTTTCTAAATTGATTGGCATTTGCATTATATAAATTGCTTTTATGCCTCCTGTTTTTTCTTTACATTTCATATTTTATAGTTTAATTAACCGCAACTACTTATAACAGCAGCCTTACGCTGGCTGCAATCCGTTATGGGGCATTACAATAACATCAATGCTTTATTTTGTAATTCAGTTAATTCAAAAGTTGCTTTAAGTTTCTCAACTGTGTAAGTACCCTCTTTGATTTTTTCTAATGCTTTCTCGAATCTAGTGTTATCGATTGATTCTTTTGGTGTAAATTCTTTAGTAACTTCATCCAAGTATCTTTGGTCATCAAATTTACCTAGAAAAATATCCGCATTAAAACCAAGTTTAGAAATTGCCTTTGTCAATGAATCTGTTTCTACTTTCTTAGCAAAATTATCATCTATTTTAGTTTTTGCGTTATCCATAAATAAACTAATAGCGTTTACAATTGGAAATTCTCCTTTAGGAAAAAAGAATACTGCTTTGAAAATAACTAAACCATGACTAACAGAAAGCGTATAATCTAAATTAATTTCTTTAAAACCCCATTTCTCTCCATAAACTCCGAACTGCTCTGTAACATTCATTATTTGAAACTGTGGTGCAATTGAAGTAATATTATTACCTCTTACGTTTGCTTTCTTTGTGTACTTTGGATTAGTCTTTTCGACTTTGTGCCATAATTCTAAATTGTTCATATTATTTCTTATTATTAGTTTCTACAAATGTAACTAATTTTATTTAATTACAAACTATATTTAATAAAAAAAGTGTAAATTTCTTTACACTCTTAAAACTAAAATAGAAAATATGCTCTGTAAAGATAGTTATTATTTATGGTTTAAAAAATCTATTTCCTGATTTTGGTGGATTTATTTGAAAATGAACCCAAGTTTTAGTTGCGACGAAATCTTCCATGTATAAACCTATTCCATCCATAAGTTTAATATTTGCTAAAATCCATTTCTTTAACTTACCATCGCCATCAGCGAAGTCAACTGCACGACCAAATAAATGATTTGATTTCATTGGTACTTTAGGAGGGTAAATTCCTTTAGCTGCGTATATCTCTAAATGATATTTTTTAGTCCTTAAACCACTTGTAACTATCATAGGTTTACCATATTCTTTACGTACGATATTAACCTTTAAAAATAATTCGTTTAAGTTAGCTTGTATATCTTTATCTAAATCCTCAAATTTAGCCTGATTACTTAATAGTTCATTAATTGTTATCATTGTCATCAATCTTTTTTAGTAATATTGCAACCGTTAAAATGAATGCAATATATATTATTTCAATCATTTTTGTACGGTTAATTTTGCGACTGCACTTGCTATTACTCCAGTAGTAGCCAAATAACCACCTAATGTTACTATTCCAACAGGTAAAGCGACTGGGCTTGATAATATTCCAACTCCTACCGCTCCTACTGATAAACCTATTTTAATAATATTCTTAAATAATCTAGGGCTTTCATGCTTCCATCTATCTTTTAATTTCATTTTCCTTTGCTTTTATATTGTTCATATTTTTTTATAATTAACTCAATTGATTTTAACCCCGTAAAACCTAATAAGAATGCTAACCCATAACCGACATTATATGGTAAATGAAGCATATAAATTGCTAAAGGTGTTAAATAGTTAGCTGTTAATATTCCAACTGCTACCGTTAACACTTTTTGTTTTTTTGACAAATCATTTGGTTTAGAAATAAATGCCATACCGCCAAATAAACCAGCAAGCATCATTGGAAATTCAATACCAAAGTTTTTGCAAAATATATAAAATTCTTTCATCTATGTAATTTTCGTCTAAAATTATTAATTTTAGACTTTATAAAGCGTTTATTAACTAAAAATATAATAGAAAATATTAAACATAAATATTCTGACCAATTAAATGTACACGCTTCGCCTGCTGCTTCATCAGTAAAATTGTTTATACACGCAATTAAGCCTATATAAGTAATTATTTTCCATACCTTGTTCTTTGCTTCATTATAGAAAGAGAAAGTGTAACATAACAATCCAAAAGCCATTAAATGGTAGAATGCTCCATCCCATAAACATTTCCAAAAAGTAAAGCCTACAAATAAAGAAATAAATCCTAAAATGTATGCTATCTTACTACTTATTTTTTCCACTTCTATCATTTGGGCGAGTACCGACTACGTTAACACTTTTTGTATTTGATTTAACTGATTGTTTTGGTATTTTTAATTTTTTTGCCATGATTTATACTATTATATGTTTTTTTTTATGCACCTACTATACCTATAAATAGTTTTATATAATCTTCTGCATTCATTAGATAAAAGGATTTTCAATAATTGGTGGTACATATTGAATCAAAGGTAAATCTTTTAACCATTGAATATTACATGAATTAATTGAATAAGAATCAATGCAAATATTACCATTTACATCGTACATCTGTAAATTAAAATATGTTGAGGGTGCTATTAAAATACCCTCTAAACTTGTTTTTTGTGCTTGTGTTATTATTGCTACTTGCATAATTTATACGTTTATTCCTAAAGTTGTCATTAATGTGTCAACTGCTTCATTTAATAAAGATATTTCCGAACTAGTTAAACCTATACCTTGTGAAATAAATGAAATCTCGTTATATGAATAAAACATCGGAGAACCCTGAAAATTCATCGTTAAACCATAAACTTCCACATCTGGTCTAACAGTTGATATAATACTTGAAGTTTTAGCAACATAAACGTTATTAATTCCACCCTCTACGGCAGTTGATGAAGTTCTTGATCCTATTGCAAATCTTCTTGAATCACTCCATGTTGCAGGGATACTCCACAATAAATTGTCTGTATAAACACCATTTTGATTAAAGACATAACGAGGAGAACCATCCCAAAAAGGTGCAACAATCGAACTTCCACCATTGACACCGTAAGCACCAAACACACACTTTGTTGCTAATGGCATTGAAGTACGTGAATAAATACTTTGATGAGCTGAATTTAAAGTGCTATGTGTTGTAGGAATATAACCTGTTTTAAAGTAGCCATTTGAAGTTGACTTAATTCCTGTACTTGCATGAATTATTGTACCGAAATAAGTTAAATTAAACGCTGAATTACCTATAAAATTATAGTTGTTTTTAGTCGCATCACCATTAAATAAAAAGTGAATATGATGAAATTTACTTATAATTGGGTTAATAGTTGTTTCAAACGCATTTACTGCATTTATAGCAGTTGCATCTGTAATGCTTCTAGCTGTAACCCATGCCGAAGTTAATGGATTTAAAGCAGCACCTCCACTTCTTTTTGTAGTAGCACCTATTGCACCATATCCAAATCCTACTCCGTACATACTAACCGATTACTAAAGCAACTGAACCACTAGTCAACGTTACACCGCTAAATAGTACACCTAAACCAGTAATAAATGCACCAGCTTTTACCGCAGTTGCAGGAGTTGAAATATAACTAGCTTTTACATCTGAACCTGCCACTTTAATAGCACTAAATACAGTATCTTCTAATACTAATATCCCTGCAATTACTTTAGTTACTGCGGTTGTGTCGTTGCAAATGTAAACACCTTTACTTGCTACTAATTTGTCTATGTTTGGTAAACTCATTTTATTTTATATTTTAATTGTAAACTCTAATTTCAAAACTTGCACTATCTAAAGCATCATCTATTCCTGCTGATGAAGTATTATATGTCTTAATCTTAACAATATTATTGCTATCTCTTATTGCATAACCGATAGCAGCGGGACCAGTTGCACTTAATGTTAATTGAGTAAATGTCTTTGAAGCAGTAAATGCACCCGTTAACGTTCCACTATAACCACCTGCCGCAGTTCGTGTCCAAACGATTGTACCAATTGTATTTTCTAATACAGTAACAGTAGGCGCACCTGTACCACTTTGTGTAATCAAAGCAGCGTATACTTTATAAGGTTTTAAATAGTCAGAATTAACCTTTCTACTATCGTATGTCGCACCGTTGTAAACTGACACCTCTAGGTAATCAGTCGCCTTAATTGGAACACTACTTGTTGTTAATTCACTTATTCTTTGATTGCTCATCTTTTTCTAACTTCTTTAATAATAACGTTAACTTTTTTAGGTTGTTATTTTTAGCCTCTTTTTTCATATTAACCAACTTGTAAAATTAGTGTCATGGTCTGGAAAAGTATCATCGTTTGAATTACTATTGTATTCAGGAAATGAAGATTGATTAAAACTCATGTATCGAACAAACCTTTCTGTATAGTGTTGAGCCAAACTAGTTTCTTTATCAATTAAAAAGTCTATCTCTGTTTTTTCTACATTACTAGCATTTTCAGAACTATGTTTGAATATACCTTTAGCGTTAATTGTATAACTCGCAAATGGCAACCACTCGACCATAGCCCAGTGTATAAGCATCGGTTTAACATAGGTAGTTAATAAAGTCAAATAGTTGCCACTTAAAGTGTTTGCTACGATATCAGCTTTTAACTTGTTGAATAAATCAGTACCTAAATAATTAGCTATATGAATTTCTTGTGCTATCTTCACATACTGAATGAAAGTATCAGTGTCTATATTTCCGTTTAAGCTAGTGTGCTTAACTAAATCCGTTCTGTTTATTAATAATGCTTCTGCCATTAGTTAAAGCGTTTATTTGTTGGTAAAAATCCATTATAAGGCATATCCTTTGGTTGTTGGTATACTCTATTATCATTTGTTGGTAATATCTCTCCTTGTTTTCTCGCTTCACTTGGAGTGAATTTTTTCGCTAATGGAGAGTTAACATCTGATTTTCTTAAATATGTTTCTCTAGTCCAATAATGGTGGCAATCTCCTCCTCCTTTATATAACCAAATAGAGTAATTATCTGCTCCTTCAGGACCCCACCCTTTATTTACTTCTTGTGTTTCCATTCTAATTATATCTTCTTTACGATATACTTTATTAGAACTTAACATTGCTTTGCAAAAACCTCTTGAATTTTCGCCAACATTACCCGAATATCTGTATCTTGACTTGAATATTTCGCCATCTTGACTAGACGAAGCGTTTGGATTAGCTACACCCGTTTTAACTAGGTTAATTATTTGTTTTAATTTAGTAGGTTGTTGGTTATTTAACTCTTTAATTTTAGCATCTAATTCATCTTCATTATCGTAGTCAACTTTATGTGAGTCAATTAATACCCATTCATCTTCATTTAACTCCTCTCCAAACTCTGATAAGTCTAATTCTTGACTAGATAAAGTTGTATCTTGTACAATTGCTTCTTCTTTTTTAGCGTACATATCCTCAAAAGGATTTAAACCATTGAAATATAGTTTTAAACTAATTCCGTTAACTGCTAAAATCTTATCGATTGCATCCGTAATTAAGTTTTGAAACGGTTTAATTACCAAATTATCAAATATCAATAAAGAGTTCTTTAATTCGTCTGCATTAGAAGAAAATCCCGTTGTCGTTGCAATACCAAATAATAAAGGCGAAGTAACATTATGTGAAAGTAATATTTTTCTCATACACTCCTCTGAAAGGAACTGATAATGGTTTGGTGCATCGTTTAAAGGAATTGATTCAATCGTTGTAGCGTTATCCTTATTTTTATTAAATGAGTAAACTATCTTTTTACCTTTTGAACCCGTTAACTTTTGATTAGCTTTATGTTCAATTTGTCTGCGTTGTTCTTCTGTTCCCGTACCTCCAACAAAGTTAACCACCATTGTAGGCGAAAACCCGTTTTGAACATCGTTAATTAAATATTCAGCAATTTCCTCCTCCATTACAGTATAAGGTAAACCACCCGTATAAGTTACGTTTGAATAATACTTCATACCTACCGAATAAGGTTTAACATAAAGTATTTCAATATCAGACTTTCCAAAACCAAAAGCATCTAATCTTTTAGGTTTGTATTTTTTAATATCCTCCCAATTATCTGAATAGTAATAACCCGTAATTTCGCCATCCTTATTGCACTTTTCAGCACGTAATAACTGAACAGGAATATGATACGCTTTTAATATCTCTGTTCTTTTATTATCGTAGTGTACTTGAATTGCACATTGACCTAATAAATACGCTTCAACACTAATTTTTCGTAAGTCATCCGAAGAAATCAAAGTAATTAATTGTGCAAATTCATTAGGCTTTTTACTAGCATCTAAAGCAGTCAATCCTTTACCGTAAATAAGTCTAGTAATATTGTTAATTACAGCGTTATTTGTAGCACTATTTATGTGCCTATCAATTAAAAATTGGAAATAATTGTTATCCTCGCCATACTCAACCCAATCTTCACGTGTACTTTCGTTAATAATCGGTGCTTTATATTCAGCTAAATTGATTACTTGTATTTTTTCGTTATCCATTAATCTAAAATTATGAAGTCATTTGATGTGCTTGTACTTGTGTACGTATCTTTATTTATTGTGTAGTCTGAAATAGTCTGATTAGTACAGTAGATTTTATCAATATAAACGGGTGTAGTTGAGTTTAAAACCTCTAGTCTATATGTATGTTCCTCTTTAAGTGAAAAGATTGCAGTAATCGTGTGGTAATAAGTTACGTTTGTAGAACTTTGAATGCTTACCGTAGTGCTTACATTTGTTTGTTCATCCGTAATAGTCATAGTTGTATAAGTATCACTTCTAGGAATGAAACTAAACGTTTGAGCAGTATTTAATTCTTTTAAAACTATCATATCTTTTAAACGTTTAAATGATTAATTTGTTAAATAAAAAAGGCTACCTAATTATAGGCAGCCTTTTAAAGTAGTAGTAGTTTAATACTATGCAGTAACAATAGTTGCAGAACTAAACAAAGTTGCTAAACCAGCCTCAGTTGAACAATTCAAATGATTTGCAGGAAGTCGCTCCATGCCCATGAAGTTAAGTTTATATCCGTTAAAATCTCCCATTTGAGTACCGTTGTCAATAGTTGCCTCAGTTACATCCATTCCGAATTCTAAACCTGCTAAAAAGTACTGGCCTTGTCGACTACGTACTACTACGTGTGACCGGCCATAACTCAAAAGTTTAATCATTTTGGTCGTTGCAACATCTTGTTTTTTCAAGTCAATAGTCAATGTTTGTTCAAAGAACGTTGTTCCATTTTCTCTTGAAGATGTACCTTTTTGTACAAAAGAATTATTCCCTTTTAAAGAGAATTTATAAAGGTTAGTAATATTGTTTACATCAGTAATCATATCCGTAGACGTTGCATCATACGTTAAATCACTCTGCATCGTTGGATTGAAATTTGCAATATAGATAATGTCTATTCCTCCGACACTATCCTTGCAGCTTTCAACTCGTCCGTTAGCTAAATCGCATGCCATATAATTGATTTTTAATAAGTTAAACAAAAAAGGGTGGCGTTTATTTCACCACCCTTTAATTAATTTTTGCTAATTATTAGTTAGCAGAGTTAGTAATCCCGTAAGTTACTATTTCAGAAGCAAAGCCGTAGTTTGCACATCCTGTCATTCTCATAACGATTCTTACATTTTCATCTCCTAAAGTTTCAGAAGTATCAATCAATTTAACTTTATTCATGTCATCTATTAAACCAGTACCGAAGTATAAGTTAGATTTTTGAGCAGCAATTGCAACGTTTGAAGCTAATCCCTCAGCTAATACAATTTTAACTCCATCAATAGTTAATGCTTGACCTGTATAAAAAGTTGTACCTTTAGCATCAACACCATTTGCACCTAATCCAGAAGCTCCGAATCCGCCTAATGCTTGAATATATGCATAGTACATATTTACTGGCAAGTAAATAAATAAGTCGTCTTTTGCTAAGATAGTAGGTGGAATAGCATTAACAATTTTACGCAACTCAGTAAGTACGTTTGAAGCCGTAACCGTACTTCCAGCAATCTCTTGAGCTGCTGGTAAAGCTGCATCTAAAGCAATTAAAGTACAAATACCATCATATTGACCTGTTGTACCTGTTGCACCTCTCCAAAAAGATACTTCATTTTCTGCTGCGATACCCGCTGCATAACGTGCTAATATAAAATCTGCAAAAGATTTAGATAAAGTATCAAATGCAGAAATTCCCATGTCTTCGCTCATCCAATCTGAATGGAAGTCTTTTTTACAAAGAACTTGATTTACTTGCAGTTCTTTTGGAGTTAAAACTCTTTCAGTTAAAGTTACTGAACCAGAAGAAGTAAAATCACATGAAGCATCAGATAACAAAGTTCCTGTTGCTATTTTTTTAATAACTTCTTTGTATTTAATGTTTGGTTTAATTGTTACTAAACCTTTATCTAATGTTGGCGCAGATAAAAGCGCAGTTGCGATATATTCACCTAAGAATTTACCAGCATAACTTGTTGTAATTGACGTTGCAGTTGCCATGTTTTAAATTATTTTTTTATGTTAGCTAATTTTTGTCTTACTCTATCTTCAAGTGTTAAGACTTTATTGTTTGAAAGTTTTATATTAAATCTTTCTTCATTTACATTCTCAGGATTAAAAATAATAGGTTTTGGAGTTTCTTCTAATACTACTTCTTTAGACTCATCTTTGTTTTCAATCATTGCTTTTAATTCAATAATTTGTTTTTTAAGCTCCTCTATTTCTTCATTTGCAGAAAAGTGAACTTCTTTAGTTGTTGTTTCAACTGTTTTCTTTGCTACTTGTTTTGGCTCTTCTGATGCTTCAACTGGTGCAACTGGTTCAACTTCCTCCATTGGTGGTTGTTCTTGTTCCTTTGTCGCAATTTCTCCAATAATACCATCTTCATAAACCGCCAACATATTACCGTCTTCTAATTCATATTCTCCAATAGGCATTGGTACATTTCCATTTTCTGAAACAATGAAAATTTCTTTTCCAACTTCTAATGAATCGAACTCTAAAACAGTAACACCATCAGCAAGTTTCATTTGTGCTAATTTTACTTCCATTTCTTCTAACTTTAATTTAACGCTGAATTTTTGCTCTAAAAACTCTCTAACGCTTTTTAATTTATCTTTCATTATTCTTTAAACGTTTAGTTAATTACTCTGTTATATATGCTTATCCCCTAGTTACTGTTATTGTACGTGGTTGATTAGTGTTGTTAATAGTTGAAGCCCCTTGACCTTGTGTTGCTCCAATTCCTTGTGCTTGTAAAGTTCCATCACAACAATTTACATTATACGTACCATCCTCACAAATGCAACCTCTATTCCCACCTTGTGGACTTGTAAGGCTTTCTGTTTTCTTTTTTCTTCCCATTATATTTCTGTTATTATAAAGTTTAAATGTACTAATGTTATATTATGTGAACTTTGATTTTTAATCCATACTTCTATGTAGTCGTTTGGCGATAATTCAACTATTGCTTGAATGGTTACAGTCGAAGCCTTTCCATTACTTGAACAAGTTTCATCCATTTCACTAGATGTTACTATACTTCCATTTTTAAAGAATGCAAAATTTAAGACATTATTGTTTCCACTTGTAACCGAGATAGAACTTTCTATTTTACAGTTTCTAATTGTGTTTAAATTAGTTACTCTATTATTTGTATGTTGAAAATTATCATTATATATACCTAATGTCGTAGTAGTTCCTAACTTATAAAAGTTAGTTGTTGTAATAGTTGTTACGCTTGTACCTAAATGGTCATAATAATTAAGAAACGAATTTAACTTACTTCTTAATATTCTTTTAAGTTCATCGCTCCCATCGTCAAAATAAACGTAGTCGGTGCTTTCAATATGAGTGGCATCCTTATATCTTATATAGTGTGGGTACTTACTCATTAATTAAGTTTTCGATTTCTTTGATTAATTCATCTGTTTCAGAAACTTGTTCACTCGCTTTTACTTCTGCTTCTTTATATTTACCCTCAATGGAGAATCCTTTGTACTCTCCATTCTTAACTCGTACCCACTCGCTATCGTTGTAAACTTTCATCTTTACTATCCAACTTCCTACGGGTGCGTTTAAGTTATAAATATTTGATTTGTCTTGTTTAGAATCTTCAACAATCCAACTTTCAATAACACTAACACCTTCAACATCTCTCTCATGTTGTGAAGTAATCTTATTTAAGTTAAGATTCTTCATGAAAAGTTCATTTGTCTTTTCAATAGTTTGTGAAGTAAAATAAATATTAAACTCCTCTCCGTCTATGTTTCTATAAATCTTTTTATCAGGCACTAAAGCAATACCAACAACCTCTCTTTTTTCTTCGTTTACTACCTTTAATTCAATCTCATGACTAGACAAATAAATAAAGTCCTCTTGAATTGCAGGTTTATCTACAAGCGAAATTGCGAAAACTCCGTCAACGCTTTCATCACTTATTATCATTTCAATGTCTTGTATCTTTTTCATAATTTTAGAACGTTGCGTTTCTTAATCTGTTTCTATCTAATTGTTGTTGACTTGTCATGTCGCCACTTACAACATACGCTTGAATTGGCGAACCTAATTGACCTAATTGGTTTTGTCCGTTATTACCTACTATGTTAAAGTTTGGAGTTATTACAGATGAACCACCACCTCCACCACTTGAAGCCATTGAGCCTCCACCACTAAATGAACCGCCACCACCTTGAAACTGTGTTGAAGCTATTTTTTTAACATTTAATAAACCTGCAGTAATAGCAGCTCCAGCAGCAATAAAACTAAACGGAGGTGGTGAAGAAGCTAAAGCCATATTCGCAGCCTTATAAGTATCTATAACCGCACTTGCTATATTGATAGCTTTTTGAATTTTAAACGCTCTCTCTTGTTGTGCTTTTGATTTACCAGCAAATAACTCTGTAAGGTTTGAAATAATTGATAATGAATCTTGAACTCCTTGAACTTGTCTATCTCTTAATTGTTTTTTTGCCTCCTCTGCTTTCCTTTCGTTTTCTAAATCTTTTAATCTAATTTGCTCATGTAAAT
>Ga0114977_10001342_pt1 | contig 16081 bp, 7 predicted proteins | sample S_130805_MF_Meta_FD_87026 | JGI IMG/M metagenome (GOLD analysis project Ga0114977, IMG submission 87026) | Freshwater microbial communities from Lake Simoncouche, Canada to study carbon cycling - S_130805_MF_MetaG | ecosystem: Environmental > Aquatic > Freshwater > Lake | place: Lake...
CAATACCGATCGAGCGCTTTGTGGGCCGCTGCAATCTCCTGAATCGATCCGACGTCCGGCGACGTAGATGCCGTCGGTGCAAGTCATCCCGACTTTCTTGTTGGTGCTTGCGATAATGTGGGAGATCAAACGCGTTGTGGTCGTCTTGCCGTTCACTCCGGTGACGCTAACGATGGGGATGCGACCGTTGTTTTGGCCGGGGAGCATCATCTCGATGATCGATTCACCGACAGGTCGAGGCTGACCGGAGGATGGCTCGATGTGCATTCGCAAGCCCGGTCCTGCGTTGACTTCTACGATCACTCCGCGTTGGCCTTGAAGTGGTTGCGAGATGTCTTGGGCGACGATGTCGACTCCTGCGATATCGAGGCCGATGACGCGTGCGGCTTCGATTGCATGCCGAGCAACATCAGGGTGAACCATGTCGGTAACGTCGCTTGCTGTCCCACCTGTGCTCAAGTTCGCATTGCGGCGAATCAGAACTTTCTTGCCCAAGGGTGGAATCGTATCGGGTGTCATCCCTTGTTCGAGCAGCACGCCGAGCGCTACGGCATCGATTTTGATTTTGCTCAAAGAAGTCGAATGGCCATCGCTGCGGCGGGGGTCTTCGTTGACGCGATCAATCAAAGTTTGCACGGTCGATTGACCGTCGCCGATCACGTGTGCTGGTTCCCGTCGAGCAGCCGCCACTAGCTTGCCACCAACGACGAGCATTCTGTAGTCGTCTCCAGGTGCATGCCGTTCGCAAACAATAGAGCTTCCTTCGTCCCTTGCCGCAGCGTAGGCTGCGAAGACTTGCTCTTTCGTTTGCAGGTTTGTCGCAACTCCGCGACCATGATTTCCGTATTGTGGTTTAATTACAACAGGTAGGCCGATGTCTTCGGCGGCTTCCCAAGCATCCTCGGCGTTGTCCACGGCTCGCCCTTCCGGGGTCGGCACACCGATGGATCGCAGCAACATGCGTGTAAGATCTTTGTCTTGTGCTATCGACTCGGCGATCGCGCTGGTCGAGTCGGACTCTGCGGTGCAGATGCGGCGCTGATGCACGCCGTAACCGAGCTGTACCAAACTTCCTTCGTTGAGGCGTCTCCAAGGTATGTTCTTGGCTTTGGCCGCATCGACAATCGAACGGGTGCTTGGGCCCAAGCAGACATCGTACGCGTATTCTTTCAGTTCCTCGACCACTTTAGCTACATCGTATGGTGTATCGCTAATAGCAGCTTGCAGCAGTTCGAAGGCTTTGTCTAAGCAAGCCAGGCCGAGTTTTTCTTCTTTGTAGGCGATAGCGACTTTGTAGATGCCATCGACGTTCGTTTCGCGAGCTCTTCCAAATCCTACAGGGGTGCCGGCAAGGGACTGCAATTCAAGGGTGATGTGCTCGAGGATGTGAGCCATGTAAGTGCCGCGTCGAAGTCGGACGAAAAACCCGCCCCGTTCACCGATGCTGCATCGGTGCTCGACCATCGTCGGCAACCAACCCATCAGCCGTTCGTTAAAGCCAGGGATCATCTCCGAGGAGGTGTCCTTCATCTCTTCTAGGTCTACCCAAGCTTCTAGGACGGGATAATTCGCCCAAATATTCGGTCCACGAAGCTTGTTCACCTTCAGAATCTTCATAGCGTCCTCTGACGATTGTCATTGAGTGGGTTAGGAGAGGGTCTCCACACAACAGCGGCAACAGGCCGCTTTGGATAAGTCCCTTTCACAACCCGCAAATCCCGAGCCAGAACCGGAAAAACCAGTTTTAGCGATCGGCAATTCTCGAATTTTCAGCGATTTGGCTGAAGTGAAACCGGTCGGCTCGATCCAAGCGTCGTTGACGATAAGTTCGAGTGTATTCGGATTGAATACATTGTGTATCTTTTGAAACGGGATTTTCCGGAGTTTCGGAGAAATTCGAAGTGCCCAGGTCGTGCCGTTCTCGTTGTGGAAGTTTTTCGGATCGGCAAGGTTGGACGCATGACAAAAAGTTTGCCAGCTAAATTGGTCCGCCAAGGGGGGATTTGAAACACAGAGTCACAGAGGCACGGAGGGGAGGGGCGAGGCAACGGTGGGGTTTTGAATTACTAGAGCGCGCGGCTTTACTGCTTAGAGTACGGCCGGGGAAGCCGAGCCGAGGTTGACACCTAACTCGTTGAGCCGTGCAACGATTTGCTCGGTGCTAAGCGGTTTGCCGTTGGCGATCGATGCGCGGATCTCGGTGTAGATCGTGCGTACTACTTCGGCATTGATCCCCATGCGGCCCAAGGCGGGGAGGATCTCTCGCAGTGCATCCATCCCAACGGGTCGTGGGCGGCTGGAAGTAGGGGGTTGAGGATGATCAATATCCCATCGTACGCCGAGTTCTTCGAGGCGGCTGCGAACGGCTTGGAGATCCATGGGTGCACCGGCAGCAATCGCGTCGGTGATGTCTTTCCATAGGGTCTCGATGACTTGTTCGTCCACCCCGGCGCGTTGCAAGCGAGCTCGGAGAGCTTCTGCAATCGGTTCGGTAACGAGTACGGTTGGCATGATGGGCCGTTCTGGTTGTTCAGGTCTCTCTGGACGCTCTGGTCTCTCTGGACGCTCAGGATTCTCAGGGCTTTCAGGACGCTCCGGGCGTTCTGGTCGCTCGGGATGCACAGCGCGAGGAAGAATTGCGTTGGCATCGACGCCGAGTTCGACGAGGCGGTTATGGATTTGTGGGAAGTCCATCGGTGTGCCGGCTTGGTGAGCCGCGATGATTTCCGCCGAGATGGTTTGGATGACTTCGGTCGACACACCAAAGCTTGCGAGTCGCTCTGCGAGGGAATCGGTAAAGCGTTCGAGGCGCTCGAGGAGTTTCGATTCATCGATCCTTTGCGAGTCATCGCCGGATTCATGATCGTCACCGGTTGAGTCATCACCGGATGGGTTGTCGTCGGATTTCCACTGGAGCAGACCGTTGACGATGCGATCACCGAGTTCGGGGCGACCACCAGCCCTTAGAACATCGAGAACCTGTGTAGCTTGTTCTCGCGTCATGTTCGGGGGCAGAACGTTGTCTTCCAACACCTTTTCGATCCGTTCGATTCGGCGTTCGACTTCGACCATGCTTGGACGGCGAAGGTTGGTTCCAGCCGTGGTATTTTTGGAGTTGATTTGGTTGATTACGCCGAGGGCATCCAAGGGAGAGAGGGATCCATCTGCGTTGACGTCGACCATTCGGGTGGCCGGTTGGCTGGAGGACGCTTGGTTGCCGGCGGTGTTGGATTGATTGATTTGGTTGATGACGACAAGTGCGTCGAGCGGGGATACATCGCCGCTGCCATCGGTGTCTTCAGGTAGGACGATGTTGTGGAAGCAATCCCCGGCGAGGAGTGCTCGGCGCTCAAGGCCTTCGACTCGTAGTTTCCTTTGAAAGCTGACTCGGCGATTGGAAGACTTGCGGTTCGACATGACGGTCTCTCCTGAGCGAAACTTCTTTAACGGAATCGATACAGCGGCATCAGCCTTGGATAGCGGCATCAGCCTCGGATCGAATGGATGAGCTTCTAAATTTTAAAAGTAGTGTATTTTTGGCGTTCGATGGGTTGAACGTGTGGGAAGTTCCCCAAGGATCTGAAAAAGCTTGTTCGGAACCAAAGCACTTCGGAGCAGTACCCTGGGATGCTTTGGCGCGATGGGCTACACTGCTGATATATTCATATTAAAGCAGATCGAAGGATTTCGATCGATTTGGTCAACTTTTTCTCGATTTTTAATTCGAAAACGACAATGGCTAGCACAAAATCCGCGATTTCCCCGACCCGAGCCGAAGACTATCCCGAATGGTACCAACAGGTCATTAAAGGAGCGGATTTAGCTGAAAGCAGTGCAGTTCGCGGTTGCATGGTGATCAAGCCGTGGGGTTATTCCCTTTGGGAGAACATGCAAAAGGGGCTTGATCGGATGTTCAAAGAGACCGGTCACCAGAACGCTTATTTCCCCCTCTTTATTCCGATGAGCTTTTTGGAGAAGGAAGCTCAGCACGTCGAGGGGTTTGCCAAGGAGTGTGCGGTGGTCACCCACCACCGGCTTGAGCCAGACGGGAAGGGTGGATTGCGTCCAGCGGGACCTTTGGAGGAGCCTTTGATTGTCCGTCCGACGAGCGAGACGATCATCGGGGCGACGTATGCAAAGTGGGTGCAGTCCTATCGCGATTTGCCGATTCTGATCAACCAGTGGGCCAACGTGGTGCGGTGGGAGATGCGGACACGGTTGTTCTTGCGGACGGCCGAGTTTCTCTGGCAGGAAGGTCACACGGTGCATGCCACGGCTGAAGAAGCGATGGAGGAGACCCGCAGGATGCTTGATGTCTACACCGACTTCGCAGAGAACCACATGGCGATGCCTGTGATTCGGGGTGAGAAGACACCTGGCGAGCGATTCCCTGGTGCGGTCACGACGTTGTCGATCGAAGCCATGATGCAGGATCGCAAAGCTTTGCAAGCCGGCACATCGCACTTCCTCGGCCAGAACTTTTCCAAGGCTCAAGAGATCAAGTTCCAAAGTCAAGCAGGTCAAATTGAGTACGCTTGGACGACCTCGTGGGGAGTCTCTACACGATTGATCGGGGCGCTCATCATGACTCATAGCGATGATGACGGGTTGGTATTACCACCGCGTTTGGCACCGACTCAAGTCGTGTTGATGCCTATCTATCGCGACGATGCGCAAAAGGCCGAAGTCATGGCCTACTGCACGGCGCTGCGAGATCGACTTGCAAAGCAAACTTATTGCAACGAAGCGATTCGAGTGGAGATCGATAGTCGAGATATGCGTGGTGGAGAGAAGAAATGGTATCACGTCAAGCGTGGGGTACCGATCCGCGTTGAAGTCGGTCCGAAGGACATGGCAAATCAAGCAGCGTTTGTGGCTCGCCGCGATACGAATCAAAGCAGTTCCATGCCGATCGAGGAACTTGTGCAGAACATCGGATCGCAGCTTGAGTCGATCCAACGCGATCTGTTTGCCAAAGCCCTTGCGATGCGTGAAGCGAATACCGTGGAGCTTGCGAGCGAAGCGGACTTTAGAAGTTTCTTCCAACCTGATGATGAGCAAGGCCGCAGTCAGGGTGGTGGGTTTGCCAAGTGTTGGTTCTCGAGCGAATCGGAAGTACAACCGCTTCTCGATGAACTTAAAGTCACCATTCGCTGCATCCCGCTTGATGCCCCTAAGGGCCCTGGGAAATGCTTCTTGACCGGCAAGCCGGCTGACTCTCAAGCGATTTTCGCGAAGTCCTACTAAGGCCGAAGACAATAAACTTATGGACAACCCTGAGGTTACCAACCAACCTGAGCCCGATCGTTTCATGCAAGCTCCCGTATCGCAATTGATCGGGTTTCAGGTCTCGGCTCCGAGTCCTGAGGATAAGTTGCTTGGGCGAGCCGAAGTTCGGCTTGATGTCGATGAACGGTTTCACAATCCCATGGGACGCGTTCATGGTGGCATGCTCTCGGCTCTCGCAGATGCAGCGATGGGGATCGCCTTTGGCCGGATGCTCGATGGCAATCAAGACTTCTCGACCGTTGAGCTACATATTCAATACATGCGGCCTGTGAAGAGCCGCACACTTGTAGCCAAAGCCATCGTGCAGCAACGCGGATTGCGAATCGGCTTCGTTGGTTGCGAGATACGCGACCATCGCGATCGACTGATCGCTACGGCTACTTGCACTTGCACAACGATCGACTTGTAGTTTTCCTGGCTACTGAGGAAAAACAGTGGCCGATCTTGTTGAGATTCGGGCCTAGTTTCGTGCTCTGTGCTCTGTGCTCGTGCTCGTGCTCGGATAACGCGACCGGTTTTTTCTTCAGTGGTAGGTCGTGTGGTGGGTCGTGTGTTGAACGACCATAAGACCACTGCAAGCTGCTTTCGATTACGATCACCGTTTCACTGAGCACGAGTACCGTTTCACTGAGCACGAGTGCAGGGCTGCAAAACCGATACAAATCAATTCCAGGTACTAAAATTCCCGAAGAACCGTATTCCTCAACAGCCAACAGCTGATAGCCAACAGCTGATAGCTGATAACGACAAGAAAGCTCACATCGCAACCGGTGTTGCGATGTGAGCTTCTAGTGCGGGTTTGGTAAGCCTGAGGATGCTCTGCGGTTAGCGAGAGTAGGTCAGGCTTTGGGTAAAGCTGGCTTTAGGCCAAGCAATCTTCAAGACAGCCGAGCTTAGAACACGTCAAGGATGAAGTGATGGCCCCAGTGGTAAGGCCGATTGCTCGGATAGTAGTTATGCCATTGGCGGTTGTAGACCGGAATTTGCATTTCCGGAGCGTACCGATGGTACATGCTATCGCTGCTGCGGTAGTATTCGCTACCGTAGAAGTTCTGTGGATAGTACACGTACGGGTAGTGATTGAATCGACTGTAGTCACGGTTGCTCGCGGCTCCTCCCCAAGACCTGCCGTAGGCTTGTTGAGCCTGCTGCGCGTCGGCTTGTGAAGCTGTCGAAAGACTAGCAACCAAGGCGATGGCTGCCACGAAAAGAGCCTTACGTATCATGTTTCCCCCCAAGGATACAATGTTTCTATAGTGTCCTGAGGGCCTATCGCCATCGGACTATGTCGTATCTTCGGCACAGATAGATCCGAAAGTTGAATCAAACTATTCCGAGTCCTCGGCAAAACCGGACTATGCCGGTGGGGAACGGCTTCAAGTTGCTGGCTATGTTTTACTCCCGTGCGCTACTTTCCGTGCAAGCCGCCCGGGGTTGCGAGGATAGTTGAGTTGTCGGGACTTCCAGGGGGTTTCTCAAGCGATAAGAGGGCGAGCAGATCGGCGAGTTCCGCGTCGCTCAACTGGCTCTCGATCCCTTCGGGCATCAACGACTTCTTGTCTTGCTGGAAGCTTTCGATGTTCTGTGCAAGTACCGTTACTTCCTTGCCTCCTTGTGTCCTCACCATGGTTTTCGTCGCATCGCGGGAAACCAGCAAACCGGTCAGTACAGTATCATCATCAGTGCGAATCGTCACGGAGCGATATGCATCGCCGATCACAAGGCTTGGATTGAAGATGCTTACGAGAAGTTGTTCGAAGTTCCCTCGTCCGTTAGCAGTGATGTTCGGGCCGACTTCTACACCTCGGTTGTGCATGATATGGCATTGCCCGCAAATCCGATCGTAGACGAGCCAACCTCGGGCGGCATCGCCACCTCGCATCCCTTTGGCTTGCTCCGAGATCCGTTTGACCACTCGTTCGCGTTCTGGATCGTCGTCGAGTCGAACAGTTCCGTAGATCTTGCTGATGGTAGATTTGGCTTGATCGGAACCATTAGCAGCTAGCAGTCGAATGCGGTTGGGGCTGAGGAGCTCTTTGCGTAGTTTCCCATCGCGAATCCATGCGAGCAATCCGGATGCGGCAGGTTCGCGTTGGCTCATCTTCTCCGCTAACGCTGCTTGTTCGCCTGGCGCCAACATCGAGACCTTGGATCCGAGTTGTTCAAGATCCACATCGGTCAACTCGACACCTCCCAATTCGATCGCAAAGTTAAGCCACTTCTTGTCGATCTGTTGTCTATCTTGTTCTTGTTGCTTATCTGGTTTTTTAGGTTGGTTTGCTTCGACGGATTGATCAATTGCGAGGAGCAAGGCTTTTGTGGCGAGTTTGCGATCGCGGATTGAAACGTAGTTCAAAAGTTCTTGGCGCAAGAGGATCGCGGTCGTTCGATCTAATACGAGTCCCTCTGCAATCTTCTGAGGTTGCTCCTCGCCAGCGATGAGTCCGAGAATCAACTCGGACTTGTTCCATTCTTCTTCATTCGCTGTTAGTTTTTCAGAACTCCATCGCCCCCAATCGGGGCTTGGGTTCTCTGCTCGAAATTTTTTGAGAACAGGTTCGATCGTGGGAAGTGTTAGTTCTTTCGATTGCAAGCGAGCGAAGATGGGTCGCAGTGCGGCAGCGGCATTATCGGGTGAGACTTTTTTCAGCTTGTTTGCTGCATTGAGCAATTCGCTCAATAAGTCTTGGACTTCTTTTTGTGACGAGCGGTTAGCGATAGCATCATCGATCCATTTTCCAGCGAATCGCGGCAGCATCGACCGCAGGAGATCGTCAGGTTGTTCTATTCGATCGGTTAATCGCTTGAGAACTTGTTGGCGAGTGGTTTGTGCGATTGGCAGACTATTCTGCCATACGACTCGACCGATGATTGGGTCGTCTTGACTATGATTGAGCACGTCGAGTTCCATGTTCATTACATCGGATGCATCGAATTCGCTAGAAGCGAACTTGGGAGCCGCAATAGCGGCTTGCAAACGCACCCTGGCGTCGGAGTCTTTGGCGAGTTGTTCGCAGCGTTGGCGCAAGGCTGTATTGGTTGAGAACTGTTCGGCGGTGAGCCGGATACCCCAAGCTCGTATTTCGGGCTCTTCGACATCGAGCAACCACGATACGAATTCTTCGCGGAGTTTATGAGCGCCTGCAAGTGCCCAGATGGCATGAAGCTGCGACTTCAAGGTCGGGCCCTTTAGCCCGATTACCTCCAGCGCGGATATCTCTTGGGAAGTCAACGTCTGAGCGCGTTCAGCAAGTTTTAATTGAGATCGTTGTCGGACGAAGATATTCGGATCGCTCAGAGCGACAATCAACTCTGTATTTGTGAGTTTCGACAAGTCTTGGAAGCGGGGAGTAGGTCTCTCGCCGTGCACGATTCGGTAGAGTCGACCGTGTCCGCGATCGACACCCTTTGGGTCCGCCGACGCGTCTTGATAACAATGGTATCGATCGTACCAATCCAAAACGTAAAGGCATCCGTCGGGCCCGACCTTTTGTGCTACCGGCATAAACCAGACATCATTGGCAGTAAGGAAGTCAGGCTCGCCGAAGCCTTGGTAGGTTGCACCGAAGCGTTCGATGCGATCGGAATTGATGCAACCACCGTGTATGTTTCCCATGTACAGTCGATCTCGATGCGAAGCTGGATAGGCATCGGAATCGAAGTATTCGATACCGCAGTAAGCCGCCATTTGATGTTTATGTTTGACGATCGATTCGGCCCACCAAGTGTGGGGTGGATACGGACCACCTTGGCGAAGGTAGTAAGCGCTTTGCGTTAAGTGCCACAGGTGATCGATGACACACGCGCTAATGAAGGCGCTGCCGACTGCATCGAAGGCGATCCCCCATGGGTTGCTGGTCCCTTCGCAGAACAATTCAAATTTTTTGGTTCGCGGATCGATCCGAAACATGGCGCAAGTGAATTCGAATCGCTTTCCGTTCTGTTCGACGACAGATGGGTTGAAGACGCCGTTGAGTCCGTAGAGATATCCGTCGGGACCCCAAGTCAGTGCATTGGGTAACTCGTGCGTATCGATACGTCCGAATCCGGTAACGACCACGCTCTGGCGATCTGCTACATCATCCCCATCGGTGTCTTCTAAAAACAATATGTCTGGTGCATTGGCTACCCAAACACCTCCGTGTCCGACAGCAATCCCCGATGGGATATTCAGTCCATCTGCGAAGATTTTTACCGAGTCGATTTTTCCATCGCCGTCGGTGTCATGAAGGATTTTTATTCGGTCTCGGCCGGGACCTGGTTCGTGTCGTGGATATTCGAAGCTTTCGGTAACATAGATTCGGCCGGCATCATCGAAAGCCATTGCGACAGGGTTCATCAAGTCAGGTTCACTGGCGACTAACTCGACATGAAATCCTTCGGGAACTTGCATCTTGGCCAAGGCTTCGGTGGGACTCAACGGTGGTCCGGGTGGCTGGTTCTGTTTGCGAGGGATGAAGTCTTGGGCTTGGAGTTGCATTGAAACCAGGAGCAGGGCGGTGAAGCTTAAAGCAGCCAGGCTCACTGCGATCGGTTGCTTGATTTTGTAGGTTGGATTCATGGTTCGTGTGTTAGGTAGATGGAGGGGAGCAGTCGCGTACATTGTAAGGTGAAAGTGGCTTGGTTGTTGTGGTGTGGTCCTGTACGTGGTGATTAAAACGATGCTTAAAAAGATGCTTAAAACGTAGTGCGGTCCTCCGGGCCGCGAAGACGAGCGCAGCGAGGCGTGTTTTAACATGAGAAAGGTGCTTGGAAACTCGCGCGGTCAGCGGGCCGGAGCCCCGCTCTACGGTCGGCGGGCCGGAGCCCCGCCCCACGATGGGAGCTCCGCTGTACGTAGTGCGGTCCTCCGGGCCGCGAAGACGAGCGCAGCGAGGCGTGTTTTAACATGAGAAAGGTGCTTGGAAACTCGCGCGGTCAGCGGGCCGGAGCCTCGCTCTACGGTCGGCGGGCCGGAGCCCCGCCCCACGATAGGAGCCCCGCCCCACGATAGGAGCCCCGCCCCACGATAGGAGCCCCGCACCACGGTTTAACATAAAAGAAAAAAGAGCTGAGGAGTAACTCCCCAGCTCTTCGTAATTTTTTGTTGTTATCGTTGCGAAATACCGCAATGATATTTCGGCTGATGTTTTGGCTGTTGCCTTCTCAGGCGAATCGCCTTAGCCAACCGTCTTGATCGTCTTGACCAAGCGCGAGAGGATCTTGTACGGATCGGCTTGCGAGTTCGGACGACGATCTTCCAAGTATCCTTTGTAGCCGCTGTTGACGAAGCTGTGAGGAATACGGATCGAAGCGCCGCGGTCAGCAACACCGTAGCTGAACTTGTCGATCGATTGTGTTTCGTGCAGACCAGTCAAACGCAAGTGGTTGTCTGGGCCGTAAGCAGCGATGTGTTCGTCGCGATACTTCTCGAAAGCTGCCATGAGCTTCTCAAAGTACTCTTTGCCACCTTCGCTGCGAAGCTTCTCGTAGGAGAAGTTCGTGTGCATGCCCGAACCGTTCCAGTCACCGCGAATCGGCTTGCAATGGAACTCGATGTCCAAGCCGTACTTTTCGGCCAAGCGGACCAAGAGGTAGCGAGCGACCCACATGTCGTCTCCAGCCTTCTTCGAGCCCTTGGAGAAAATTTGGTATTCCCACTGACCCTTGGCAACTTCGGCATTGATACCTTCAAGGTTGATGCCTGCATCCAAAGTGATGTCGATGTGTTCTTCGACAACTTGGCGTGCGATGTCGCCGACGTTCTTGTAGCCAGCGCTGGTGTAGTAAGGGCCTTGTGGGGCTGGGTAGCCGTCGGCAGGGAAACCGAGTGGGCGACCATTCTCAAAGAAGAAGTATTCTTGTTCGAAACCGATCCAAAGATCGTCCATGTCTTCCACTTGAGAGCGGAAGTTCGATGGGTGTGGCTCACCGTTCGGGAGCAAAACTTCGCACAAGACGAGGAAAGCGTTTTTGCGAGTGCTATCTGGGTAGAGCGCAACAGGCTTGAGCAAGCAGTCGGAGCTTCGCCCCTCAGCTTGTTGTGTCGAGCTACCGTCGAATCCCCACATCGGGAGATCTGCGACGCTCGTCGGTGCCTTGTCGACCACCTTGGTCTTGCTGCGCATATTGGGCTCGGGTAGATACCCATCCAACCAAATGTACTCGAGCTTGAATTTGTTATCCGAAGACATTTAGCGTACTCTTCCTTCCAAAAAACAGACATCGAAACATTCGCAAGTGCATAGCTTCCTATGAGCCCCGGAAGTCAAAGGTTGCAGACCACGCTGCACAACCTTTGTCGCTTAACATCACGATCCTTCACCCGCGAACCTGGTGTTATCGACCCTCTACCCGGCAATCGAAAACGATAGATTCTGGATGCACTCCGCCTATATGCTCACACCATTCCCCCCAGAACTCGACTTCGTAATCCGCGAGCCGCATAAGCCCTTGCGGGAGGCGTTTCCGAAGAATCTGAGGTTGAGGCACCACAAAAGTGAACGCAATTGTTAAGCTGATATACCTCTGCTGACCCCATACTGTAGCGTCAGGAAGACCTTGATCAAGCGACCCGCAAAGTTTCTTTAATCATAATACCGCAAGGAATCACTGAGACTTATGCATGCGATGCCAATTCTTTTGGGAGTGCTTGCGGCCATGGCGGTCGCTTACCGCTTTTACAGCGCCTTTTTGGCGGCGAGTGTGGCGGTGGTCGATCCAAGCCGCGTTACCCCCGCCCACGAGTTTAATGACGGACAAAATTACCATCCGACCAATCGTTGGATTCTCTTCGGCCATCATTTCGCCGCGATCTCAGGAGCCGGGCCTCTGATCGGTCCGGTTTTGGCGGTCCAATTCGGTTACATGCCGGGCCTGATTTGGCTCATCATTGGGGTCTGCTTGGCCGGAGCCGTCCAAGATTTCTTGGTCCTCGCGGCAAGCGTGCGACATCGTGGCCAGTCTTTGGCTCAAATTATCCACGCATTGTTCGGGAAAAAGATCGGGATTTTGGCGTCGATCGCGATTTTGTTCATCGTGATCATCGCCTTGTCGGGACTCGGTGTTGTGGTGGTCAAAGCCCTCGGCGGTGAAAGCGTCGCGCTGATGCCGGGTAGCAAAATTGCCTTTGCAACCCCGACGGAACCCAAAGCACAAACCGCCAGCACGGCTACTTACGAAGTCCCCCGAGGATCTCGAATCACGTATCCAAACGGAACGGAAATGGTCCGAAGCGAGCCTTTTGTGATCGAAGTCCCGGCGAAAAAAGATGCGGTTGCAAAGGATGCAGTTGCTGCAATCAGCGGTATCGACATCGAGCCGAAGTCTTTCGAGAAGGTGCGCGGAAGCTCTTGGGGAACCTTTACGATCGCTTGTACGATCCCGATCGCGCTCTTCGTCGGTTGGTACATGTATCGGTTGCGCAAAGGACATGTTGTCGAAGCGTCGTTGATCGGGGCGTTTGCTGTTTTACTGGCAACCGTTGCGGGAGCTTGGATCCCCGGATCACCCATCGAGCCTTATTTCTTGTTCTCTCGCGATGGCATCATCGCTGCGATCTGCTTGTACGGGTTCATCGCTTCGGTCTTGCCGGTTTGGTTATTGCTGTGCCCCCGCGATTACCTTTCGTCCTTTTTAAAGATTGGGACGATCGTGCTGTTGATGTTAGGGGTGATTGTTGCGAATCCGAAACTCGAAGCTCCTGCGATCAATCCATTTTTCGCAAACGGCGGCGGCCCGAATATGTCGGGAGCGATTTTCCCATTCGTGTTCATATGCATCATGTGTGGAGCGGTCTCTGGATTTCATGCTTTGGTCTCTTCTGGGACCACTCCCAAAATGGTGAGCAATGAACGTGATCTGCGCATGATCGGATACGGCTCGATGCTGATGGAAGGCCTTGTGGCGGTATGCGCATTGATCGCTGCGGCAGCTTTGCCCCAAGGGGACTACTGGGCTATCAACATCGATATGTCGAAAGCCCATCAGTATGCGGAAACACTCACCAGAATGCATGCGGATATCGATCATCTCGATCAGATAGAAACGCAAGTAGGAGGTGAGACGCTACGTGGCCGCACCGGTGGAGCGGTAACCTTGGCTGTCGGCATGGCGCAGATCATGACACAAGCGATCTCGAAGTTCTCATCGGCAGACGTCATCGATGGGCTTGTGAAGTACTGGTTTCACTTCGCGATCATGTTCGAAGCGTTATTCATTCTCACGACCATCGATACCGGGACTCGCATCGCACGATTCTTGTTGCAGGAATTGCTTGGCCAAGTCTCACCGAAGTTTCAACGGATGGATTGGTGGCCCGGAGTGTGGATTTCGACCGCCATCGTAACGCTCGGCTGGGGCAGTTTGATCTGGTCGGGCTCGATCCAAACGATTTGGCCAATGTTCGGAATCGCAAATCAATTGCTCGCTGCTATCGCGCTGTGCGCCGTAACCACATGGCTCTTCCGCGAAGGTCGCGGCCGGTTCGCTTGGGTCACCATCGTGCCGATGCTCTTTGTGACCACCACGACCTTTACCGCCGCAGCGGAGTTGGTTCAAGGTTCCTTTTGGCCCGATTTAGTCACGGGACTCAAAGCTGGAAATCTCTCGCAATCCCTTCGTGGTGGACTCAGCGGGGGAGCGATCGTCTTGTTGGTTATCAGCTATACGATCATCTTGGCTAACGCAATTGCAATCTGGGTTCGGCCCGTGCGACCTGAGCTACCTTCTTGAGACTTCTTGGGAATAATTCCCCGGTTTTCCGAAGGCCGTGTATCCTATTTCCGAGTGTATATCATGCTTGTATGTGAGTTTACTTTCGATCATTTCTACTTTTGATATTTCGATTATGCGAACCATGCGACAATCCCAACGCCTTCTTGCTCGTCGACTCTGCAAAGTCCTTTTGGTCAGCAATTGCATTGGGGGTGCCGTTGGGGCAAGCCCTTGGATCGATCAAGCGATCGGTCAAAGCGATACCGCTCCTCGCGCTGCTGAAAGTACGACTACAGAAAACAAGCCAGCGGAAAACAAAACTCCGGATTACAACACCCTCGATGCTGAGATTGTGGCCAAGATCAAAGAAGAGGGGATGGAACGTTCGAAGGTGATGGAGACGATCAGTTTCATGACGGATGTCTATGGGCCTCGATTGACCGGAGCGCCTGAAACAAGAGTCGCTGGCGAATGGGTTCAGAAGCGGATGGAAGAATGGGGACTTTCCAACGCACACCTCGAACCTTGGGGGCCCTTCGGTCGCGGTTGGTCATTGCAAAACTATCGAGCAAACGTCACCGCTCCAAATTTCTTTTCGTTGATCGCTTATCCAAAAGCTTGGACCCCCAGCACGCCGACGACCGTCAAAGGCGAACCGATCTATCTTGATGCCAATACACCAGAGGAACTTGAAAAGTACCGAGGTAAGCTTGGTCGCGCAATCGTCTTGATCAGCCCACCTCGGGAGATCAAGCCTTGGTTTGAAGCACCCGGCGCAAGGCAGACCGATGCGGAGTTGTTGACTTTAGCCAACGCAGATGTCGGTGGCACTCGCCGTCGTCGTCCACCCGGAGCCGAACCGAATCAACCACCTGCGAATTCCCCTAACGCCAGCGCACCGAATACCAGTTCCCCGAATACGAATTCCCCTAATACCAGCGCGCCGAATACCGGCGCACCGAATGCAGGTGGCCAACCTCCGGCGCGCGGGAACGAGAACCGTGGAGGTGCAAGCAATCTGACTACGGATAAGTGGCAGTTGGCTTATGACGAAGGAGCGGCAGTGGTGCTTGAAGCGGGTCGCGGAGACGGCGGTACCGTGTTTGTCGCTTCTGCAACCATGCCGCGCCGAGCGGATGCAGGACGGGACTTGCGCAGTCCTGGCGAAGGTGGACCGATGTCGCGTGGTCCAAGACCTTGGACTGTCGAATCCCCAGCGATTCTTCCTCAAATGGTGGTCGCTGCTGAGCATTACAACCGACTGGTTCGGATGATTCAAAAGGGAGTGAAACCCCAATTGGAGATCGACATTGAATCGACTTATCACGATGGTGATACCAATAGCTTCAATATCATCGCCGAGATTCCTGGGAGTGATTTGAAGGATGAGATCGTGATGATCGGAGCCCACTTTGATTCGTGGCATTCGGGTACTGGAGCGACCGATAATGCGATAGGTTGCGGCGTGGTGATGGAAGCGATGCGGATTCTTAAAGCGATTGGCGTTACACCGCGTCGAACGATCCGAGTTGCCCTTTGGACGGGGGAAGAGCAAGGGTTGCTCGGTTCACGAGCTTATGTGACCGAACACTTCGGTTCCTTGCAGACCACTCCTCGCGAACGGGGGGCGGATGGAGAAGAGCGACGAGCAAGTTCTGTGCTCGAGGTGACTCCAGAGCATGAGAAGTTCTCTACTTATTTCAATCTCGACAATGGGGCAGGAAAGATCCGAGGGATCTACCTTCAAGGGAACGAAGGTGCACGTGGGATCTTCCGCAGTTGGTTAGCACCGTTCGCCGACTATGGGGCTTCTACGGTCACAGCTGCAAATACCGGTGGAACCGACCACCAGTCGTTCACCGGAGTCGGCTTGCCCGGCTTTCAGTTCATCCAAGATCCGATTGAATACGATACTCGCACTCACCATTCGAGCATGGATGTGTTCGAACGGTTGATCGAAGATGACACGAAGCAAGCGTCGATCATTATGGCTACGTTTGCTTACCAAGCCGCGATGCGGGACGAGAAGATCCCGCGTCGAGCGTTGGAAGGCAATCCGACCATTCGAATGAAGGGCGAATCGGAAAAGCCCCAAGAG
>Ga0114977_10001343_pt1 | contig 16077 bp, 11 predicted proteins | sample S_130805_MF_Meta_FD_87026 | JGI IMG/M metagenome (GOLD analysis project Ga0114977, IMG submission 87026) | Freshwater microbial communities from Lake Simoncouche, Canada to study carbon cycling - S_130805_MF_MetaG | ecosystem: Environmental > Aquatic > Freshwater > Lake | place: Lake...
ATTAAGTAAGTTAGTATCTGGCAAAATGGTTTGTTGTATTCGTTGTGCGTATTTTATACTGTCTGTTAAGTCTTTATTTATACCTTGTATTAAAGTGTTTTGTATTTCAATTTCAATACTTTTCTTTTCAATATCAGCAGTTCGAGATTTTACAATTAATTCTAATTTTAATTTTTCGCGTTTCATTCTTGTTTCACGAGTAAAAATTAAATAATAAAGTATCATTAAAATTAAAATTGTGATAACGATATAAAATAAAGTTGATTGCCAAAAGGGTGGTTTAATTGTAAATTGATATGAAAATTCTTTCGATTTGCTAAAGTCGTTACTTAAGGATGCTTTTAAAACTAATATGTAATCGCCAGCAGGTAAGTTTCTGTAGGTGATTTCGTTTGAATTAAAAACTATATTCCATTTTTTATCATATCCAATTAATTTGTAAGTGTAATTAATTTGTTTTTGATTTGAAATCGAATTTGTATTTAGAATTAATTGTATGGTATTATGAGTATAATCTAGTTCTAGGTTTTTGGGTATTTTATACCAATTAAAAAATTCATTGAATTTGAAGTTAGAATATTCGCCTGCAGAAAAGTTTGCTGGGTTTGTCCAATCTATTATTTTATTTTCTATTAAAATTTTATTAATAAAAATCTCAAAAGGTATTCTTGTTTTTTTAACTTCATTATTCGAATTAGCGGTGTTGTAAGCCGTTAATCCATCAACTGACCCTATGTATAAGTTGTTTTCTTTATCTAATATTGAGCTATTTGGTTTATTGTCATAAGAAGCAAACGCTTGCCCTACACTTAGTGATTTTATGTCAATAATTTTACTTAGGTATGTATCAATTTTTATTTCGTTAATTCCATTATTTGTAACAATCCAAACTTTATCTTTTGAAAACAAAATGGTGTTAATGTTATTACTATTTAGTCCATTTGTTGTATTTATTTTTTCAAATTCTGTTAATGCATTGTTGTCGAAATACCTTGATCTTAATTTGTTTTTTAAAATTATTATACCAACATCAGAACTTCCGAGCCAAATATTACCATTCCAGTCTTTAGATGCGCACAAAATATTTTTGTATGCACTGAGGTCGTTATCTACTTTGCCACTAATTGTTTTTAATTTCCAAACACCTTCGTTGCTTGTAATCCAAATATCATGTTCATCATCTTCTAAAAGGCAAGTAACGTTTAGTGTATTTAAATTTGTAATTGGAAAATGTGTAATTGTGTATGTAAGGTCTTTGTTTAATACAATTCTATCAATGGTGTTTTGAGATTGATAACCAACCCAAATTGCACCGTTTTTAGATTTATATAAGTAGTTTACAAAATTGGATTGCAAATCATTTATTTCTGAGATTACTTTAGATACTTGTAGTTCTTTTTTTGAATTCTCTTTTGAAATAATACTAATTCCACCGCCTGAAGTTCCTAGCCAAACATTGCCAAAATCATCCTCAATAATTGATTTAATAATTGATTCACTAATGCCTTGATCCCAAAAACTTCGTGTAAATTTTTTATTTTTAAATTTAAAGGCGCCTCCGCCGTATGTTCCTAGCCAAATTGCACTGTCTGAAGTGTTATAAATTGAAATTACTTTTTCTTCTTCAAGCCCATCTTTTTGTTTGTAGCTTAACGAACTATTTTCTGAAATTAATATTAATCCATCGTTTAATGTGCCAACCCACAGGTTTTCAAATTCATCTTTTAAAAAGCATAATGGATTGTTTCCGAAAAAACCATTATCACTATAAATTATTTTTAAATCCTTTGCTTTATAATTATTTTCATTAGTATTTGGATCCAGAGGAATTTTAAGAAATCCAGACCCGTCTGTTGCTAAGTATATTGAATTTGCATTATCTCTTTGGATATTAGTATACCTTAAAACATTTAAATTATTAGTTACCAAGCTGTCAAACAAAATATATTCTGCATTAAATACACTGTTGCTTAAATCAAATTTCAGTAATGCAATTCCATTTCCCCAATCACTAACAAGTAAGTTTTTATTTGCATCAAATTCAATGGACATTACCGCATCACCTTTTAGTAAATTAGTAGAGTTGAAATTAGCGATTCGTGTAAGTTTTTTATTTATTGTTGCTGATGAACTAGCATTTTGTATTAAATTAAATTTTTGAATTTTAGTTGATATATTGTTTTCAATAAAGTAAATGCCGTGTTTTGAAGTTGAAATCCAAAAATTTCCATCCTCATCAAATTCTGCATCTGTTGGATTTTGTCCTAAAATTGATGGAATTGCGATAGAATCTAGTTTGAATTCTGAATTTGAATTATCTAGCAAATAATAACCACGTGTTGTAATAACATGTACGATATTATTATGAGGGATTATTTTTTTTACATTTCCTTTAATCTTTTGAAGAAGAAGATTGTAATTTATTTTGGCCCCATCAAATAAACATAAGCCTTTTTTTGTACCTATAAATAAGATGTTTTTATAATAAAGTAAATTAGTTATTTCGTTTGTTGGCATTCCATCAGATGTAGTAAATACTTCAAATGTTTTACCATTATATTTTGATAAGCCGTATCCTGTTGCTAACCATAAATTACCAAAGTCATCTTTTTCAATTTGTCTCACTGTTGATTGTGAAAGACCATCTTTAATTGAGATTTTTTGTAAGTTCAATTTTTGTGCGTTTACATGATGTAAACCCAAAAACAGAAACAGTATTATGGCCTTAAATAATTTCACTTTTATTAGCGCACAAGTTTAACTAAAAATTTTAGTATTTCATATTTTTAATTTAAAATAAGGCGGTAAGTCCGGCATGTATTTTACCTGTTCTTAAATCAAAAGTATTGCCCATTTGTTTTCCAATTGCATAACCCAAATTAAATATACCAGCTTTTGTATCAAAATTTATTCCTGCGCCTAGGCTGATTGGAGTGTCATTAACATAGTTATTATTTGAATTGTTTTCGTACCAAGCGCCTTCTGCAAAAACAAATATATTCGAATTTTTTTCAAACAAAAAACGGTATTCAATAGTTGGAATTATATAGGTAGATGTATAAATGCTTTCTTCATCAAAACCTCTTAAAGTTCTTAATCCGCCAATTCTAAATAGTTCGTTTTTATAAATTTGGTTTCCGAAAAGAGAAGCAAATTGTGCTGATATTTTTAAAATATTATTTTTATGTAATTTAATATATCCAATCAATTCTCCATCTAATTGATATTGGGAGGATTTTAGTTGAACAGTCGAATAAGCCACATCATTTATTTTTGGATTTTTCTTTATTTGCCGATTCCCTATTGAACCTTGAGCATTAAAACTGATTCCTTTTTTGGGATTAAATCTGTAATCTAATTTTTCAAAAACAAAACCCAAACCATAACTTTTTGTTGTAATATCTGCGTATTCTGGAAGAATTGTTATACTTGTTAAACCATTAGTTGAGATTAAATTTGCATTTCGTTGTTTGTAAAATGCTTTTATATGGTTTAAGCCACTGTAGTAATAATTAAAACCAATAGTATTATTTATATCAATAAATGTGGTGTCTTTTTTATAAAGTTTAATTGCATAATCAACACCTACAGGTAAGCCAAATAAATAGGGGTAAATTATTCTTGCTTTTAAATCTTGAGTTTGGCTTTGAAGTCTTCGCCAATTTAGGTCAAATGTTTCTCCATTTTTAATTATAGAATTTACAAGTTTTATCTTTATGTCGCCTGTAATTACCGTTTGTCCTTTGTCGTTTGGTAAAATACCCACAATGCCATCAAATTGAGAAGCATTTTTTTTATCTAAAAATAAATATAATTTATTTTGTTTATCAGTAAGTCGTAAAACGGCAGGTTTAGTTTCGTTTAAAAAGGGTAATTGCTTTAGTTTTTTAGATGCATCTTTAAATGTTTCTTCATTATATGGCATTCCATTTTTTATATTTAAATATCTGTATAAAAATTTTTGATTTACAATGACGTTACCTTCTACAACAAGGCTATCAAGTTTAATAAATATATTTTTTTCTATAATTAATTTTGCAGAAACCCTTTCGTTTTCAAACTTGATACTATCTAGTTTTGTTAATGCAAATGGATATCCATTATTCTCATAATACACAACAATTTTTTCCATTAGGTTAGCTAATTCTGTGTATTTAAAAGTGCGGTTACTAAAAAAATGTTCGTTGTATCCTAATTTTGTAATTACTTCTTGTTGGTTTTTATTGTATGCTAAATTTAGCCAAGCGTTTTTTCCCCCTGAGTTGATAATCGCAGTATAATTAAGTGAATCATGTTTTAAGCTATCAACACTAGCAGTAATATAACCTTCATTAATTAGAGATATATAAATTGAATTTATTTCTTTATTTAATTGTGTAAGGGTTTGAAATTCTTTTTTGTAATTTATTTTTTTGAAAATTGCTTCATTATCTGTATTTAAAATCAAGAGTTTATATTTTGTTTGTGCAAGACCTAAAAAAGAACTTGTTAAACAGAGTATATAAAAAATGAAGTGTTTCAAATCTATTTCTAAGATAGTTTATTTTTTGTAAAACGTAAAAATAGAATCTATAGTATAGATGAGAGTTTTTAAATTTAATTAAGCGTTATATTTTTAACTGTTTTTACCCAATCATCGCCGCTATTTAAACTTTCAACAAGTTGAATTTTATGTCCGCCAGTTTTATGAAAAATTTCTTGATATTCAATGCCAATTTCATAGATTGTTTCAAGGCAATCTGCTGTAAATGCTGGTGAAAAAACCAAAATATTTTTTATTCCTTTTTTTCCTAAATCCTCAATAACTTTATCACTAAAAGGAGTCAACCATTTATTGTCCAATCTGCTTTGAAAGGAGAGTGTGTATTTTTCTTTTGGAATATTTAATTGCTTAACAACCATTTCTGTTGTTTTATAACACGCTGATTTGTAACAAAAATAATTAGTGTCATTATTTTCGGTTTCGCAATTATGATCTTTGCATAAATACCCATCTTCATAAACTTTATCAACTTGTCTTTCAGGCAAACCATGGTAGCTAAAAACAATGTGTTCATAATCGTTTAAATTGTGTTGTTTTGCTCTGTTAACAATACAATTAATGTAATCTGAATTTGTATAATATTGTGAAATAATTTTCAATTCGGGTATTACCCACCACTTACTTATGATTTCCATAGCTAATTGTAATGCACTACCAGTACTACTTGATGCGTATTGTGGAAATAATGGAAAGATAATTATTTTATGATAACCTTCTTTTTTCATTCGCGCCAAAACACTTTCCATGCTTGGGTTTTTGTAACGCATTGCTAATTCAACCTTATATTCAGAGCCAACTTCATCTTGTAATTTTTTAGCTAAATTTTGGCTATGCATTAATAATGGAGAGCCTGTTTTATCGCCCCAAATTGCTTTATATAATTTAGATGAGTTCCCGGAGCGAAAAGGAACTATTATTCCATTTACTAATATTGTACGAGCTAACCAAGGAATATCAATTACACGAGGGTCGTTCAGAAATTGAGTTAAATAACTTCGAACATCGCCCTTTTTAGGACTATCAGGCGTACCTAAGTTTAGCAATAAAATAGCGGTAGTTGGTTTCATTAATTATAGTTTACTGCTTTAACAAAAAAGATTTGTAATAGTTTTGAAATTACTTTTTTATTTATGCTTGTGCTGTTGGTCCGCCAAAATTTAAAGGAAGCGCGTTCATTTCACTATCTTTAATTTTACCATGCATTTGCTCAAAACGTTGAACGTTATCTGCTAGAGCTTTCATTAAACGCTTTGCATGTTGAGGCGTAAGTACGATACGAGATTTTACTTTTGCTTTTGGCACACCTGGCATTACTCTAATGAAATCTACAACAAATTCGGTTGGAGAATGAGTAATTATTGCAAGGTTAGAATATATTCCTTCAGCTATTTCTTCAGAAAGTTCAATGTTTAGTTGGTTTTCAGTTTCTTGATTTTCCATAATAATTTTTTTTAAAGTTATGTTTTTTTTCGATAGCATAAAAAAAACCTATCATTTTAAATGATAGGTTTTTTAATAATATAATTTAAAAATTATTCAGCTATTACTTCAAAATTAATTGTAGCTGTAATTTCTTTAAATAAACGAACTTTTGCAGTATAAGTGCCTAATGCTTTAATAGCATCTTCGTTCATTTCAATGTTTTTACGTTCTACATCATAACCAGCTTTTTTCAAAGCTTCAGCTAATTGTATATTCGTAACAGAACCAAATATTTTTCCAGATTCTCCAGCTTTAGCTCCAACTTTAACGGTTACGTCAGCAAGTTTTGCAGTAAGTTCTGTAGCAGCTGTTCTTAATTTTTGTTCTTTAAATGAACTTTGTTTAATTTCTTCCGCTTGCATTTTTTTGTTACTTTCTGTAGCTAAAACTGCAATGCGTTGAGGGATTAAAAAGTTACGACCGTATCCGTTCTTAACTTTAACAATATCATTTTTAAATCCTAACCCTTTAAGGTCTTGTTTTAATATAATTTCCATTTTTTCCTGTATTATTATTTTAAACAATCTGCTAAATAAGGCATAATAGCAATGTGACGCGCACGTTTTACTGCTTGTGATACCTTACGTTGAAACTTTAAAGAAGTTCCTGTTAAACGACGAGGCAACAATTTACCTTGTTCATTTACAAACTTCAATAAAAAATCTGGATCTTTATAATCAATATATTTTATGCCTAGTTTTTTAAAGCGGCAATACTTTTTCTTTTTTGCTTCTACCTTTGGAGGATTTAAAAAGCGAACTTCATTTTTAGCCATTTTTTCTAATTTTTTTAATTACCAATTATGCTTCTACTTTTTTAGCCTTAGCAACTTTTGCTTCTTTAGCTTTTCCACGACGTTTGTCAGCCCAAGCTGCAGAGTGTTTGTCTAAAGATACGGTTAAGAATCTTAAAACTCTTTCGTCACGTTTAAATTGTAACTCAAGATCAGCAACTTCAGTGCCTTTTCCTGTGTATTCAATTAAGTGATAAAATCCTGTAGATTTTTTTTGAATTTGGTAAGCCAATTTTTTTAGACCCCAGTTTTCGTGGTGTGTAACTTTTGCTCCTAGGTCTGTTAAAACCTTTTCAAACTTTTTTGCGGCCTCCTTTGCCTGATCTTCAGACAAAACGGGAGTTAAAATGAAGACCGTCTCATAGCGTTTTTCCATTGTTATTATTTTTTTAAATTAGGGTGGCAAATATAGGGTATTTATTTGATTATCAAATGTTTTAAATGAGTTTTCAATAAATTTTAATTTGCTTTTTATTTTAATTAATTGAAATACAGATATTTACGAATTAACCCGTTTTCTAAAAAGCTTTAATATTTTTTAATTTTTCGCAATTTCTACGCTGAAAATTAAAATATGAAGCTAAATTTTTGATTTATCCTCTAGAAATAAATTCTTCAATAATCTCCATTGTAACATCGCAACACAATTCATAGCTTCCCGCATTTTTAGGTAGCGCAAAACATAAATGTGTACCATCATTTTTTTTATCATGTCTTAAAAATTCTAACACTAGTTTTTTTGTAGGATTTGAAAGTTTAATTTCTTTGTAAATAGATTTGATATAATTTACTATGGATTCTAAATCCTTTTTTGAAATACGTTTTAAACGGTTTGCTATTTCAGATTCAATGATCATTCCAAATGCCACAGCTTCACCGTGTAATATGTCCTTATTTTGCTTTATTAATGCACTTTCTAAAGCGTGCCCAATGTTATGTCCAAAATTTAAACTCTTTCGTAAATTAGTTTCATGTAAGTCTTTTTTTATAATTATATTTTTTAATCCAATTGCTTTTATAATAATATTTTCCGTATAAAATTCTTTGTAATTTTTTATTTTTTTTAATGTTTTCCAAAATTCATTATCCGCAATGAATGCTATTTTAATAATTTCGGCATACCCATTTTTAATTTGCCTTTCTGATAAAGTTTCTAAAAAAGCAGGATTTACAAAAACACCTTTTGGTTCATAAATTACCCCAATATGGTTTTTTATTCCTTCAAAATCAACCCCTGTTTTTCCTCCAACACTTGCGTCAACCATCGAAAGCAGTGTAGTAGGGATGTTTATAAAATCAATACCCCTTTTAAAAGTTGAAGCTACAAAACCACCTAAATCACTAATTACTCCTCCTCCCAAATTAATAATTAAGCTTTTTTTATCTGCACCAATGTCTGTTAAAGCACCCCAAACTTGCATACAAGTTTCAATCGTTTTATTTTTTTCTCCACTTTCTAATTCAATAATTTCCGCAGCAGTCAATGTTTCGCAAGCAAATAATAAATTAGACAAACAATTTTCACTTGTATTTTCATCACAAATGATAATGTATTTACTGTATTGTTTTTTTGAAAGAAACTTATTTAAGGCATTAAAATTTCCTTGTTCTATTAGGATATTATAGCTTGTAGATTTTATGGACGGCATATTATTTTAATTTATTACATTAAACTGTTTATTTGTTTTAAGGCCTTTTGAGCTTGTTGATTGTTTGGATTTTTTTTCAATAATCGAAATAAATAAGTTTGCGACTGTTTAAAATCTTTTTTGTAAGCGCATAATCCCGCAAGGTTTAACAACAAAGGTTCGTAGTCTGGATCAATCGCTAAGGCTTTTAAATACAGTTTTTCGGAACTTATTAAATCTCCTTTCATTAATTTAATATATCCAAAATTTGTTAAAGCGGATACATGTTTTGGATATTCATTTAAAATTTCCTGATATTGTTTTTCTGCATCAGCAACCAAACCGTTAGATGCTAAAACAGTGGCAAATTTATTTTTAAAGTCTAAACCAAATGGCGCAAGTTCTACAGCTTTTTTAAAATACAAAATGGCCCTTTCTTTATTTCCAATATTGTAAAACGACTCTGCAATGCGGTAACTCGTCCAAGCGTCTTCGTTTGAAAATGATTTTGTTATTAATTTGGTGTTTAATAAATAAGAGTCGCTTAATTTATTGACGTAAGACATTATTTGAGTGTAATTTTTTTTCGTAAATTCTAATTGTACTGATAAATGAATATTATTTTTTAAATCTTCAATTGTTTTTGTTTTTAAGTAATTGGCAGCACTATCTAAATAAGATGTCTTTTGCTCAAACTTTTCATATTGATTTAAATATGCTTTTGCTTTTGTATAATTGCTTGGCGTTTTTTCGTTTATTGCATATAAGCCAATAAATTCTTTTAATGCTTGCTTATCTTTTTTGGTTATTGGTTTTCTGATAAAGTGATCGTGTACAGTAACATGTGGAATATCTATAGAACCAGATTTTGGCATATGACAACTAACACAATTTTGAATTTTGAATTTTGAATTTTGAATTACCGTTTTATCTGAGCAAGTTAAATTTGATTTTCCATTTGCATTATGACAATTATTACACGCATCATTAAAAACATTTGTATTTGTTTCTTTCACACTCACATGCGGATTATGGCAGGTAACGCAAGTCATCGCATCTTTATATGGCTTTAACGATTTTGTTGAACCTAATTTTGATTTCTCAAGTGATTTAATAAAACAAGCGCTTTGCTTTAACCTATCCGCATGCGAAGCCATTATAAATTCATCATCTGCATTTTTATATTTGGGTAAAAAAACGGTCATGTAATCACTTAATTTCATACCTGGTTTAAAATCATAAAATGATTTTCCTTCTTTTAATATTGTGTTTCCTTGCAAATGGCAACGCTGGCAAATATCAAACTGAGCATTAATGCTTAATTTTGATGGATTCACAATACTGTAATCAATATATTTTGAAGTATCAATTTTTCTTCCTGTTTGTCTTTCTGAAACATGTATACTTCCTGGTCCGTGGCACCGTTCACAGTTTATACCTTCAGGCACAGCTTTATATTTATTCTCAGAACCTAAAACAAATTCAGGATAGTTATTGTGGCAGCTCATACACTCTAATCCAATTTTTCGCGAAAACCTACTGTTATGGCCGTTTTCAAAACCTGGTGGCAAATCCCATTTTTGTTTTTGACTATAAAATGTCATTGGCATTTGGTTTAAATAACCATTAACAGATTGTATATGAGAATTTGTGTGTTGTCCTGAACCAATAATGAAAGTAACAGTTTCAAGGCGTTTAAACAGAGTGTCTTTGCCTTTTAAGCGATATTCTAAAAAACGTAAACTATCTTTTTCCCAAAATGCTTTGTAATAAAAATCGCCAATTTTATCATAAATGGTTGCGTGCTTATAATCTCCAACTGATTTAGCTTTTGTGGCAATGTCAAAACTTTTGCCCATTCCAGTTTTTATATAGGTATCGTAAATATTTTGATGACATAGCTTACAAGTATTGATACCAACATATTTAGCTGAATCAGAATGATTGAGATAAATTAAGGAGTCTGCTTTTATAATTTTTTGAGCGATTTGTTCAACATTATTGTCACATGAAAACAAAATGATTCCAAAAAGAATAAAAAAACTAATGATGATATATTTTAGTGAATTCAATGCGGCAAAATTATTTTCTTCAAAAGTAGCATAACAATTTATAAATGTAATTATTCTTTAATTTTATGCCAAAAAGCATTAAATTAACCTTTATTTAACGCCAATTGCTACATTTTCAATAAGATAAATTGGTTTCTGCAATAAAAATCCCTAATTTTGCACGCTTAAAAAAAACAAACATGTCTGAAATTAGAAACATTGCAATTATTGCCCATGTCGATCACGGGAAAACTACTTTAGTAGATAAAATTTTACACCAGTGTAATTTATTTAGAGAAAATCAAGCTTCTGGTGAGTTAATCCTTGATAATAACGACTTAGAGCGTGAACGTGGTATTACTATTTTAGCTAAAAACGTTTCTGTAATGTATAAAGGAACGAAAATTAACATCATTGACACACCAGGCCATGCTGATTTTGGCGGTGAAGTGGAACGTACATTAAATATGGCGGATGGTGTAATTTTATTAGTAGATGCATTCGAAGGGCCAATGCCTCAAACGCGTTTTGTGACTCAAAAAGCTATCGCTGCTGGTAAAAAAGCAATTGTTGTAGTAAATAAAGTTGATAAACCAAACTGTCGTCCTGACGAAGTTCATGATCAAGTTTTTGATTTATTTTTTAACCTAGATGCTTCTGAAGATCAGTTAAATTTTCCAACTGTATTTGGTTCTAGTAAAATTGGTTGGATGGGAGCTGATTATAAAACACCCACAACTGATGTAACTTATTTATTAGATACTATTTTAGAAAATATCCCAACTGCTCCTGAGCGTGTTGGATCTTTGCAAATACAAATCACATCTTTAGATTATTCTTCATTTATTGGTCGTATTGCAGTTGGTCGTGTTTTCCGCGGTATAATTAAAGAAAATATGCCGGTTTCAGTTGTAAAACGGGATGGTAGAATTCAAAAATCTCGTATTAAAGAATTATATGTTTTTGAAGGTTTAGGGAAAGTTAAAGTTACTGAAGTTCAAACTGGTGATATTTGCGCATTTACTGGTATTGAAGGTTTTGAAATTGGAGATACAGTTGCTGATTTTGATGATCCTGAAGCAATGCCAACAATGAAAATTGATGAGCCAACAATGAGCATGTTGTTTACAATTAATAACTCTCCTTTCTTTGGTAAAGATGGTAAATTTGTTACTTCTCGTCATTTACGTGACCGTTTATTTAAAGAATTAGAAAAGAACTTAGCAATGCGTGTTGAAGAAACAGCATCGCCTGATTCTTATTTAGTATTTGGTCGTGGTATTCTTCATTTATCTGTTTTAATTGAAACGATGCGTCGTGAGGGGTATGAGTTACAATTAGGTCAGCCACAAGTTATTGTTAAAGAAATTGACGGTAAAAAATGTGAGCCAATAGAGGTTTTATCAGTTGATGTACCTCAAGAATCAGCATCAAAAGTGATTGATTTGGTTACTCAACGTAAAGGTAGTTTAATGCTAATGGAAGCAAAAGGAGATTTAACTCATATTGAGTTTGAAATCCCTGCTCGTGGCATTATTGGTTTACGTAATAACGTTTTAACTGCTACAGCTGGGGAAGCTATTATGGCTCATCGTTTTAAAGATTACGAACCTTGGAAAGGACCAATTCCTAGCCGTATTGCAGGTGTATTAATTTCTAAAGATAAAGGAACTGCAGTTGCTTATTCAATTGATAAATTACAAGATCGTGGTAAGTTTTTTGTAGGCGCTGGTGATGAAATTTATCCAGGTATGATTATCGGAGAGCACATTCGTCCTGATGATTTAGTTGTAAATATTTGCACAGAAAAACAATTAACAAACATGCGTGCGTCTGGTACAGATGATAAAATGCGTATCGTTCCAAAAATTAATTTCAGCTTAGAAGAAGCAATGGAATACATTCAAGGTGATGAATATGTTGAGATTACACCTGTTTTTATTCGTTTACGTAAAATTTACTTAGATGAAAACGAACGTAAACGTTTCGGTAAACAATTAGTAAATAGCTAATAATTAAATATAAAACATATAAAAAAGGCCTTGAATACTATAGTATTCAAGGCCTTTTTTCTGACTAAAATTAAATTACTAAATTGTATTATTAATCGGGTATAAAAACAGAATCGTATATTCGTGCTTTATTGAAACCTTACCTTATTTTCTAAAAAATATGAAGCCTTCATTTGATGAAATTTACATGGATCTTGCTGAAAAATTGGCCTTGCGTTCTCACTGCGTTAAGGCACAGGTAGGCGCTGTATTAACAAAAGAAACGCGTATTGTTTCATTAGGGTATAATGGGCCACCCGCAGGCACTCACAACTGTGATATTGAATGGCCAGAAGATGGTTGTGCGCGAGATAGTAAAGGAAGTTGTTCTTTAGCACTTCATGCTGAACAAAATGCTATTTTATATGCTGTAAAAAATAACACAACTATTGAAGGATGTACTCTTTATGTCACGCTTTCTCCATGTATTGCTTGCGCAAGAGTTATTTATACTACAGGAATTAAAAAAGTTTATTTCAGACGAAGTTATGCTGAATTTAAAAAAATTCCAAGCGACGAAGGCGTTGAATTTCTTAGAAAATTTGGAGTTCAAGTAATCCATTACAAATAATTTTTTTAAAAATAAATATGCTTTTACGATTTATCTTAAGTTTAGTTTTTGTTTGTTTCATTCAAAATACTTGTCCAGCCCAAGAAAACGGAGGCCCTCCTAAAAAAGATCAAACTATAAAAAGTAAGAGGAAACTTCGTAAGGCAGATAAAAAAAAATGGAAAGAAGATAGAGCTGCAAAACGTGCCGAAGAAAAAAAAATAAAGGCACATCACAAACGCATACAAACAAAAGAAGTTCGTAAACGCATGAAACGCAGTAAAGGCAAATCTCAGGCTATTCGTGCTAATAAACGCGAATCATTAATTAAACGTTTATTTAATAAACAAGGGAAACGTAAAACTGCAAAACAACACAAAGAAAGAATATCAAAAGTAAAACAATAATAATTACAAATTAAAAGATTACAGATTGCAAATTTGATAAGTACGCTCTAATACCATCTAAATCTTTGATCTTCCAATCTTTTTTATGAATCATAAAAGAGTTTAATTTTGTTTAATCTGTTAATTTGTAATCTTCCAATCTTCCAATCTTTAATCTTTTTACCACTTATTCTTAAAAACAAACCACTTATCAAAAATTGACTCCCATTTAAAAAATGATTGGTCACAAAAACAAGCTTTCTAAGTAATATTGTGTTAATTGTTGTTAAGTTTAGCACCCTTTAACACAAAAAAATTGGAAAATAACACACGGAGTATCAATTTATTAGAAAAAACACGATTAAAAATTTGCATCAATAAGCTTTGGTTTATATATTTATCGACTAGAATAAAACGAATTTTAATTTAAAATCATCTATATGTTAAGAAAAATCTACCTATCAATCATAACTCTGTTTATTTCAAGTGTAGCGTTGCATGCGCAAACACCAGGAGCTATAAAGGTTTTATTAAAAGATAAAACGAATGGAGAAGCAATTCCATTTGCTAATGTAGTCGCTTATCAAGGCGGTGTTCAAGTGGCAGTTGGTACTACCGACATGGATGGCTATGCAATGATTAAACCTTTAGAACCAGGTAAATATGATGTAAAGGGCGTATACGTTGGATATAAGGCAAAAGAAATAAAAGGAATTACTGTTAGTGAATCAAAAACAGCGTACATCACAATTGATTTGGAAAGTGGTGATGGTGTAAAGCTTGATGAAGTTGAAATTGTGGCTTATCAAGAACCGTTAATTGATCCGGATACTAAATCAGGTGGAACAGTTACTCGTGAAGAGTATCAAAATATGGCTACAAAAAACATTAACTCTGTTGCTGCAACTACAGCTGGTGTTTTTCAAGCAGATGAAGGGGGTTCGTTAAATGTTAGAGGTGGACGTTCAAATAACACAACTTATTTTGTTGATGGTGTTAAAGTAATTGGTGGTTTAGGTGTTCCTCAGCAAGGTGTTGAACAAGTAAATGTTATTTTAGGAGGATTACCTGCACAATATGGTGATGCAACTTCTGGTGTAATATCTGTAACTACTCGCGGTCCTCAAAGTAAATTTTTTGGTGGAGTAGAATTAATTTCTTCACAATTAACGGATGCATATGGGTATAATTCATTAGGTTTTTCGGTTGGTGGACCAGTTTGGCAAAAGAAAGATTCTGCTGGAAATAAAACTCCAGTTATTGGATTTATTCTTTCAGGACAAGGAAACTACGAAAAAGATCCTTCACCTTCTTACAATAAAATTTATAAATTAAAGGATGAAAAATTAAAGGAAATAGAAACTACTCCTTTAGTTGTTTCTCCATCAGGACAAGGTTTTAGCCCCTCTCTTTATTATGTTACTGAAGGAGATTTTGACAAAGTTAGAGCTCGTCAAAATGTATCTAATCGTAGTATTCAATTAACTGGAAAATTAGATTTTAAAATTACTCCTAACACAAACTTAACTTTAGGAGGAGCTTTTGATTATGGAAATCAGCATAGTTTTGTTTATGAATATTCTTTATATAATGCTCAAAACAATCCACAACAAATAAGTACAACTTATAGAGGTTATGCAAATATTCGTCAAAAGTTCGGAACAGTTCAAAATGGTGCTGATAAAGAAAAATCTCAATCTTTAATTTCAAATGCATTTTTTACGTTCTTAGCTTCTTATGAGAAGTCGAAAACAAAAGTTCAAGATGACTCTCACAAGGACAAGATTTTTAATTACGGATATATTGGGAAATTTAATATTACAGCTGATACAGGCTTATCAAATTATGTAAATATTTTTGCAGGTACCGATAGTTCATATTGGCAGTATACTGGACGTTCATTAAGTAATGTAACATTCGAAAGAAGTGAAACTAATGCAACTGCGGCTAATTACACTTCTCAGGTGTTTGATTATTATGGGAGCTTACCAACTATTCAAAATGTTCAAAGTAATTTTGGTTTTATTAATGGCGATAGACCAACTAATATTTATAGTTTGTTTTCTGCTACAGGAAGACAATACAACGGTTATACTGTAAGAGATAATTCACAACTACGTTTTGCCTCAAATTTTTCAGCAGATATTAAAAATCACTCACTGATGATTGGTGTTGAATACGACCAAAGAAACAATACAGGATATGATGTTTATCCAATTGGATTATGGACTCGTATGCGTGAATTAACAAATACGCATTTAACAACTTTAGATACTAAAAATAGTATTTTAGTTCCTGAATTAAGCGGTACAGAAAATCATTATTATTCGAATTATGTTTATAATTCTGAAACCCAAAGCCAATTTGATAAATCGTTGCGCGAGCAAATGGGATTAGCAGCTAATAATCAATCTTATATTAACACAGACGCGTTAAATCCTGATGATTTAAAATTGAGTATGTTTAGCGCTTCAGATTTGTTGTTTAAAGGGGTGTCTCCACTTGTAGATTATTATGGTTATGATTATTTAGGCAACAAAGACAATAACAATACCTCTTTAGATAGATTTTTAAACAAAAAAGATGATAAAGG
>Ga0114977_10001346_pt1 | contig 16073 bp, 17 predicted proteins | sample S_130805_MF_Meta_FD_87026 | JGI IMG/M metagenome (GOLD analysis project Ga0114977, IMG submission 87026) | Freshwater microbial communities from Lake Simoncouche, Canada to study carbon cycling - S_130805_MF_MetaG | ecosystem: Environmental > Aquatic > Freshwater > Lake | place: Lake...
ACCAAGTGCTGCAACATTCTTTGATTCAGCTCGCCCTACAAGACCGCTTGCCCGTGAGGTAATTAACCAGGCCGATGCCAATGCTTGCCATCGATCTGAAGGAGTTAGCATTAACCAGATGTCGAATTTATTGCTGGGCATAATTCGATCATCTGCATCGATACTAATGAGCGAGGTTAAATACGCTAATTCGGTAATAAAAGCCGTACATGATTCATCGACACCGAGGTGGTTTGAAATTATCTTCAGATCGCGCACACCTAATCCGCCGGCACGCAACGCATCTGCTGGTTCTTCGGCCCAGAAATTTAGTAACTCTTCAACCCAACGCAAAACTGTGGAGATATTGGCAATTGATGCCAGATTAACTTGGCGTTCATCTCGCTTTGTGCCTGTTAACTGTGGTGGGTTAACAAGGTTCTCCTTATGAATTTTTCCACCACGCAGATAAATCGCAACTTCACGGGGAAGAACAACTGTTCGTTGATCAAGTGGAACTAAGAATTTTCGATCAAGTAACCAGGCAACACCTGGCCCAGGATTCTTAATATCCCCAACGCTTCCGCGCGGTGGGCCCCACACTAAACGCTCTAACGTTCTGCGCGCATCGGCAGGCGCTTCATCGAGTTCGCTCAGTTTTAGTTTGGCCATAGATGCCGGACCTAATCCCGCAGGTTCATTTCCAAGCACATCCCGCAGTTGAGAAGGAAGGCGCATTCCATCATCAGATGGATAAATTAAACCTATTGAAATCAAACGAGTTAAAGCGGTAGAGCTAGCTTTATCAGTTAAGGCAACTACCGATTTAAGCGAGAAGGGTTCATTTAATGCCGCTGCAGCTTCCAAGACTTGGAACTGCCAGTGATTAAGTGAATCAATGGCACGGGCCAAGCTAGGCGGTGAGCATGCACGCACTGCAAGTGATGCAATATCTGGAGGTACTGGTGTTACAAGATCAGGTCGTGCACTAAAGAGCTCCAAAAGTGCAGCATCATCGACACTACGTAAGTAGTCGGAGAATGAGCGCATTTCCATAACTTGCTAACATTACTGGGCTTTACTACTTATTGTGTAATCAGGGACGCTTTCGCCTCGGAGTGAGCCAGGCTGCCAGCGCTGCCAGCCGCACTACAACTGGCGAAATAGCTCGACCGATAAACCTAGCCCTACGGAAATCATGAATCGGCCATCCTTCAGCCATTGCACGCAACCCCAAAATAGCATCGGGGTTTATTGCCGATGGATGTCCCACGCACTGTAAGAGCGGAAGATCATTATTGCTATCAGAATATGCATAACAATCCTCAAGATTTAAACCAACGCGCTGTGCAAGATCTTTTACTGCAGTAACTTTTTCTTTTCCGTGCAAGAGCGCCCCCACTAATTCACCTGTGTATGCGCCATCTTTAATCTGGGCCTTACTTCCCAAAGCACCAGTAAAACCTAATCGATTAGCGATAAGTACCGCCATATCTTCTGGGGCTGCAGTAACTAACCAAACTTCTTCGCCGTTTGCTAAGTGTTTTTGCGCAATATCAATTGTTCCTTGCCAGATAGCTGGAGAAACAAACTCATCGTAAATCTCCTGGGCAATTGCCTCGATATCTTTAACACTGTGGCCACCGATAAAATCAGTTGCCGACTCTTGAAAGCGAGCGATCTCTTCCTTATTTTCTTTTCCTGTTAAGCGAAAGCGCAGATTGGCAAGGACGAATCGTGAGATGTCCTTCTTCGTGAAGTATCCACGCTGATACATGCCGCGCCCCAGAAAATAGATGGTGGAGCCACGGATTAGCGTGTTATCTACATCGAAAAAGGCCGCTCGTTTCGCCGTGAGTGCCATGTCACTACCTTAACGAACTTGACCCAATTGGGACGCTTTATGCTTACCCAATGAGTTCAACTGTCCATGTGATTCGTCACGGTGAAGTAGAAAACCCACAGAAGATTCTCTATGGGCGCCAACCTGGGTGGCGCCTTTCTGATCGCGGTCAAGAGATGGCACACACACTTGGAGATTGGTCTAAGTCGATAGATCTTGGTGCACTATTTGTTTCTCCATTGCAACGTGCACAAGAGACTGCCGCGCCAATTGCTGCCGCACATTCAGTTCCAATCACAACAGATGAGCGTTTAATCGAGGCGGCAAATGTATTTGAAGGAAAACCATTTGGCGTCGGCGATGGAGTTTTGCGACATCCATCTGCTTGGAAACATCTTTGGAATCCATGGCGTCCTTCGTGGGGCGAGCCGTATGAAGAGCAGATAAATCGAATGCTTGCTGCCGTTTTTGCTGCACGTGAAGCGGCAAAGGGGAAAGATGCAATTTGTGTATCGCACCAATTGCCTATTTGGATTTTACGCAGTGCAATTGAAAGTCGCCGCCTGCTTCATGATCCACGTAAACGGGAGTGCTCACTCGCATCGGTTACGAGTGTTCACTTTGATGACGATGGTCTGATTTCAGGATTAACATATTCAGAACCAGCACGGCATCTGCTTCCGGGAAAATAATGAAAAATCGATATAAAGTTCTTATTGTCCTTATTTGTGCGATGGTATTAATCGGATTCGGCCGGGGTACAAGTACTACATCGCAAGAGAGTTATGTTTCCGGAGACGGATCAGTGGTCTACATTGAAGTAGCTAATCGGATTGCAGCACCCGCACTTGCAGGAATGACTTTGTCGGGTACAAATTATTCTTACGGGCTTGGTCGAGTTACGATTGTCAATGTCTGGGCATCATGGTGCGCACCTTGTAGGGCGGAGATTCCTACTTTGATAGCACTTTCTAAGAAATACAGCGACACTACTTTTATTGGAATTCTTACTCGAGATAATCCTCCAACAGCCGAAGCATTTGCGCGTCGGTTTCAGATTCCGTACCCAACGCTTATAGATGATTCAATATTGATTGGTTTCAAAGGTTCATTGCCAGCTAATGCCATTCCATCGACAGTTGTTATTGATAAAAATGGCATGGTTGCAGCGCGAATATCAGGGGAAGTCACGGTTGCCTCCCTCTCATCATTAATTGAAAAAGTGAGCGCAGAGTGAAAGATTTCTTCGTCGAACAGATCCTCGACGGATTCCTTATTACGGCATTTCCCGTCGCCTTTATCGCAGGCGTTATCTCATTTCTCTCCCCGTGCGTACTTCCACTTGTTCCAGGGTATTTATCTTTTGCTGCAGGGTTTTCCAGTAACCGTGGCAAAGTGTTTCTAGGCTCCCTACTTTTTGTACTTGGCTTTAGCACTGTATTTGTTTCTTATGGCGCCGTATTTGGTGGAATAGGAAGTCAATTAGCTGCCCATGAAGATGTTATATCTCGGGTACTAGGTGTAGTCACAATTCTGCTTGGCTTTGTATTCTTAGGAAAGTTTTCATTAATGCCAACAATACGTCCACGGATGAAAACTACAGGCGGTCTTATCGGTGCCCCAATTCTAGGGTTTTTGTTTGGCGTTGGTTGGACACCCTGCATAGGACCAGCACTTGCCGCGGTTCAAACCTTAGCTTTTCAAGAGTCAAGTGCCATTAGAGGCGCCGTGTTATCACTTGGCTACTGTTTAGGTCTAGGTCTTCCATTTATTGCATCAGGAGTATTTCTTGATCGATCCGAAAGGCTTCGTAAAATTCTTGTGCGCCGCGGTGATCTTATTTCTAAAATCGGTGGGCTATTTTTAATTGCAATTGGACTATTGCAAGTCACTGGTACGTGGGGTCACATTATGAATTCACTGCGAGCACTTATTTCAGATTTTATTCCGGTGGTTTAAATGAATCAAGAGACCCAAGTGCCAGAGCTTGGCAGTATCGGTTTACTTAGATTCGCATGGAGACAGTTAACCAGCATGCGAACTGCCTTAATTTTGCTGATGCTTTTAGGTGTTGCAGCGATTCCAGGATCACTGTTTCCTCAACGAACTCAAGATCCAATGGCGGTAACCGCCTATTTCAAGAGTTCACCTGGTGTAGCTAAATGGTTGGATCAGCTTTCCCTCTTTGACGTATATGGATCGCCTTGGTTTAGCGCTATATACATACTTCTTTTCATCTCACTTATTGGCTGTGTTTTGCCGCGAACTATTGAGCATTTTCATGCCGCGCGGGCGTTACCTCCTGCAACACCTAGGAATTTAAATCGTATGGAGTTCTATAACTCCTGGCCTGCCAGCGGTGGCGAGTTAGATGCCGCACGGACTTGGTTTACAAAGAATCGTTTCAGAGTAGTTGAAAAAGATGGATCCATTTCCGCCGAAAAAGGTTACTCGCGCGAGACTGGAAACCTCTTTTTCCATTTGGCACTCATCCTTATTCTGCTTGGAATTTCACTATCTTCGCTCTTTGGAATGCGAGGTGAGGCGATTCTCAATGTTGGCGAACGCTTTGTTAACACTCCGACCAGTTATGACTCATTAGCATATGGAAAACTATTTAAAGATGGCAAATTGTCAAACTTCATTATCAAAGTGGATAAGTTCGATGCACAATATAATATTGAAACAAATGCACCAGAGGATTACACCCTTGACGTGACTTTGTATCAGGGTGATTTAAAAAAGGGTGAGAAGAGAGTGATTAAAGTTAACTCACCACTCACTATTGGAAATACAAAGATTTATCTTCAAGCAAATGGATATTCACCAATTGTGACTGTTCGAGATTCAAAGGGAAATGTTGGACTGCAAGGCCCAATTCCATTCTTGCCACAAGATGGGAACCTACGCTCTATTGGGTCGATAAAAGTTCCAGATGCTGATCCACAAGTTGGCTTTGTCGGATCTTTTGTTCCAACATATGCGCGCAGTGATGGCAATGGTGCAATCAGCGTCTTCCCGCAAGCTTTAGATCCACGTTTATTGTTATCGGCCTGGTCTGGAGATCTTGGCCTTGATTCAGGAACTCCGCAATCTGTTTATCGAATTGATACATCGGCAATGAAGCAGATTGGCTTGAAATCACTCAAGCCCGGCGAAAGTTTCAACTACCCAGGTGGATCGCTGACATTTGAAGGATATGTGCAGTGGGTAAACCTTCAGATAGTCGAGGATTCTGGCAAGAACTTTGCCCTGCTCGGGGCTATTGTTTCAATCCTTGGCCTTCTGGCATCTCTTTTCACGCGGCGTCGCAGAATCTGGATTCGAGTTGGAAAAGATGTTGAGGTGGCAGGACTAGCTAAGAATGCCGCCCCTGGCTTAGAAGAAGAGCTAGTGAAATTTATGAACGTTGTAAAAGGAGAGAAATAGATGTCACGCACATGGGCCTACTTATCTAACTATCTAATTTACTCATCGATGGCCGTTTACACACTCTCCTTCTTTGCGCATGCCTTAGAAACAGCCTGGGCCGTAAAGATTCCAGAAGCAACTTCTGGAAAGACGCTTGACTATAAGCGAACAGAAAAACTCGCTCGCATAGCAACTGCGATGATGATTCTTGGCTTTCTACTTTTGTTTGCTGGAGTTATAGCTCGAGGTGTTTCTGCTGGTCGAGTTCCTTGGGGCAACATGTACGAGTTTTCAATTACTGGAGCACTGGCTTTTTCAGGTGCGTACTTAGCGGCACTGCGCAAATACGATCTGCGTTGGTTAGGCCTTCTCGTTTCGATCGCAGTCCTGCTTACATTAGGTACTGCAGTCGCAGTTCTCTATAGACCAAGCGCACCACTTGTTCCTGCACTTAAATCGACCTGGTTGGTTATTCATGTATCTGCAGCGATAGTTTCTGGCGGAGTTTTCTTACTTGCAAATGCCGTTGCCGCCGCATATCTATATTTAGATGCGATGGAGGCAAAAGGCGCGCGAAGCCCTTGGGCACAACGTTTACCCTCACTTGATTATTTAGATCAACTGTCTTATCGATTAGTTGCCTTTGTCTTTCCGCTGTGGACCTTTGCAGTTATTGCCGGAGCTATCTGGGCCGAGAGTGCGTGGGGGCGCTACTGGGGTTGGGATCCTAAAGAGACGTGGGCATTTATTACATGGGTTGCATATGCGGCCTATCTACATGCACGCGTAACTATTGGGTGGCGAGGACGACGCGCAGCTTGGCTGTGCTTATTTGCTGGCTCAACATTTCTATTTAACTATGTGTACGTCAATATTTGGGGAACGGGAAAACACACGTACTCAGGGCTTTAGAGACGCCCAAGAAAATCTGGGTCATCATCAGGTGGCAAAATACGTCGCTTGGGCTTTGGTCCACCTAAACGTGGGCCCTTTGGTCGGCCCGCTATCCAATAAGCGATTGATCCGAAGGTTAAAGTAAGAATAATAATTAAAATCCAAGCCCACTTGGGTAAGTTACGAATCTGAGTCTCATCTGAACGCGCACAATCAACCAAGGTAAAGATATTAAAGGCAACAATTAAAAGGGGAGGTAGTAAGCGTGACATGGTTTTATTGTATCGCTAATGCCAGCGCAAAAACCGTAGCAAATATAAGTTGAAGTTTGCCGGTCCTACCCAGCAGGGGAATGAGTTCGGCGCCACTTACTCCACTTAAGACTTTCCGCGCTAGCGAAAAAGTAAGGGGTGCCACTACTAGAGTCATTAACGCTAGAGGTTTGAATGTAGCGACTGCGGCAGTGTGAGCCAGGACCAGTAATGCAACAAAGAATCGTCTGGCAGCGGCGTCACCCATTCTGACCGCAAGTGTACGTTTACCAACTAATTCATCTTGTGCACGATCCCGCAGATTATTGATTGACAAGAGTGCACATGAGAGTGCGCCCATTGGAATCGATACGATAAAACTTATTAACGTTATTTTTTCAGCCTGCACGTAGTAGCTACCGACTGTGGCCACAATGCCAAAGAATACAAAAACTGAAACCTCACCAAGGCCGCTATAACCATATGGATTCTTACCACCCGTGTAGTTCCATGCCGCGATGATTGAAAGCAGACCAATGACAATCAAAAGCGGTGAGGTCAATAGCGCAAGCCATAATCCAGCAATCGATGCAATTGCAAATGAGATAAAGGCTGCAGTTTTTACTGAGCGCGCACTAGCTAAACCGCTTGCAACTAAACGTGTTGGTCCAACACGGTTAGAGTCGCTTCCCTTCACGCCATCGGAGTAATCATTGGCATAGTTAACGGCGATTTGAAGCCATAAACCGACCTTTAGCGCCAAAGCTGCGCGGAACCAGTTGAAATCTGGACCAGCAAGTGCCGATGCAACAACGATAGGGGCGATAGCAGCAGGTAGTGTGCGCGGCCTGGCGCCGAGAATCCATTTATTCATTTCTCACCATTTTCGTCAGTGCCATCCGGTCTACTTTTCCAATTCCAAGAAGTGGAAGAGATTCTACAAAGTGAATACTTTTTGGTTTTGCAATTCCACCCAAAGCCGCCTCTAAGTAATGAGAGATCTCCATCTCGCTAACATCTCCAACAATTGCAAGATGCAACGCATGTCCCCAATGCGGGTCGTCAACTGCAAAGGCTGCACACTCGATTTCAGGGAAGCGTACCGACAGCGTAGCCTCAACTGCTATCAACGATAAGTTTTCACCACCTGAAATAATTACATCATCGGCTCTTCCCTTTACCTTAAGTTTTTCATCGATAATCTCTCCAAGGTCATTGGTTGTAAACCAGCCACTATGAAGATTGAAAAGGTTAGGAGTATTTAAATAACCGCTAGCTAAAACTGTTCCGCTAATTGCGATTAGACCTTGCTCATTAATTTCAAACTCAACTCCAGTAAGTGGGGTGCCGTCATAAATACATCCGCCACACGTTTCAGTCATTCCATATGTTTCAACTATTCGCACTCCTGCATTTTCTGCTTCCAAGCGCAGCGATGGTGACAGTGAAGCGCCTCCGACTAAAACAGCTTGCGCACTTTGAAGATGTCGCAACAATCTCTCATCTGAGTTCAACGCTCTAAATAGCTGAGTAGGTACTACGGATGTGAAATCAACAGTTGGGTATTCGCCGTCAAAATCTCGAAGGTCAACTGGAAGAGTGCCCAACTCCATCGAACGAATTATTACGTTTACTCCCGCGATATGTGTAATAGGTAAAAGTAACGACCACTGAGATCCAATTCTGGCGCCGAGAAATGCGTTAGCTGCACTTGCCGAAGCCAATAGTGCGCCAGAGCTAAAGGCGACCTCTTTGATCAGACCAGAACTGCCGCTGGTTGCGATTACTACGCAGATATTGGAAGGACAACTTTGTGTTCCAACATCGCCAAAGCTCAGGGCAGGGCCAGTTTCTGCGAGTGCCGACGTGATGAGCCCGGCTAATTCCGGGAGTTCGCACGTAGGGCTCACCCGCAGTAATTCTCGTTGTGACGTGATCTCCATTGCAGCCGTAGGCTATCGCTAGCAACGATTGAAATGAGGACATATGAGCAAGCCGATCAACCGCGATTTTGGCAGCCGCGATCTTCCACAGTGGACCACCGCCCCAGGGGGAGAAGGCTTTGTTGATATTAATTATCAAATAGGTGATGCGATCGCGAAGATCACAATCAACCGTCCCGCAGTGCATAATGCTTTTCGGCCACAAACAATCATTGAGCTAATCGAGGCATTTTCACTTGCTCGCGATAATGAAGAGGTCGGCGTAATAATCTTAACTGGCGCCGGAACCGAGGCTTTTTGTTCTGGTGGAGACATCAGCGTGCGTGGCGATGATGGATACCTAGGGGAAGACTCGTTAGCCAAAAAAGGAATTGGTCGTCTTAATGTTTTGGATTTACAGATTCAAATCCGCCGAACACCTAAACCAGTTGTTGCGATGGTGGCCGGATGGGCAATTGGCGGGGGACATGTCTTGCATGTTGTATGCGACCTAACGATTGCAGCTGACAATGCAAAGTTTGGTCAGACCGGCCCAATGGTCGGTTCCTTCGATGGCGGATATGGTGCCGGGTTACTGGCTGCACATGTTGGCCAGAAAAAAGCTCGCGAGATTTGGTTTATGACGCGTCAATATGATGCACAAGAGGCACTGGCAATGGGGCTCGTCAATACAGTTGTTCCATTAGCAGAGCTAGAAGCTGAAACAGTTTCATGGTGCCGAGAAATGTTGCGCAACTCCCCGCTTGCGATTCGCTTACTTAAATCCAGTTTGAATGCCGCAGATGATGGTCAAGCTGGCATTCAACAGTTAGCAGGAGATGCAACGCTTTTGTTCTATATGAGCGAAGAGGGACAAGAAGGACGCGATGCCTATAAGGAGAAACGTAAGCCTAATTTCGAAAAGTTTCCAAAGCGTCCATAAATAATGCTTGATTCAATCCTTGGTACCTTGCGCGTTGTTGCACTTGCAACAAAGACTGATTTTCGTTCAGTTACGTCGCGTGAAGTAGCTCTTTTCGAAGGACCTATGGGTTGGGGAGAGTTTTCGCCATTCTTGGAATATAGCTACAGCGAATCGGTACCGTGGCTAATAAGTGCGATAGAGGCAGCATTTGTGCCAACTCCACCAGGATTTCGCCAAGAAATCGCAGTAAATGCAACTCTGCCAGCTTTAGATAACGCCCAGGATATTCAAAGTCTCTTAGATTCTTACCCTGGCTGCACGGTAATAAAAGTAAAAGTTGGCGGCGATCCAGTTAAGGATATGGAACGGTTAGAGATAATTCGATCACTTAGGCCCGATGCAAAAATCAGAATCGATGTAAATGGCCTTTGGAGTGTTGATGAAGCAGCTTCATTTCTAAATATCGTGGGGGATATTGAATACGCAGAACAGCCTTGTGCAACAGTTGAAGAGCTACGCGAACTCAAAAAGCGTACCCATGTGAAAATCGTTGGGGATGAAGTGATCCGAAAAGCTAAAGATCCTTTTGCTATAGATTTAAGCGACGCTGTAGATTTCGTGATGCTCAAAGTTGCACCGTTAGGTGGTATCACGCGCGCACTTGAGATTGCTCAACACCACAATCTGCCAGTAGTAGTTTCTAGCGCATTAGAGAGTGCAGTTGGAATTTCTCATGGCCTTAAACTAGCAAGTGCTTTGCCATCACTTGAATTTGCATGTGGCTTAGGTACTGGCTCTCTTTTGGCAGTAGATGTTGCACAACTTCCTATAATTGATGGAATAATTAAAGTTAGTGAAGTGAGGCCGGATAATTCTGTTCTCAATAAGTTGGCTGTATCTAATGAACGTTTGAATTGGTGGAAGAATCGCTTACGAATGACTTGGAATGCAGGGGCAGAAAGCTTTGTCCGGGAGAGAGGTTGGAGCCTATGAATGCATCAACCTCACTAGCGCGCGTTATTGTCCGACAGATTATTGAGGCAGGAATCACTGATGTTGTGATTTCACCAGGCTCTAGAAATGCTCCACTGTCTTTGGCATTTAACGCAGCAGCAACTCGTGGCCTCATCAAGATTCATGTTCGAATCGATGAGCGCAGCGCCGCCTTCTTTGCATTAGGGCTTATTAAGTCAACTGTGCGGTCAGTTCCGATCGTCTGTACCAGCGGAACTGCAGTTGCCAATTACCATCCGGCGGTTTTAGAGGCTAGTCATACCAACGCCCCGTTGCTAGTTTTAACGGCCGATAGGCCGGCAATGCTACGTCGAACAGGGGCAAATCAAACTACCGAGCAGGCTCGAATCTTCGGCAAAGCGGTGCGCTACTTCGCCGATATCGATGGCCCCGTTTTTCCAATGGATCTGCCACTCGATAGTTTGCGAACCGGACCCGTGCATTTAAATCTGCAGTTTGATGAGCCGCTGCTTCCAGATGCTTCAACTGCATGGCTAGATGAGATTGTCGTCGGAGCTACCAAGACATTGCCAAGTGCCAAAGTAGGTACGTTGAAGGTTCAAGGAAGTCGCGGAGTTCTAGTTATCGGACATGATCGCGGTGGATTAAGTGTTGATGAAGTTACAGGTTTTGCCAAGAAACTTGGCTGGCCAGTTATTGCAGAAGATCCGCTGTCATTTCCAGATGCCATCGCTCATGCGTCCATCTTCTTAACTTCCATGGAGATTCGCAGCGTATTAATTCCGCAAGTTGCAATTGTTATAGGTAGAACAACTTTGTCCCGTTCGGTAAATTCGCTCATTAAATTAGCGCCGGTGCAGTGTGTAATCGATCCGCGCATGGCAACAATTGATAGTGATCGCACCGGCGATAAGAAGTTCACTTCAATCCCAACACTGCAAACCCAAGCGGCATCAGATGAATGGATTGCGCAGTGGCAAAAGTATTCACAACGCTGTGCAAAAGTAATCAGTGAGATCGATGGTTGGAATGAGGCGAACATTGCCAGAGTAATTTCTGCATCGATTCCAGATGGCAGTGCACTCTTTGTTGCATCATCTCGACCGATCCGGGATATAGAAGGTTTTGCAACTCCACGCGGTGGCTTAAGCACTTATGCCAACCGAGGGCTAGCTGGAATCGATGGGAATATTTCAACGGCATTAGGTGTGGCATCAGGACATAAACAAAGCTTTGCATTGCTTGGCGATCTTGCATTCCTGCATGACCTTACGGGATTAATTCACCGCGAAGATATTAACTGCCTATTTATTATCATCAATAACGATGGCGGCGGAATTTTCTCAACACTTCCACAACACGGTATTGAAGGCTTTGAAGAAGTCTTTGGAACTCCTCACGGTTTAGATCCCGCAGCAATCGCAGCATCAATGGGAATCAACTCTAGAACTGTTAATTCAATTGATGAGCTGAAGAAAGCAATCACTGTTCCGGTTAAGGGAGTTTCGGTTGTAGTTGCGAAAGTGCCTACACGAGAAGCTAATGCCGAGAATCTAAAGCTTATTTACGAGAAAATGAATTCAATTTAGTGCACTGCGCATAGGAACTAACTTCGCTTCACTTTCAGCAAGCTCTATGTCTGGGCTAGAACCAGTAACGATTCCGCAACCGGCAAAGATGCGAATTGAGTTGGCATTTATCTGCCCACACCGCAGTGCAATACCAAGTTCACCATCACCTGCAGCATCAATCCAACCAACTGGCCCCGCATAACGTCCGCGAGACATTCCTTCGATCTCATTTATTAACTCCATGGCCTTATTGCGTGGAGTTCCACAGACTGCAGCTGATGGATGTAGTTGTTCAAGAATCGTAAATGCATCAACGTGGGCAAGTTTTTCAGCCAAAGCCCCGGTTACATCTGTTGCTAAATGCATAACATTTGCTAAGTGCAGTACGTAGGGAGATTCAGGAACATTTGTTGACGTGCAAAAAGGTTCAAGTGCATCAGCAACTGATCGCACTGCATATTCATGCTCTTCTAAATCCTTAGAAGAACGCGCAAGTGAGGCGGCAAGAGCTAAATCACGTTCATCATCGCCAGTTTTACTGATGGTTCCAGCAAGTACTCGTGAAGTAACCATTTTGCGAGACAGGCGAAGCAACAGCTCTGGTGTTGCACCAACAAGGCCCGAAACTGCAAAGCTCCATGTGGAAGGGTATTCATAAGCTAACTTCTTCAAAACCGAACGCGCATCAATTGGTGATTGCGCAGTTCCAGAGAAATCGCGCGCAAGAACGACTTTATCGAGCTCTCCATCTTGTATGCGCTGAACGGATTCTGTCACACGTTTTTTCCACAGTGCATCGCTGTCATCGTCATGATTCCAAACAATTGGGTTTGTATTAAGAATTGTTGGCGTTGATTTCAAATTCGGTTGTGATGCAGGGCCGATCCAAGTGATCCATGATTTATCACCCTTCATTCCTACAATTACTTGAGGAATTACTAAGACGGATGAATCATGTGGCGAAAAGGAAAAAGATGAAAAGAGCAGTGGCCCGGTTCCACTTCCATGAACCGAGTTTGAGACAGCAAAACCTTCAAGTTGTTTTTGCCACCAATGCCGAGCATCGGCAAAACGGTTTGGCCCACTGACGGTAGTGGTTGCGTGAATACCCCAACCAACCAATCCTTCTCCCGCACGTACCCATGCAAGAGGTGCTTCATCTGGCAGTAGCTCTAGAAGCGGAAGGTGCTCACCCAAATGCGTTGTAGTAACCGGAATCAATGAAGGCATTCGGCTACCAATTGCATGTGTAAAACTCCCTGATGGTTAAGTTGTGGATGAGCCTACTTCACGAGAGAATGCGCCTATGTCGCGCGCTAATCTCAATAAAGATCCCGATGAAGTCGCTGCGATGTTTGATGGGGTTGCCAAGCGCTATGACATCGTTAACGATCTATTGAGCTTGGGCCAGACAAAGGCATGGCGCAGAGCGGTCACTAAAATTATCGCCCCAGCCCCCGGAATGAAGATTCTCGATCTCGCCGCTGGTCCGGGTTCATCCTCCCAGCCCCTCTTTGAGGCTGGCGCAGACGTGCTATCCACTGATTTCTCCGAGGGAATGCTGGCCCAGGGCCGAAAATCCCGCCCATATCTAACCTTTTCTAAGGCCGATGCCTTAAATCTGCCCTTTGAGGCCGATATCTTTGATGTCACGACCATCTCTTTTGGCCTGCGAAACACCGTTGACTACCCAAAGGCGCTTGCCCAGGCTCTACGAGTAACCAAAACCGGTGGTCGAATGGTCGTTGTTGAGTTCTCCCACCCCACATGGAGGCCATTTCGCCGGCTCTATATGGGCTATCTGATGCGGGCCCTGCCGATAATCGCTCGAAAAACCTCATCAAATCCCGATGCCTACGTCTATTTGGCCGAATCAATCAGGGCATGGCCAGATCAAGCCGGCCTAGCAGCGGCCATGGAGGCTGCGGGCTGGCACTCAGTAACCTGGAAAAATCTGACTTTTGGAGTTGTTGCAGTTCACAGCGGGATAAAGGGCTAGCGGTCACTGGCATAGGCCCAACGACTCTAAGATTTCATACGTGATATCCACATCCAATCCATACGTGCCGATCTTGGTGCTAGGGGCAATCGGTTTTGGTTTTTCCGTAATCTCGGTTGCCGCAGGAGCGCTCACCGGTCCTGCGCGTTATAACCGCGCAAAGGCAGATGCTTATGAGTGTGGAATCGAACCTTCCCCTCAGGCGGCTGAAGGCGGACGCTTCCCAATTAAGTATTTCTTAACTGCGATGCTTTTTATTATCTTTGATATCGAAATTGTTTTCCTTTATCCATGGGCGGTCACTTTCGATAAGTTAGGCGTTTTTGGTTTAGTTGAAATGGCGATCTTTATTGGAACAGTTTTCGTCGCATATGCATATGTATGGCGCCGCGGTGGATTGGAATGGGATTAGTACATGGGTTTAGAAGAGAAGATTCCAAGCGGCTTTCTTTTAACAACAGTTGAAAAACTTGCGGGCTACATGCGCAAGAATTCGCTGTGGCCAGCGACTTTCGGTCTTGCATGCTGCGCAATCGAAATGATGGCCGTTGGTTCTGCAGCTAAGTACGATATTTCACGATTTGGTATGGAAGTTTTCCGAGCATCTCCACGTCAAGCAGATTTAATGATTGTGGCGGGGCGAGTTTCAAACAAGATGGCCCCAGTTCTCCGACAAATCTACGATCAAATGTCGGCACCAAAATGGGTTATCGCAATGGGTGCATGTGCATCTTCTGGTGGAATGTTTAACAACTATGCAATCGTTCAAGGTGTGGACCACGTTGTGCCTGTCGATATTTATCTACCGGGCTGCCCACCACGTCCTGAAATGTTGATGGATGCGATTTTGAAGCTTCACGAAAAAATCTATGATGAAAAACTTGGAGCCAACCGCGCTCAGATAATTAAGGAAGTTGAACTCGCTGCCATGAATGCGAAGCCAACCCATCAGATGAAGGGCTTGCTCGCATAAATGAATGATTCCGGAATGTTTGGCGCTCGCGGCACAGGTGATACTTCTGGCTATAGCGGCTTAGTTCGCAGCGCCGCCTCAACAGGCTCATCAGAACGTCCATATGGTGGTTATTTTGATGAAGTCGCTGATGATTTAGAGCGCGCTTACCCTGAATTTTCTAATGCAATTGAACGAGTTGTCGTTGATCGCGGCGAACTAACTTTGCATGTTAAGCGCGAAAAGCTAGTCGAAGTTGCACTTATTTTGCGCGACACTTTGAAGTTTGAAATGTGCATGGGTGTTAACGGAGTTCACTACCCTGAAAGAACTGATCGCGAACTCAGCGCCGTTTATCCATTGTTATCAATGACGAATAATCGTCGAATCCGTTTGGAAGTTTCAGTTGCTGATTCTGATTCACACATTCCCTCACTTGTTGAAGTTTGGGCTGGCAACAATTGGCACGAGCGTGAAACTTTTGACATGTTTGGAATTGTTTTTGATGCCCATCCAGGTTTAACTCGAATCTTGATGCCAGATGATTGGCAAGGTCACCCACAACGTAAAGATTATGCGTTAGGTGGAATTGCCGTTGAATATAAAGGTGCGACAACTCCTCCTCCTAGTGATCGTAGGAGCTACAAATGACAACATTTGATCCATACGCACCATCACGCGATACAACTGAAGGCACAGTCTTCTCAGTTACTGGCGGTGACTGGGACTCACTCATTCAAGAGATTGGTTCAACCAAAGAAGAGCGTGTTGTTGTAAATATGGGCCCGCAGCATCCATCAACACATGGTGTGCTTCGTCTGATTCTTGAACTTGAAGGTGAGACTGTTACAGAGGTTCGTTGCGGAATCGGATATCTACATACTGGAATTGAAAAGAATATGGAGTTCCGTAACTGGACTCAAGGAACTACTTTTGTTACTCGCATGGATTACTTAGCACCCTTATTCAATGAGACTGCTTACTGCTTAGCCGTTGAAAAACTCCTTGGCATTACGAATGATGTTCCAGAGCGCGCAAGTGTCATTCGCGTCATGATGATGGAGCTCAATCGCATCTCTTCTCACATGGTTGCCCTCGGAACCGGGGCACTAGAGCTTGGTGCAATCACCCCGATGTTCTTTGCCTTCCGTGAGCGTGAAATCGTTCTAGATCTCTTTGAAATGATCTCAGGTTTGCGCATGAATATGGCCTATATCCGCCCAGGGGGAGTCCAGCAGGACCTGCCCGAGGGAGCGATTCCTAAGATTCGTGATGCAGTTAAATTGATGCGCAAGAACTTTAAAGACAACACTTCGCTTCTGGTTGGTAACTCAATCTGGCTAAAGCGCAC
>Ga0114977_10001353_pt1 | contig 16035 bp, 15 predicted proteins | sample S_130805_MF_Meta_FD_87026 | JGI IMG/M metagenome (GOLD analysis project Ga0114977, IMG submission 87026) | Freshwater microbial communities from Lake Simoncouche, Canada to study carbon cycling - S_130805_MF_MetaG | ecosystem: Environmental > Aquatic > Freshwater > Lake | place: Lake...
CGCGCAAACGCCTGTGTGGCCAACCAAGCCGGTCAAGATCGTGGTGCCTTTTGCGCCCGGGGGCAACACCGATTCGATCGCCCGCATCATGGCCGAGCGCTTGACGCAAAGCCTGGGCCAATCGGTGGTGGTGGAGAACAAAGTGGGCGCGGGCGGGGGCATTGCCGCCGAGTTCGTGGCCAAGGCCGCGCCCGATGGCCACACCTTGCTGATGGCGGCCATGCCGGTGATGGCGATCTTGCCTGCCATCAACAAGACCAATTACGACCCGGTGCGGGACTTTGTGCCCATCAGCAATGTGGGCAGCAACCCGTTTGTCATGGGTGTGCACAAATCGGTGGCGGCCAACAACGTACAAGAGTTGGTCGCATTGGTGCGCAAAAACCCGGGCAAGTACAACTACGCTTCGGGGGGATCGGGCAGCGTGTCGCACCTGTCGGCTGCCTTGTTTGTGAATCGCGCCCAAATCGACATGGCCCACGTCAGCTACAAAGGCGGCGCTCCTGCGGTGACCGATTTGCTGGCGGGCAATGTGCAGATGTACTTTGGCAACTTTTCAGAGTTGGTGCCGCATCTGGCGGGGGGCAACATCCGTTTGATCGGCGTCTCCAGCGACAAGCGATCGAGCCAATTGCCTCAGGTGGCCACCATTGCCGAGTCTGGCTTTGCGGGTTTTCGCACCGTCACATGGAACGGCTTGATGGCCCCGGCGGGCACCCCTGCAGCGGTTGTGCAACGCGTGGCCGATGCCATCAAAGAGGCGCTGGCCACCGAAGGCATGGCCGCACGCTTGCAACAAATGGGTGTCGACCCCATTGGCAGCACGCCGCGTGAGTTGGCCGACACATTGCGTGCCGACATGGCCATTTGGTCCGAGGCGGCCAAGGCCGCAAAATTGAAAATGGAGTGAGCCATGACCGCCCCCATGAGCTTTGATACCTTGGCCACCCGCGCCAAAATTGCCGTCATCGTGCCCGCCACCAACACCGTGGTGCAACCCGAGATGGAGGCCATGCGGCCCAAGGGCGTGACCAACCATGTCAGCCGCATGTTGCTGCCTCCGCGCCCTTATGACGACATGCAGGCCTATCAGCAAGCGCTGCAAACCGAAAAAGGCCAACTTGAAGAAGCCTTGGCCTTGGTGCTGCCGTGCGAGCCGCATGCGGTGGCGCATGGCCACTCCATCCACTCGTTTCGTGGCGATTTGCAGCGCGCGCAGGCCGAAGAGGCGCGCTTGCAGGCCTTGGCCGGCATCCCCTTTGTGACCCCGTCGATCGCCGTGCTGGAGGGTTTGAAAGCGATTGGAAACCCCCGCAAGATCGGCGTGCTCACCCCCTACTGGCCGCCTGCGGACGCGATCATCGCGGAATTTTTCACCGCATGTGGTTTCGAGGTGGTGCGCAGCCACGGCCTGAAATCCACGGGCCCCATTTCTGTGGCGCAGTTCACCCCCGATCAAATCATGCAAGGCTTTGAGGCGGTCAACACCCCAGAAGTGCAAGCCTTGGTGCACGTGGGCACCAATTTACCGGTCAGCGCCATGACGGCGGCGGTGGAGGCGCACTTTGGCAAGCCCATGATTGGTGTGAACGTGGCCACCTATTGGCTGGCTTTGCGCCGCTTGGGTCTGCGCGACCCCTTGCCTGGTTTTGGCATCTTGGCCGAGCAACACTGAAGCGGTCTTGCCCGGGTGTGACGGGGGTCAGGTGCTGCTGGGGGCATCCATCAAAGCTTGCGGCAAGCTGATGATGAAGTCGTTGAGGCTTTTGGCATCGCGCCCGGGGCGCATGTGTGCCAGCATGCAAGCGGTGGCCTGCGCGGCGTCGCGCGCCTCTATGGCAGACACAATGGTGGCGTGCTGGTCAAACGACGATTGAATTTGCCCCAGTGCCCCAAATGCATGGCGCCGGTAGATGCCGGTGCGCGAGCGAATGCGCAGCACCTCTTGGCGCAAAAAGGGATTGCGTGCACATTGGTACAGGTGTTCGTGAAAGCCCAAATTGGCTTGCTGCCAGCCGGCCACATCGTCTTTGGCCACCACTTTTTTGGAGGCGGTGTGCAGCTTTTTCAAAGTTCGCACATCGACCGGGTCCATGCGTTCGCAGGCCAATCGCACGGCAACGCTCTCGAGTTCGCCCAGCAACTCCCACAGTGAGAGCAGTTGCTGCAAATCCATTTTGCGCACGATCATGCCACTGCGCGGCAAATTGCTCAGCACCCCTTGGGCTTGCAAGGCCAGCAAGGCTTCGCGCACCGGCGTGCGCGAGACTTTGTATTGGCGGGCCAAGGCGGCCTCGTCTATTGGGTCGCCTGGCAGCAACTCGCCGGCGGCGATGGCTGCTTCCAGGCGGGAACGGATTTGTTCACTGACTTTCATGGGTTTGGGGCCAGCGCTGGTTGTCCAAAGGTTGGTGGTTGTGAGGATATCAAATATCGTGTAAAAATATACCCTAACCAGTTTATAAATATATTTATACGACGCCATGACCCCCCACGCAGCCCCCCGTGCCCTGTCGCGCTTCAAGGTATTGGACTTGTCGCGTGTGCGCTCTGGCCCCAACTGTGTGAGGGTGTTGGCCGACTTCGGTGCCGATGTGATTCGCATCGAGCCGCCGGCCGGTGTTGACCCCAACGAGGTCTTGTTTGCGGCCAACCGCGACGGCGGTGACTTTCAAAATCTCAACCGCAACAAGCGCTCACTGACCCTGAACCTCAAAAAGCCTGGTGCGCTGGAAATTTTGATGCGCTTGGTGGCGCAGTCCGATGTGCTGGTGGAGAACTGGCGCCCCGATGTCAAACACAAGCTGGGCTTGGGATATGAGGATTTGGCGCGGGTCAACCCACGCATCATCTTGGCCAGCATCTCGGGCTTTGGCCAAGATGGCCCGTATGCCGAGCGCCCGGGCTTTGACCAAATCATCCAAGGCATGGGTGGCTTGATGAGTGTGACCGGCGACACCGACAGCGGCCCGTTTCGCGCCGGCTTGGCGGTGGCCGATCTGAGCGCAGGCTTGTACTGCGCGCTGGGTATCTTGGCGGCCTTGCACGAGCGTGAGGTGTCTGGGCGTGGCCAATGGGTGCACAGTTCGCTGCTGCACGCCCAAATTGCAATGATGGATTTTCAGGTGGCGCGTTTCATCAATGATGGCAGCGTGCCCGTGCAAGAGGGCAACAACCACCCCACCAGTTCGCCCATGGGTTTGTTCACCGCCAGTGATGGCCCGTTCAACTTGGGCGCATCGGGCCAAGGCAATTGGAAGCGCCTGTGCGAATTGTTGAAAAAGCCCGAGTGGTTGAACGACCCCGAATTCACCACCGAGGCTTTGCGGGTGGCCCACCGTCCCCGTTTGAATGGCTTGCTCGATCAAGTTTTTTCAACCCAAACGGTGCAGCACTGGGTTGAGCGGCTCAATCAAGTGGGTGTGCCTGCTGGCCCGGTGTACACCGTGCCGCAGGTCATGCAAGACCCCCAAGTGCAGCATTTGGGGGTGACCGAGTCATTGGACACGCCGCATGGGCGCAAACACTACATCACCCAAGCGGTGACGCTGTCGCGCACCCCCGCCGAGGTGCGCACCAGCGCCCCAGGTTGGGGCGAACACACCGATGCGGTGCTCGCAGAGATCGGTTATTCGGGCGCAGAAATTGCAATGTTCCACGAGCAAGGGGTGGTGTGATGCCCACTTGTTCGCGTTATCGGGCGGGTGCGACAAACGAGCTGGTTGTCACACCCCCTTGTTCCATGGTTTGTGCCAGCTGTTAACCCCAGGAGACCCCATGAAAAGTTGCAAAGCATTGTTTGGTGTTGTGCTCGCCTTGACTGGTTTGAGTGCATTGGCGCTGGGCCCTGCCCCCGCCCCCATGAAGCAAAAAGAGACCTTGACCGTTGGCTATGTGAAGGTCGGTCACCTCTCGCCGATGTTGATGGTGGAGGAAGAGCTTAAAAAGATGAACATCGAGGTCAAGCGCGCCGAGTTTGTGCGTTACGCCGATGCCCGCACCGCCTTGTTGTCCAACTCTGTGGACGTGTCGGCCGTGGGCCCGGGTGACCTGGCCATCGTGGCCGCGCAGGGCAGCAAAAACCTGATCGGGTTGACCGGGGTGGGCAGTTCACCCAAGTACTTGGTGGTGCGCAAAGGCGTCAAGATCGAGGACTGGTCCGACATCAAGGACAAGAAAATTGCCATTGCCCCCGGCTCTGCGGTGTGGTTTCAGTGGGCCATGACCCTGATTGAAAAGAACATCCCTTACAACACCTTTTCTCCCGTCAATGTGCAAGGCGGTGGCACGGCATTTGTGCAGGCCATGAAGCGCGGCGATATTGATGCGATGGTTTTGTGGGAGCCCTTTGAATCGCAGGCGGTGGCCGAGGGTGATGCCGTATTTGCCCGCAAGCTCGACTACAGCCAGTCCCGTTCCGTGGGTGCCGAGTTGGGCATGTTGGCTGCTTCGGGCGAGGCCATGAACACCAAGAAAGAACTGGTTCGCCGCTTCTTGTGGGCGTACCTCAAAGCCGAAGAGCAAATGGCCAAAAACAACGACCAATTTGCTGATGCCTATTCCAAGTACACCGGCTTGCCATTGCCTGTGACCAAAGAGTCGGCCAAGATCATCAAGCTCGGCGGCGTGCTCAACAAAGATCAGGTGGCACGCTTGGCCGAAGCCGCCTTCAAGCAAGGCATCGTGCAAAAAGACGTGACCAAAGAGGCGGCCGATTTGTACGACGACGCCATGGCGGTTGAACTGCGCAAGTAAACCACCATGCGCAACACGACCTGGAAACCATGGGAGCGAGCAACCTTGCTCGTCAAGGCCTTGCTCATCCCTGTGGCCGTGTTGTTTTTTTGGCAGTGGGCGGGGAGTCGGCCAGACATGGCCGGCATCGTGCCCACCCCTTGGAAGGTGCTGCAAGGTTGGCATGACTGGATATTTGCCTCGCCGGGCATGGGTTTGAACCCCTATCTGGGCACATGGTTGGCCAATGTGCAGTACTCATCCATGCGGGTGTCACAAGGATTTGCTTTGGCGGCAGTGATCGGTGTGCCCATCGGTTTGCTGATCGGTTGGAGCCGCTTGTTTTCGCAACTGGTGGATCCCATGATCCAAAGCCTGCGACCCATTCCCATCACGGCTTGGTTGCCTTTTTCAATTGCTTTGTTTGGCATTCGCGACATAGGCTCGGTATTTTTGATTTTCCTGGGCGGGTTTTATGCCATCGTCGTGAACACCACGCAAGGTGCGCGCGATGTCGAGCGCAACTGGGTGCGCGCCGCGCTCATGATGGGCGCGAGCCGACGCCAACTATTGTGGCGTGTTGTGTTGCCTGCGGCCATGCCATCCATCTTCACGGGCTTGCGCATTGGCTTGGGCATCTCCTGGACGGCGGTGATCGTCTCCGAGATGGTGGCCGTTAAATCGGGCCTGGGTTATGTGCTGTGGGACGCCTACTATGTGGGCCGCATGGACATTGTGCTGGCCGACATGGTTTCAATCGGCATGATGGGCTACATCAGCGACCGCCTGATCGTCGCGCTGGAGCGACGCATGCTCAATTGGCGCATCTTGCAAAGCCATTGAACCCCTATTGACCATTCACCGCCATGTCCAACATCACCATTCAACAGTTGTGCAAAACCTACCCGGGAGACCCGCCGGTCAAGGCCTTGGAAGGGATCGACTTGGATGTGCATGCCGGGCAATTTGTCGCCTTGCTGGGGCCTTCTGGCTGTGGCAAGTCCACGCTGCTCAACCTGGTCGCCGGGTTTGAACAACCCACATCGGGTTTGCTTGCGGTGGCAGGTGCGGGCGTCACCCAGCCCGGTCCTGACCGCGGCGTGGTGTTCCAAGAGGCGGCATTGTTTCCTTGGTTGAGCGTGTGGGACAACGTGGTGTTTGGACCGCAAGTGCAAGGCTTGCCCAAAGCCCAATACGAAGAGCGTGCCCGCGAGATGCTCCACATCGTGGGTCTGTCCGACTTTAAAAACCATTTGCCAGTTCAGCTCTCGGGGGGCATGCGCCAACGCGTGGGCATTGCGCGCATCCTGACCCTGGGTTCACAGGTGTTGCTGATGGACGAACCCTTTGGGGCATTGGACGCGCAAACCCGGCTGACCATGCAAGAGTTGTTGCTGTCGGTGTGGCAAAAACTCAAACCCACCATCATCTTTGTGACCCATGACATTGATGAAGCCATTTTTCTATCAGACACCATTTATGTGATGTCGGCCCGACCGGGGCGCATTCAAAAGCGCATTGATGTGAACTTGCCCAGGCCGCGCACGGTGGCCTTGACGGCCAGCGAGGCGTTTGCGACGATGAAGCTCGACATCCTTAACCTCATTCGTCACGACCATGGCTAACCCACGCATCCCTTACCGTTTCTCCAACGATGGCCCAGTGCTCAAGCCCCCCGCGCAAGGCCAGATCATGGTTCACCTGGTGGTCAATGTGGAGCATTGGCAGTTTGACGCCAGCATGCCTCGTACCATCATCACCCCGCCGCACGGCAAAGAAACCGTGCCCGATGTGCCCAACTTCAGTTGGGCCGATTACGGCATGCGCGCAGGTTTGCCGCGCATCATCGAGGCCATTCAAAGCCGTGGTCTGCCGGCTTCGACCAGTTTCAACGCGGGTGTGATCCAGGCTTATCCCCGCGCTGCTCAGGCCATGCGCGATGCGGGTTGGGAGTTCATTGGGCACGGCTTGCACCAAAAGGCCATCAACCACGAGGCGCAGTCCGAAGAGTCCCTCATCAAGACCTGCATGGACATGCTCGAATCGTTCACCGGTGTGCGCACTTTGGGCTGGTTGGGTCCGGGCCTGCGCGAGACCTACGAAACGCCAGATATTTTGAAGAAGCTGGGCATTGAGTACGTGTTTGATTGGGTGGTGGACGACGTGCCCAACTGGATGCACACCCAGCACGGCCCATTGATGGCCATGCCCTACAACTTGGAAATCAACGACTCCATCATTTACGCCGTCGAGCGCCACAGCTCCGACGAAATGCTCATGCGATTGACCCGCACCTTGGAGCTGTTCAAGCGCGAGTCTGTCCATCACCCCCGTGTGCTGGCCATCGGTTTGCACCCGCATTTGATCGGGGTACCGCACCGCTTCCAAAGCTTCGAAAAAATGTTGGACCTGTTGTTGGCCACACCTGGTGTGTGCTTCATGACGGGCAAAGACATTGCCGCTTGGTACCGTGGCCAAGTGCCACCGCCATCGGCTTGATCCCCCTCCCACTTCAAGGAACCCCATGGATTTGAAACTTCAAGGACAACGCGTGCTCGTCACTGGTGGCTCACGCGGCATTGGTTTGGCCATTGCCCAGGCATTTGCCGCTGAAGGGGCCGTGCCCATCGTCGTATCGCGTGACCAAAGCCATTTGGCCAAGGCCGTGCAAGCCATACAGGCCAGCAGCGGGGTCAAGGCCTTGTCGGTACAGGCCGATCTGGGTGCCCCCGGTTCGGCCGATCGCTTGTTCAAAGAGGTTGGCCCGGTCGATGTGCTGGTCAACAACGCTGGCGCGATACCCGGTGGCACGCTGCACGACATCACTGAGCAACGTTGGCGCGATGCCTGGGACCTCAAGCTCTACAGCTATGTCAACCTCACCCGCGCCTATTTGCCCACCATGGAGCAGCGTGGACACGGTGTGATTTGCAACATCATTGGCATGGCCGGTGTGGCGCCCCGTTATGAATACATTTGCGGTGCTGCGGCCAATGCGGCCTTGATCGCTTTCACCCAGGGTTTGGGCGGGGGAACGGTGCGCCAGGGTGTGCGCGTGTTTGGCATCAATCCGTCCCCCACCCGCAGTGACCGCATGCAAACCATGTTGCAGCAGCAAGCCACCCAGAAGTGGGGCGATGCCCAGCGTTGGATGGAGTTGACGCAGGCATTGCCGTTTGGGCGCATGGCCGAGCCCGATGAAGTCGCGCGCCTGGCCGTCTTTGGCGCGTCCCCTGTGAGCGGCTACTTGAGTGGCACAGTTTTGAATGTCGACGGCGGACAGATGTACGCCAATCCGAGCAAATAAGGTCTGTTTCATGAACCCACACGATCCCTTTGAAGAGTTGCGCGCGGGTGTGCGCAGCGTGGTCAACCAGTTTGATTCCCGTTATTGGCAAGACTTGGACGAGGCGCGCGCCTTTCCCGAAAAATTTGTCAACGCCTTGGCTGCGGCGGGTTGGCTGTCGGCCCTTATCCCCGAGGAATACGGTGGCTCCAACCTGAGCCTGACCGAGGCCAGCGTGATCATGGAAGAGATCAACCGCGCCGGTGGCAACTCGGGCGCATGCCACGGCCAGATGTATGTGATGGGTTGTGTGGTGCGCCACGGCTCCAAGGCCCAAAAAGAGGCCTTGCTGCCCAAGATCGCCAGCGGTGAGTTGCGCATGCAAGCCATGGCCGTGACCGAGCCCACCACCGGATCGGACACCACCAAGCTCAAAACCATGGCAGTGCGCAAGGGTGACCGCTACGTGGTCAACGGCCAAAAGGTGTGGACCTCGCGCATCCAGCACTCCGACTTCATGCTGCTGCTCGCGCGCACCACGCCTTTGGCCGAAGTGAAGAAAAAAACCGAAGGCCTGTCGGTGTTTTTGGTCGATGTGCGCCCCGAGATGGGCAAAACCATCATTGCCAAACCCATTCGCAACATGGTCAACCATGAGACCAACGAGTTGTTCATCGACAACTTGGAAATCCCGGTTGAAAACCGCATTGGTGAAGAGGGACTGGGTTTGAAGTACATCCTCGATGGCCTCAACGCCGAGCGATTGCTCATTGCCGCTGAGTGCGTGGGCGATGGACATTGGTTTGTCGAAAAAGCCAAAAACTACGCTAACGATCGGCGCGTGTTTGACCGGCCCATTGGTCAAAACCAAGGCATTCAATTTCCGATTGCGCGTGCCCACATCAATGTAGAGGCGGCCAGCCTGATGCGATACGAAGGCACCCGATTGTTTGATGCCGGTCAGCCCTGTGGGGCGCAGGCCAACATGGCCAAATTGTTGGCCGCTGATGCCTCGTGGGAAGCGGCCAATGCTTGCTTGCAAACCCATGGCGGTTTTGGCTTTGCCGCCGAGTACGACGTCGAGCGCAAGTTCCGTGAAACACGCTTGTACCAAGTGGCTCCCATCTCGACCAACATGGTGCTGTCCTACATTGCGGAGCACGTTTTGGGTTTGCCGCGTTCATATTGATGGCATGGCATTGCCCACCCATATTTAGGTAACGTTGTAACAAAAGCCCGCTTATGTACAGGCGGGCTTTGCAAGTTTTGCGTCAGTCAAGCGCGCATCTTGGCTGCAGTGCGGGGGACTTAGTTTGCCGCCTCTAAAAGCGCGGGCATAAGGTTTTATTTCGCTCTTCATTCCTATAATTTCAAGCATTGTGCAACGCAGCCATGCGCGGTGCAAACCCTTTTAACAATCGGAGCAAACCATGACCCTGACCCCTGACCAAATGCTGGCCGCCAACAAAGCCAATCTCGAAACCCTCGCTGGGTTGACCTCCAAGGCTTTTGCCGGTGTGGAGCAACTCATTGATCTGAACATGAGCGCTGCCAAAGCAGCCATCAACGATGCACAGCACCAAACCGAATCTCTGATGTCGGTGCGCGACGCGCAAGAGCTGTTGGCCGTTCAAGCCCAGATGTTCCAGCCTTTGGCCGAGAAAGCCGCCGCCTACAACCGCCAGTTGTTTGACATCGCCCAACACACCGGCGGCCAAATTGGTCAAGTGGTCGAAGGCCAGGTCGGACAAGCCCAAGCCGCGGTGGAAGCCCTGGTCAAGAACCTGACGCAAAACGCACCCGCAGGTACCGAAGCTGCATCGCAGGCATTGAAAGCAGCCGTGGCCGCTGGCAACACTGCGTTGAGCTCGGTTCAAAAAGCCGTGCACCAGGCCAACGAAATGATGCAGGCCAACATGACCCAAATGGCCCAAGCCGTGCCCAGCGCTGCCAAAGCCCGTCCCGCTGCCAAAAAGCGTTGATATGCAAGACGGGGCTGAGGCCCTGTTTGGACCACAATGGCGCCCTGCGGGGCGCTATTTTTTTGTCAAAGGACATTTCAATTGGATCAAGTTGATGGGGTGGTGGTGGGTGCCGGGGTGGTGGGTTTGGCCGTGGCGCGTGCCCTTTCCTTGGCCCAGCCAGGCAAGCAATGGTTGGTGCTCGAGCAAGCATCTGCGATCGGCACGGGCACGAGTTCGCGCAACAGCGAGGTCATCCACGCTGGTATTTATTACCCGCAAGGCTCTCTCAAGGCGCGCTGGTGTGTGCAAGGGCGCGACATGCTCTACGCCTATGCCGCCGAGCGGGGTGTGCCGCACCGGCGCTGTGGCAAATTGATGGTGGCCACCGATGAGGGGCAACTGCCTGGCTTGCAGGCATTGCTGAAAAAAGCCCACGCCAACGGGGTGAGCGATGTGGTCATGATCTCCGCCGATCAAGCCCGGGCCATGGAGCCGGCGTTGTCGTGTGTGGCTGCTTTGCACTCGCCCAGCACCGGCATTGTGGACAGCCATGCCTTCATGCTCAGTTTGCAAGGCGACTTTGAGAACTCGGGCGGCACCGTGGTGTGCCATGCGCAGGTGGCCTCGGCCCAGCAGCACGGCGATGCTTGGTTACTGCACATGGCCGATGGCAGTGAATTGCTCGCATCCCAATTGGTCAACTCGGCCGGTTTGTCGGCACCCGCATTGGCACGGCAGTGCACTGGTTTGGATGCAGCACACGTGCCCACCGCTTACTACGCCAAAGGCAACTACTTCACCTTGGGGGTGCGTGCGCCTTTTTCGCGTTTGATTTACCCCGTGCCCGAAGCGGCGGGGCTGGGCGTGCACTTGACGCTGGACATGGGCGGTCAAGCCAAGTTTGGTCCCGATGTGCAGTGGGTGGATGACCCCGAGGACTTGGTGGTCTCCACCGAACAAGGGTTGGCTTTTTATGCCGCCGTGCGCACCTACTGGCCAGGCTTGCCCGATGGGGCGCTGCATCCGGGCTACGCGGGCATGCGCCCCAAAATTTCTGGGCCAGGCCAAGCACCAGCAGATTTTGTTTTGCAAGGACCGCCAGAGCATGGCTTGCCCGGCTTGGTCAATTTGTTCGGCATCGAGTCGCCTGGCCTGACCAGTTCGCTGGCCATTGCCCAAGCCGTGGTGCACAGCTTGGGTGGCCAGCGCGGCTGAACCCAATCAGCGGGCGTTGCGCAGCGCCTGGGCCACTTCGGTGATGAGTTCGGGGCCGCGGTAAATCAAGCCGGTATAGATCTGCACCACATCGGCCCCAGCCTGCACTTTGGCCAAAGCGTCGGCGCCGCTCAAGATGCCGCCCACACCAATGATGGGAAAGCCTGCACCCAATTGGGCCCGCAATTGGCCAATCACCGCATTGCTTTTGTCAAACACGGGGCGCCCTGATAGGCCACCGGTTTCAGAGGCGTTCAACTGGCCTTGCACGGCTTGGCGATCGATGGTGGTGTTGGTGGCAATCACCCCCCAGGTGGCCCAGGCTTGCTGGGCCGATCCAGCGTGGCGTTGCAATGTAGCGGCGATCACGGCGACTTGCTCGGCGTCCAAATCAGGTGCGATTTTGATGAACAGGGGAATCGATTTGCCGTGGCGCTGGGCCAACAAAGCGCGCCGCTCGGTCAGGTGGCCAATCAAACCCTCTAAGGCCTCATCGCTTTGCAAGCTGCGCAAATTTTGAGTGTTGGGGCTGGAGATGTTGACCGTCACATAGTCGGCATGCGGGTACACGCCGTCCAAACAATTCAGGTAGTCCTCTACTGCCCGATCGATGGGGGTGCTGGCGTTCTTGCCGATGTTGAGGCCCAACAACATGGGCGATGCTTCGTTGCCTTGTCTGAAACGGGCGCGCTGCACATGGGTCAAAAAAGCGGGCAAACCATCGTTGTTGAAACCCAAGCGATTGATCAAGGCCTGTGACGCTGGCAACCTGAACATGCGTGGCTTGGGGTTACCGGGTTGGCCCACGGGGGTCACGGTGCCGACCTCGACAAAACCAAATCCCATCGCGGCAAAGGCGTCGATGCAGCGGGCGTTTTTGTCCAAGCCCGCGGCCAAACCGACGCGGTTGGGAAACGCCAAACCGGCCAAGGAGATGGGGTCGCTCACCCGGCGCTGGCAGTAGCCCCATTGCAGCGGTGTGTTTTGGCTGCGGGCCAACCAAGCCATGGTGTGGTCGTGCGCGGCCTCGGCATCCAGGGCAAACAGCAAAGGGCGGGCAAAGGCATAGGGCAACAGTGACATGGATAATCCCGGCATCGATACAAAGACAGGATTTTCACCCATGCGCACCGAGCCATCCGCTTCGCCCTTGAGCCAAGATGAATTGAAAACCTTGGTCGGTCGCGCCGCCTTGGCTTATGTGGTGCCTGGCGAGGTTCTGGGGGTGGGCACCGGGTCCACGGTGAACAAATTCATCGATGCCTTGGCCAGCATGCGCGAGGCCATTCCGGGGGCGGTTTCCAGCTCCGAGGCGTCTACCCAGCGCTTGCAGGCCTTGGGCATTCGCGTGCTTGAAGCCCAAGCGGTCGATGGCTTGTCGGTCTACATCGATGGGGCCGATGAGATCGATGGGCATGGCTTCATGGTCAAAGGTGGGGGGGCCGCGCTCACACGCTAAAAAATTGTCGCCGCCATGGCCAAGCAATTTGTCTGCATTGCCGACGAGAGCAAGCAGGTGCAGACCTTGGGCGCCTTCCCTTTGCCGGTGGAGGTGATCCCCATGGCCACAAGCCATTTGGTGCGACGCTTTGCATTAATGGGTGGTCAGGCCGTTTTGCGCTTGCGCGATGGCCATCCGCTGGTGAGCGACAACGGTCAGCACATCATCGACGTGCGGGGCTTGCGCATCACCGACCCATTGGGTTTTGAAAACCTGGTCAGCCAGTGGCCGGGTGTGGTGACGGTGGGTGTGTTCGCGCACCAAAAAGCCCATGTGTGCCTGCTGGGCACAGCCACGGGGGTCAAGACTTTGACCTATTGAGCGGCCGCTTCGTCCTGCGATGGCGGCATCACGGTGACAGCCACTTTCAGCTGGTGGCTGTTGCCCCCTTGGATCACGCCACGCATGGGTGAAATGTCGGCATAGTCGCGACCCAAGGCCAAGGTGACATAGTCCTCCCCCGGTGTGCCCAAGCCACAGCGGTTGTTGGTGGGGTCGAGGTCGTACCAACCCAAACCCTGACCTTTTGCATCCAACAAATACACCGAAGCCCAGGCATGCGATGCGTCGCTGCCAATCAAGCGCGGCTTTCCGGGCGGGGGCTGGGTCAGCAGGTAACCGCTGACGTATCGGGCGGGCAGCCCCAGGCTTCGCAGGCAGGCAATCAAGATGTGGGCAAAGTCTTGACACACGCCTTGGCGCTGGTGCAGGGCCTGCAAAGCAGGTGTGTTGATCTCCGTGCTTTGGCTGGCATAGGTGAAGTCGCGGTGCATGCGCTGCACCAGGTCCTGGGCGGCTTGCACCAAGTCTGCGCCTTTGGCAAAGCTTGGCAGGGCATAGGCTGCAAAGTCAGGGTGGGGTTGGATGTGGGGCGAGGCAAACACAAACTCGCTGGCGGCCACAAAGGGTTTGTCGGACGCAAAGGCCATGGCCTCGCGCACCCGTTCCCACGCGGCACTGGCGCGGACCTCGCCAGCGGGCAAGGTTTGCACTTGGCTGGTGGCGGTGAGGCGCAAACAATCGTGTGGTGAAAGCAAATTGAAAAACACCCGGTGGTTGCCAAACACATCTTGGTGCTGGCTGAGTTGGGCCGGCACAGGTTGGATGTCGAGTTGGTGCGTCTGGGGGATTTGGTGCGCCGTGTGTATGGGCTGCAGGCAGGCCATGTGGTGTGCTGTTTCAACCACCGGCGTGTAGTCGTAACGGGTTTCGTGGATGACGGTCAATAGCATCATGCGCCCAAGCTGTGGCCTGCCTCTTCGGTGTGTGAAAAATAGCGCAAGCTCACATCATCGGACAACCGCCATGCACACTGGCTGCAGGTTTGTAAAAAGTCGGACCACGCCGGCAGCAGTTGCCCATCGGCCCACCAATCGGACAGTTGCCACGCATCGGGGTCGATCACCCGTTGCGCCAAACTGTCTTTTTCGTCGGGCGCTGCACCGGCCAATTTGGACAATCGCCCCCTGAGGGTTTGGACCACCCAACTGAGCGAGCGGGGGTTTTCGCGGTCGAGCACCAATAACTCCAACAATGCGGGAACTTCCCGCTGTTGCTGGTATTGCGCATGAAAAGTGATGGTGCTGTCAAACAAGGCGATCATGGCTTCAAAGCCAGCAATGTCGTGCACCGAACGGGATTCAAAACCCGCAGTCAGGGCAGAAGTCAAAAAGCCCAGGCGTTCAATTTGACGGCCAATGGCCAGCAAGCGCCAACCATCGTCGCGCGTCATGCGGTCGGTTTGCGCCCCGGTCATGGCGGCGAGGTGGGCGCTGGTGGCCTCCAGCACCCGCAGCGCGTCGACGCTGGAATATTCGCCGGCATGGACAAACTCTTTGGCGCGTTCGAAAAATTCGCGCTCTGCGCGCACGGTCAGGCTCCATTGCTCGTGCGATAGGCGTTCGCGCACGGCCGACGCAGCGATTTTGATGGAGCGCAAATTAAAACCCAAGCTGGCGGCATGCTCGGGTTGGCACAAGCTGGCGATCAACGAGCGCTCGAACACGCGCCGTGCCTGCAAGGCCGTGGGGGTGCCCGCTGGCAGCAGCGAGTGCTGTTGTGCCATCTCAGACAGCCACTGCAGCATGGGGGTGCAAAAACGGTCTTCGCCGTTCAAGGCTTCCAAGGTCAAGCGCACCAAGCGCAAGCTGTTTTCGGCGCGCTCTGTGTAGCGTCCAAGCCAAAATAAATTCGATCCGGCGCGGCTCGTCACCAAGCGTTTGGCTTGCGGCAGCACGGGCAACGCGGCGCCAGGTTGCAGCAATGTGGTGCGGTCAACGGGCCCATCACTGAGCACCCATGTGTCAGCGCTGCTGCCCCCGCGTTGCATCGAAGCCATGCCTTGGTCGTCGGGTGCCAAGCGGGTCAAGCCGCCGGGCAAAATGCGCCAAGACTTTGGTCCGTCGCTCAATGCGAATACACGCAAAATAAACGGGCGCGTGGCCATGCGTTGGCGCATATTGCCGCTTTGCCAGGTGGGCAAATGCGACAAAGGCAGCGCCGACTGCAAGGTGTGGTCGCCCCCCTCGCGCAAAATCCGACCGGCCCACTCATCGCGCTCGCGTTGGTCCAAGGCACTGCCGCGCAGGGGTTCAAAGTGCGCGTGGATGTCCGATCCCGGGTAGGTCGGTTTGATCACGCTGTGGGCCAACCGGGGCAGGGCTTGTTGCATGGCAGCGGCCTCGCCACACCACCAGGTGGGCAGACTGGGCAATTGCAGCGTTTCGCCCAGCAGTTTTTCCGACAGTGCCGGCAAAAATCCCAACAAGGCAGGCGACTCTAAAAAAGCGCTTCCCGGCGCATTGGCCATCAACACATGGCCCGCACGCACCGCTTGCAACAACCCGGGCACCCCCAGGGTCGAGTCGGCGCGCAACTCCAGCGGGTCGAGCCACGCATCATCGACGCGCTTGAGCAAGACGTGAACAGGTTGCAAGCCGCGCAAAGTGTTGAGGTACAGGCGTTGATCTCGCACTGTTAAATCGCTGCCTTGCACCAAGCTGATGCCCAGATAGCGGGCCAAATAAGCGTGTTCAAAATAGGTTTCGTTGTAGGGGCCGGGGGTGAGCAAGGCCACATGGGCATTGGCGCCGGCTGGGCTCATGCGGCGCAGCCCTTCCATCCAAGCCTGGTATGTCCCCGCCAAGCGTTGTACTTGCATGGCTTCAAAGGCTTGCGGAAATAAGCGCGAGATGGACAAACGGTTTTCGAGCAAATAGCCCAGACCTGAGGGCGCTTGCAAGCGTTGTGACACCATCCACCACAAACCATCGGGCCCTCTGGAGAGGTCAAAGGCGGCCACATGCAAATGGGTTTGATCGGCCGCGTGCTTGCCG
>Ga0114977_10001356_pt1 | contig 16018 bp, 10 predicted proteins | sample S_130805_MF_Meta_FD_87026 | JGI IMG/M metagenome (GOLD analysis project Ga0114977, IMG submission 87026) | Freshwater microbial communities from Lake Simoncouche, Canada to study carbon cycling - S_130805_MF_MetaG | ecosystem: Environmental > Aquatic > Freshwater > Lake | place: Lake...
AGGTCAGACAGGTCAGACAGGTCAGACAGGTCAGACAGGTCAGACAGGTCAGACAGGTCAGACCTTGCCGTTTTTAGATGCCCATATCGGCGAGACGTTCGGCGAGTGTAGAGAGGGTTTGGGTGAGTTGTGGGTGGTTGGTTTCGAAGTCTTCGACGATCAGGCTGATGCGGGAGGAAAGAGTCGGAGAGTTGCCTGTCGATGGGGATTGTTTTTCGAGGTTGGCTTGGATCTCGGCCGCGATTGCTTTGAGGTCTTCTATGTTTTGTGGGGTGAGGGTTGGTAGAGAGGCAAGTTGTTTGTGGAGAGAATCGAGGATGTCGTGAAGAGCGTTGTTGGACATGTGGATGGATCCATGTGGTTGTTAGTGCGTTATTGATCGGCGGCTTTGTTGAGTGTCCTTAGAGCCCGTCGGACGATGTATTTCGTTTCGGGGGTTGGTGAACTATAGAGCCATTGGTTGGTAAGATCCAGGACCCATTGCGGTTGCGATTTGCTGGCGTCGTTAAGCCAGTTCGCAACTGAGTTTCGCACGTACAGAGAAGAGTCTGCTAGGAGCGGTTCAAGGATTGGCAGGGCGATTTCGGGGGAGTCTTTAAGCAGTTGGATGTGCGTGCACCATACGCCGCGTGGGCGTGTGATTTCGGAAGCGAAGCGGCGCAGCCGTTCGCTTCTGCTACCCGTCCAAGGCACGAGTTTTTCGATGGTTTGAATTGGGTGTTCGGCGACATGACGTCTGAGTGCCATCCAAGCGAATTCGCGGGTGCCGGCATTGTCGTGATCGGCAAGAGGTTTGATCCAAGCGAGTCGGCGGGGGAAGGGCATATCATTCCACAGGCCGACGATCAGTGCCCCCCATTCGCGAGCAACGTCGCTTGGATGGTTGAGGAGCAATTGAATTTCCGGGCCTGAAGCGTGGAAGAGTTCAGCGAGTGATTTCGCGATCTGCTTGGACTGTTGGATCTTTGAAAGCTTCGCGAGGGAAGTTGGATTGAGGTCGTGATCGAAGTCGAGTTCCCACCGAAACTCCTTCGAGAGGTTGGCCAAGAGTTCTATGCGATCGACGCAGAGCCATTCAACGAGGTTTCTCGCTTCGATCCAGCCGTGGTTGAGAGCATTGCGAACGAACGAAGGGACATCGGAACGTCGGCGAGCGGTGGGACGATTCCGAAGAGTTTCTAGGATTTCGATTCGTTCGAGTTCAGCTGGACTTTGCTTCGTTTGTTTCGCCATCGGGGATCGGAGCGATTTACTTGCTACCGAGCGCGTTGACGAGCATCGAGGTCAAGCCTGTGGAGTAATCGGTTTGGCCGTCCCACGCCCATAGGTTTCGCAGGATATCGGTGGTAAGAATTCCGCATAGCCCCATCAAGAGTAGGACGAGTGCGAGCATACCTACTTGCCAACCTGCGTAAGGGACCTCGGCAGCTCCGCGCATGGCGATGGCTGCTCCTGCTGGCGCGAGGTCTTCGGCCCCGAATCCACCATCATCGAGTCCGGCTTCTTGGACGACGCCATCGACACCAAGGTCATCAGGTAGACCAACGCCGCCGAAGCTTTCGGAGTTTTCAAGTTCGATGACTTGCGAGCCGCTATCATCGTCGATTTCGACGCTGTTCGATGGGGTTAGTTGGAATTCTTCGTCTTGATCGACCAAGGAAGCACCGATTCCGCTCGCGTTGCTTACGGAGGATTTAGAGCCTGCGGATGGGTCGGCGGCGAGTTCAGCGCCCAGATCGAGACCGGAGATACCTGTACCAGCGAGATCGAGCGGTTCGTCTTCGAGGGAGAGTCCGCTGTCGGATGGGCTCATCAGGTTAATGCCGCTTTCGGAGCCGAGTCCGATTGCGGAATCAGATCCAAGGACGAGATCATCTTCGTCGTCTCCGGCGAGTTCAAGTTCTCCGCCGAGGCTGCCGCTACCTTTGGAGGCTTTCGAACCGCCGGGAAGTCCGAGGTCAGAGCCCAGGACGTTTGAGCCTGCGGCGTTCTCGATCGATTGTTTCTTTCCTTTGCTCGCGAGGTCCAAGCCGCTGGAGCTTGCGTCATCGAGCATCAGGTCGCTACCGAGTTCTACGTCGCTGCCTTCGGCGGCTTGCAGTTTCAAGTCGGAAGAGCCTGCGTTCTTGTTGTCGTTGTTTTTCGAGGAGCGGTTGACGAGTTTCACTCCGCTATCGCTGCTTGGGTCTGGAACGAGAGCGACGTCGCTACCAGGAGAGTTATCGTCTGCGAGTCTCAGATCGGAATCCAAGGCGATATCATCGTCGCTGTCATCGCTACTTAGTAGATCTTCTCGTTCGGCTTGCACGCGATCGATTTCTTCTTGTTTGAATTTCCAGCTTGCACCGTCGCGATAGCCGAAAATTTCACCGCTGGATCGCATTTCTACGAGCTCGTCGGTGGAAATACCAAGGATCTTTGCGGCTTCGTCGAGTGATACGTAGTTGGCCATTCCGGAACCTTCGCTTCAAACAAGGAAGAGAGTGGGACTAAGGGTGTGCTGTCAGTACTGCGGATTGCGATTGCAGGGACGGACGTTTTACAGGGGAGCAGTTGCTTGTGTGTAAGCTTCTGCTGGTGGGTAAATCGTCAAAGTCCCCTTAAATAGATTAGTCAGCGGAAGTGACAGATTCTAGCTAAGTTTACGGGACAATCGACCGAAATACCTGAAGAACTTTTTCGAGTGGTAGGGTGGTTTTTCGTTTCAAAAAAAATGCAAAAGGGGTCGGTTTGGACAAGATTCCTTGGAATCGCGCGGAGCGACCGGAGCGACCTGCGAGCCAATGGGCGAGTTTACGGATTATCAGGGATAGCGTGGCGGGTCCAAGTTGCACACAAAACGGCTTGGTAAAGCAAAATTGGGGGAATCGTTCGGGAAAAGGGCTGGACAAAAAGAGCTGGGGTTGGCAAGATGTTTAGCCCTGATAGACAGGATTATATTTTGGCATGAAGTAAGGCGTTCGGCGAACACCGCATTTCAAGCCACCGCAGTGTTCGCAAGCCACCGCAGTGTTCGCAAGCCACCTGAATGCTCGTTGAGGCTTGTTCCAGGGCATGCGAGGTCGGTGTAGGAACGGCAATTTGGAAAACTTGAGGAGTTATTTACGTGCCAAACATTGAGAGTGCAAAAAAGCGTCTTCGTCAGTCCCTCGAGCGTCGAACTCGGAATCGTGCTGCTAAGTCGACGATCAAGACCGCGATTCGCAAGTTGCAAGCGAGTGTTGAGGCGAAGGAGTTTGAGAAGGCCAAAGAGCAACTGCGTTTGCTAAGCAAACTGCTTGATCAGACTGCATCGAAGGGGATCATTCACGTGAACAAGGCTTCGCGTGCCAAGAGCCGTTTGAATCACTTCGTCAAGAAGGCTTCGCTGGCTTAGTTTGCCAGTCTGGGCTTTGCTTGATACGAAAGTTCGCCGTGTAGCTGAAACCGTGCAATTGAATTTGTGAGGGAGGATTTTTATCCTCCCTTTTTGCATTCATGGTTAAGCAGGGATTTTAGTGGCTGGTATTGATGGGTGTCGGTATTTCGATACGTTCTCGTGCTCGGTGAAACGGCGCTCGCGCTAGTACTAGTAATCGAATGCACCCTTCCTCTGAATGCAACTAAAATTGTTCCCGTTATCCGAGCAGGAGCACGAGCACGAGCACGAGCACGAGCACGAGTACGAGTACGAAATTGGGCCCGAATTGCAATTATACCGGCGGCGATTTTTCCTCAATCGCCGGCTTAATCGGCCGTCGAGGTTTCTGTTAGTTCTTTAGTAGCGACTCAAGGCTTTCTATTGAGAACGCATCGTCGATTCGCCAGTGAAGTGGCACTGCGTTCGATTCTCCTTCGGCAGCGGACTGATCCGTGAGAGCAGAGCAGCAGCTTGGGCAACCGCATCGATCCGGGCCTTGTGTTCTTGGTTGCCATTGGTTTGATTGATAGACAATGCGCGTTGGGGCGTTGGGGATAAGGTCGAAAGCGAACGAAGGAAGTCGCTGTGAGTCTTGTGAAGATTCGTTGGATTGTTCGATTGGGGCGGCCGATTCCCCTTCGGCGTTGCCGGCTCGGTTGAGGAAGTTGATCACCGTCAGCACATCGAGGGGGCTGATGAAGCGATCGCCATTGGGATCCAAGAAGGGTGCTTGACCCGAGGGAGAGCCTTGGAGGGACCGCGCGGAGTTGGTGTTGATATCGTTGATGAGGGTAAGCACATCGAGGGGGCTGACGCTTTGGTCACCGGAGATATCTTCTGCGATGACAGGATTCTGCCAGGGGCTCGGTGGGGAGAAGCCACCGAAGTCTACGTGTTGTACGACCGGGGCTGCTGAGTAATTGACTTCAAGGATACCGTTGTTGCTATTGGTGTGGATGAAGCCTGGGATTTTCGGGTCGATCAGTAGTCGATAGAAACCTGTAGGGAGGTTTGGTAGTACGTAGCTTCCGTCGCTTGCGGTTGTTGTTTGAGATTTCGGTCCGTATCGCAAGTGGTCGAGCATGATCGAGGATCCTTGGAATCCACGGGCGATCACGGATGCGATTCGAGCTGATCCGGTTTGGACTTCGAGCGTTACGCGTTGGTTGCGGAGCAGTCCGCTTTGCTCTGCGCGGCCGATGAGGTTTCCGTTGGAGTCGTAGGCATCGAGTCGAACGCGTGAAGCATCGTTGACGGCGACGGCTTCGATGGACACGTAGGATTGAGGTTGATCGAAACGAGCGCGAAGTTGGAGTTGCTCGCCGGTGAAGGAGTCGACGTAGCGACGGGCCCAGAAGGAGTAGGGTTTAAAGAATTTTGGTCCGGAGATGTTATCCAGTGGATAGACACCGATGAGGGCTTGGGAGTCGTTCCCTACTGTATCGATGCGCACTGCGTTTCCGGAGGGGCCGAGGAATCCGGCGAGGTTGCCGGTTGGGAACGCGTCGGGATCGATGAGGGACTGAAGGTTCAGTGGGTTGTTATTTGCATCGACGAGAGTAACGAGTCCGTTCGGTATTCCAGATTCGTTCGAGTTCCAACTTCCGTTTTGATTTGCATCGCTCCATAGGAAGCCTTGGATACCGACTTGGGTCGTCACATCGGGAGCATCGGAGATGACACCGGAGAAGATATTGCTGGTGATTCCCAGGGCGGTTTCCACAGCGCGGATTTCGATGGTCTTGCCGACTTGTGCGGGAAGGATGGGGATTTGGAGATTGAGGTTAACTGAATAATCGTTGGTTGCGAGGATTTCCGTCCAGTTCCCAGCATCGATTCGGTACTCGATACGACGGACCTTGTTGATCGTGATGTCGTTTTGGGTGCCGGAAGAATTTCGGTTCGGAAGGGTTTGCACGGAGGCTTGGCCGGAGAAGCTATAAGCACCGAATTGGGGGAAGTATCGGCCTGTGCCTTGAAGTTTCAGTGGAACGTCGAGGACATCGAAGATCCCATCGTTATCGGAATCTTTCCATCCGATTTGAGCCAGAGTTGCTTCGGGTGAGATCACCAGCGAGTAAGCAGCGGAGAGGGAGCCGCCCGAGGACATGATGCTCGCTTGCTGGACGAAGTTCGGGGTGGGGTTCAAATCGAAAGCGTTGGTGTTTTGAGCATCGTAGTAGCCGCGTCGATCGTAGTAATTTCCTCCTCCGATGTATTCATCGCGTGCCCAGAAGATGTGACCGGTCTCGTGTGTATAAGTCGAGTCGGGGCGTTTCGATGGGATGACTTCGAAGAGTCCACCGGCGAAGGCGAAGGCGCGAGAGAAGTTCCCTCCGGGTGCGAAGCTGCCGTCGGTATCGCGTGCGGAGTTGACAACGAAGATGGTGAAGGACCAATCGGTTCCAAGTTTTTCGCGTTGAGCGTGGTTGAAAGCGCGGAGCGAGGATTCGAAGTTCGCGCCGGATGCTTGGGTGTAACCGATGTCCTGCAGAAACCTTGGCCCCCATTGCAGGTAACCTTCGGAGGTCATATTGATCGGTTCGAAGGGGGTGCTCAGTCGGTTGTCGACATAGGTTCGATCGATGACCCATTCGAGAGTGTGGACAGAGGACTTCTTTGCGAGCAACTGGTTCCACCACTGCAGTCCAGTCTGGATGTTATTCATCACGTCTTGAACGTGGGAATCGGACCAGTCTTCGGTGCTCAGACCTCCGGTGCTTTCGAGGAGCACAGGGGTCACAGCGATACGTCCAAGCATGAACTCGCCGGTGTCTTGGGGGGTGGCGCCGAACGGAAGGCTTGCAAAGACCCGGCGTTCTTCGAGGGTCTCGAAAAAGGGCTTACGGTTTCGCGTAGCGCGGCGCAAGCTAGCGTGCTGTTGACGTCTTTTGCGTTGGGGCACTGAGTTGGCAAAGGGGAACGTCATGGGTGCAAGTTAGTTTAGGTGGAATAGGTTAGACAGTTGGTTTTCGGCGGGTGATTCAGGGTACTCTTCAAGGGGGATACGGTATTGGAATTATCGGGTCAATGGGAGTCATAGGCTTTGGAAAAACTAACTGAATCCCGACTGGACTTCGATAAGCTTTTCGGGGGTAAAATTCCAATCAAATGATCGTTTTTTGGAAGAAATTGGGTGAAAGTTCTCGTGCATATTCGTTCGGTGGTGGGACGTGGCTCCCGGTGCTGGTTTAATAAATGCTAGTGTTGAGGGTCGTTGGAATATGAAGTGTTGTTGTTCGTGGAGATTGAACTTGAATGGAGATCTTTCAAGCGGTTCCAGTTTTGCAGGTTGCGGATGTAGAGCGAACCATGGGGTGGTACGAAGAGCAGTTGGGGTTTTGCGGGGATCCTTTTCCGAGCGAGCGACCTTATCGATTTGCGATTTTGCGTAATGGGCCGCCAGGACCTGAGGCGACGGAGATAATGTTGCGGATCGCCAGCGAAATTGTCGATAAAAAACCGGTAAAATATGCTTGGGATGTGTACCTGCGTGTTCGTGGACGGGGCTTTTTGGAGTTGCAAGATAGGTTTCGTAAGTTGGGGTGTTTGTTGCGAGAGGCAGAGGAAATGCCTTACGGCCTTGAAGAGTTCGACGTGGTCGATCCGGATGGGCATGTGGTTTGTGTAAGTCATCGACGAGCGATGTGGGGATGATCAGAGACATGGAATTGGAAGAGTCACTAGATACAGCCACATCCTTTGTGGTTCGGCTCAGTTCGATGCGTTGATACCGGCGAAAGTTACGAACTTGAAGGTCCGCGACGAGATTATGCAGCGCGCAGTTGAAATAGTCGGTAACGATTTGCACGCAAGCTTAACGCAGGATTTGATAGACCAATTGCGAGATCGCTTAGGGCGGTTGCAAGTGGAGTTGAAGCTGCCCTCTGTTAATTAGGGTAGATCTTTTGGATTGATTGGGGATTGGGCGGTGTCACCAACCACAGTAATCCAGCGGCGGATTTGCCATGAGGCGATCAGTCCATTTCTGACATACGGATCGCGTTGGATAAATTCCTCGATCGGATCTTGGGAATCGCACCGAAAGAGCAACACAGCCATGTCGACCGGTTGATCGAGAGCACCGCCGAGCTCAAGAATTCCGCGGCGATGGAACTCGTGGGCAAGAGCGAGATGTTCTGCACGAAAAGGTTCTCGCCGCACGGTATAGTCGTCGAGAACCTTGTAAAGCAACAGGAAGTGCAAGGTGTTTGCTCCCAAGCAAAAGCTGACACGCAAAAGCTGATTAATTGCGAGTTGGTTAGAAGTTCAGTTGCTACTTACTACTTCTTAAAGTCCCCTGCTCGGATGATGATCAGCTTCTTCGGGTCGATGAACTTCTTAAACGCTTTTTGAACATCGGCAACGGTGAGGTTTTCGATTTTCTTTTCTTCTTGTGCTACGTAGGTCATGGATCGTCCGAGATCGAGATTAGATGCGAGTTGGCCGGCGATTGCACCGTCCGACGCGCGACCAATTTTTCGCGATTCAAGATAGGCTTTTTTAGCGTCAGAGAGTTCGGCTTCGGTGGGCCCTTGTTCGATGAAGCGTGTGAGTTCTTCCATGGCTGCTTTTTCAACGGCATCAATGTTTTCAGGATTGGTGATCGCGTTGATGGAGAAGCGAGCATCGTCGCCGCGTGAAGGAATCGAGACTGAAGAAGTTACACCGTAGGACAATCCTTCTTTTTGTCGGATACGATCACCAAGACGGCTAGATAGAGTTCCACCCCCGAGGATGAAGTTACCGATCTCCAGTGGAATGTCTTCTTCGGAATCTTCGTTCATAGGGAACGAGAGTCCTGCGAGGAAGACTGCGTTGGCTTTATCGGGAGTGTTGATATCTCCTTTGGAGCCTGCCTGTCCTTTTTTAGCAGTTCGTTCGATGGATTTATATTTGGTGGACGACTCCCATTCCTTGAGAGCTTCACCGATCTCTGCGAGGGCTGATTCAGGATCGAAATCGCCGACGATGGCAACTTCACCTACCGCCGAGGAGACTTGATCTTGATAAACCGAGATGACGCGATCGAGTGTGAGAGATTCCATTTCTTCGATGGTTTCTTCGACGCTTCGAGCGTAGCGTACGTCTCCTTTTTCGTAGTCGGAGAGTGCGCGGGATAGTTGGCTATTGGCGAGCATGGAAGGTTCGGTGGTCATCTGCGACATCATCGCCAGAGACTGTGCTTTCATCTGTTCGAATTCTTCTTCGGAGAAAGCTGGGTTTCGCATCACTTCAGCGAGGAGTTTGATTCCATCGGCGAGAGAATCTTTTTTCGCTTCGATGCTGAAGGATAGGGACCCGGCTGCTCCGCCCGAGCCTCCACGACCACCTCGGCCTCCACCGCGACGACCACCCGCTCCACCCCCGGCGCTGAGTCGTACGCCAAGATCATCTAATTTTTGCCGAAGGGCTTGTCGATCGAGGTTCTTCGTGCCGGTCATGAGCATCGATGGTAGCATGCTTGCTGCGGCCGAGAGGTTTCTTAGGGAGTCTTCGTTTCCGTATCGCAGGGTTAGGGTCATATTGACCGTATCGCCGCGGTTCTTTTTCGGGAGCATCGCGACTTTGACGCCGCCGACTTCTGCGAAAGCGGTTCTTGCGTCGATGTTTTCTGGGGTTGGATCGAATTCCTCTCCTGATTCAACCGCCGCACCTCCTTTATAGTCTTTGACCATGTCGGCGATGGACTCGACAGCCGGTACGCTTAAACGTTGAGGTTGATCGACGGGAACGAATCGTCCGATCGTACGGTTGTGGGTTTTGAAGTACGTGTTGGCGACTCGATTGACATCTTCTGGTGTAACGGCGGCGATTCGATCGCGTTGGAGGAACCACAATCGCCAATCGCCGAGTGCGGAAGCCGACGAGAGGGCTTGCATCATCGAAGCCGCACTGGTGATTGAGTTTTCGTAGCCTCGTTTCGCACGGACTTTAGCGCGCTCGATTTCCTCGGCGGTAAAGGGCTGATTCGCCATGTTCTCGACGACATCGAGCAGAACTTTTTCGGTCTCCTCCATTTTGCCTTCTGCCGGTTGAGCGGAGAACATGAACAGGCCTGGATCGTGGGCACTGTCAGCAAAAGCGCTTGCGCTCGTGGCGATGTTCGATTCGAGAAGGTTCTTGTCGAGTCGACCAATTTTGTCTTCCGACAAGATGCTTGCTAGGATTGAGAGTGGTGCCCAATCGGGATGGGATGCTGCGGGCATATGGTATGCGGCCATCAGTGAGCCGACTTTACCGACCCGGCGCAAGATTACCGTTCGTTCGCCGTCTTGGGCTGGTTCTTCCGTGTAGGTAGCGTTTAGTTTTCGCTCTGGTTTAGGAATCGAACCGAGATACTTCGTTGCCAGTTCGAGTGCTTTGGGAGTTTCGAACTTGCCGGTAACGATGAGCACAACGTTGTCGGGTTGGTAGAAACGTCGGTAGAAGTCTTGAAGATTATCGATGGGGACTCGCTCGATATCGGATCGATTACCGATGGTCGACTTGCCGTAGTTGTGCCATTCGTATGCGACGGCTTGAACGCGTTGGGACAAGACTCGCTGGGGGCTATTCTCACCGTTCTCGAATTCATTTCGTACTACGGTAAACTCCGACATCAGGTCTTCGCGTTTGATGAAACTGTTGACGAGTCGATCGCATTCGAGGTGGATCGCAAAGTCAAGGTTCTCGTCGGTGGCAGGGAGTGTTTCGAAGTAGTTGGTTCGGTCTACGTTCGTTGTACCGTTGAAGTTCGCACCGTGGTCACGGAGTGCTTTTGGTACTTCAGGGAACGTGGGGGTACCTTTGAACACGAGGTGTTCGAGGAGGTGAGCCATCCCGGCTTCGCCGTACCCTTCGTGGCGGGAACCGACAAGGACCGTCATGTTGACGCTGATGGTTGGTCGCGATGCATCAGGAAATAGGAGCAATCGTGCGCCGTTGTCAAAGCGGAATTCGCTGACACCTTCGACGGTGGTGACAAGCGTTGGAGGGGCGGCTGTGGCGGTGTCTTGAAGTGCAATGCTGGTGCATAGCGACAAGCCGTCGACAGTAAGTCCAGAGACTGCTAGGTTGGACGATATGGGGGATAATCCCCCGAGAAGGCTTGCCATGAACAACGCGGAAACTTTATTGCCGTTGCGATTACCTTTGCGCATTTGCGGGATCCTTTTTGAGCCGATAAGAAATCAGAATGTCGTAGTAGTATAGCTAGTTGTCTATAGTGGTGTTCAAGCAGGTGTTTCAAGGTAGTTGTGTTCAAGTAGCGGTGTTTAACGTTGCAGCAAACCACTGCGGGGTGGTTGCCCAAGCGTGATAGGCTTCGGTCGGATTGAAATCGAAGCGTTGGTAGAGTTGGATTGCCGGCGTGTTTCGGCAGTCGACACTTAGGGATGCGATCTCGATGTTTTGTTCGCTCATCCATTGAAGAGCGAAACGCATGATTTCGAATCCGTAACCTTTGGAGCGGAATTGTGGATGGAGTCCAAGGTACGTGATTTCGGCTTGGCGGCGTGAAGGGATTGAGAGGATCAAGCATCCTGCGAGCGATTGATTGATTGAGATCGCGAACCATGCATCGGTGTTGGAAGGTTGATTGACGGCGTAGCCTTCGAGTGTTTGTTCGATCGAGCGAACACCTTCGATTTCCGGTACATCGAGGGAGTCCCGGTAGGCGTCGCGAATCAACGAGCACCACTGATGAAAGGGTAGTTTTCGGTAGGGTTCGAAGCACAGGGTACCGCTGCTGTTGGGTGGCAGTTTGGAGGCTGGGATTTTATCAATGGTCTCAGCGGGATTTAGGTTTTCGAATCGAAGCAATGTGGTGATGAAACGCAGGCAGCTTTTGTTTTCAGCAGGGGGGGCGCAAGAAGCGAGATTTACAGGCGTTAGGGGAGTGGTCGGAAGGGGGATTGGGGTGAGGGAGTGATAGATTTCTGCTCCTCTGTGAAAGGCTTGAGCGACAAGAAGCTTGTTCGCTGCATCGAGCAATTCATTGGTATCAATATTGGATGCGGGCTTGATGTTGAGTGCTGGCTGGGGGGATAGAGTGGTCGTCGGGTAAGGTGAGGGTCGTTCGGATCGGATGCCCGGGGTGGTAGATTTTGGGAGGGTGTGAAATGAGGAGGCGGGGCGTAGAGCGCTGCGTCCGTGGACGGCCATGGCTCCTCGAGCGAGGATCGCGAATCCCGCAGCAGCTTGGTCGCCCCCCAACACTTCCGCGCGTAGGAGTGGTTCGGAGGCGGGGCTTGTTCGAATAACCCGTTCGATCCAACGGGATTCGTTATGGGCCACATCGAGCGGTTCGCATGCGTAAAACCATTCGAGCCATGCGATGTCATCTTGGGATAATCGGGCAACAGGGGGGGATACGGGCATAGCTCTCTGGACGAATTCCGTTAAGAATGTAACTTCACAGGGGTATTTGCCTTCAAAGACTGAAGGTTTTCACGCCATTGGTTTTATTATGGTACCGCAAGGAATCCTATTGGGCAGATGCTGCGACCGGTGGGATGGCAGTAGTCGGTAGGTTTCGGTTCGCGGCTTTTACGACTCTAGGATTTGCGTTTCTGCGGGATTTTATGTCGATTCTCAACGTAGCGGCTTATCATTTTCATCCGTTGGACCAACTTCAAGATCGCCGTGTGGAGTTGCGGGAGATCTGTTTTGAATTGGGTCTCAAGGGGACGATTTTACTGAGTCGCGAAGGGGTGAATTTATTTATTGCCGGGGCAAGGGATGGCGTCGAGCGGGTGTTGGGGGTGATACGCTCCTTCCCTGGGTTTTCTGGGATATTGGTCAAGGAGAGCGAAACGGAGTATCAACCTTTTAATCGGATGTTGGTGAAGATCAAAAAGGAGATTATTCCGGTTGGGTGTACCGGTATCGATCCAGATCCTGTGGCGTCGCCCAAGTTAGCTCCTCGAGACTTGAAGCAATGGCTCGATGAAGGGCGACCTGTTGCACTTCTGGATACGCGCAATGACTACGAAGTCGCATTAGGGACATTCGAAGGGGCGATTGATTTGCAGTTGAAGACCTTTCGTGAGTTCCCTTCGGCAGCAGCAGCCTTACCCGAAGAGGTTCGCAAACAACCGGTGGTGATGTTTTGTACCGGGGGCATTCGATGTGAGAAGATCGGGCCTTACATGAAAGGTTTGGGCTTTGAGAATATTTATCAACTCGAAGGTGGCATTCTGAAGTACTTCGAGGAATGCGCTCAGGATCATTATCAAGGGGAGTGTTTTGTTTTCGATCAAAGAGTCGCTGTGGATCCTTCGTTAGCTCCGACAGACGTATATGAGTGCTTTGCTTGCAAGCATGTCTTGACGGTAGAGGATTGCAGTTCGCCGAAGTACCGCGAAGGGGTTAGCTGCCCGCATTGTTACAAGGATCCCGAGAAGAGTCAGGAGGATCGTCGTCAGGCAAGGCAGCTTAAGATTCAATCGATTGCAAGGACACAACCGGGCTGTACGCCTTATGAGAATCGACGATGGATATCGATTCCACAGCAATGCGCCGGAATGCGACTGATCGATGCTTTGCATACCTTCTATCCACCCTACACAACTGAGCAGTGGCTCGATGCGATTCGTACGGGAGAGATTACCTCGCCTGCTTCTACGAAATCGCATTGGCAAACGCAAAGCGTAGTTGCTGATCAACAAGTTCGAGAGGGGGAGCGATTTCTTCATGCAATCCAAGGTTATAGCGAACCTGCGATCGACCCAGAAATTGAGTTGCTTTATGAAGACGAAGCGATTGTGGTGGTGCACAAAGGTGCACCGCTGCCTCTACATCCCTCCGGTCGCTACCACAAAAATTCGCTGGAGTGGATATTGCACGAAGCCTACTTCCCTGAAAAACTACGACCAGCTCATCGTATTGATTCGATGACTACAGGCTTAGTGGTATTCACTCGCAAATACAAGTTTGCATCGGCACTGCAGCCGCAGTTCGCTAGCGGCGAAGTGATCAAAACATACTTGGCATGGATCCATGGTGTGCCGAGCTGGGAACAGACGTCCTGCGATTTGCCGATTTCGGACGTCACCTTACAAAACGGGCGGCGTCAGATTGACCCCAACGGGCAGAGCGCGGAAACTTTCTTTCGCGTCGTTCGCAAGGAACCGAATCGAACCTTGGTGCATATCGAGCCAAAGACCGGGCGAACGCATCAGATTCGATTGCACCTAGCCGCCCTTGGGCATCCGATCGAAGGGGACAAGTTGTATGGCGACCTCAGCATTCGAGAACCAAGTCTGAGTGCGGAGGTCAGCCAAAACAAGGACGTCCAACCGATGTTGCTTCACGCTTGGCGTTTGAGTTTCCTCCATCCGCTCACTGCGCAGCGGGTGGAGTTTCAAGCCGATCGCAAAGAGTTTAGCGGTAGTTAGCCAGCCAGTGAGCGTAGGGGGCAGGCAGGGTAGCCCAAGCGGCCGAGGCGCGTTGCTCGTCGCTAAGTGACTGGGAATTAGCAAGAATTTCCTTGGCAGCGCGGTATGGCCAATGGGGTTCGGCGAGCAATCGGCGACCGAAGCTTGCGAAATCGATTTTCCCGTCGAGGATCAACTGGTTCGTGCCTTGCGCTTCATCGAGGAGCCAGCTTGTAGTCCCAGGCAATTGGGTTTCTTTCAAGATGCGGGACGTGATGTCGACCATCATGTTTGTACCCCAAGGGACGGATGCATTGGGGGTGTTGAAGCCCATGGAGACGTCAACGGAGTCGAGTCCATTGGCTTTCATAGTTTTCAATAGGTCGATGGATTCACTGAGCATTTGTTCATCGTTGCCATCGAAATCGACTACGCCGAGTCTTGCAGTAAGCGGGTGATTCGCTGGCCAGACGCTGCGAGCGACATCGAGTGTCTCTAGCAGATAGCGGCCTCGGTTCTGTGCGTTTCCACCGTATTGATCGGTTCGCTTGTTCGAATGGTGGGACCAGAAATTCTGAGCGAGGTACCCGTGTGCGAAGTGGAGTTGGAGCCATTCGAAGCCGACATCGCGAGCGCGTTCGACCGCCCGCTTCATGTCGGCTTGGACGCGATGGATATCCGCGATACTCATCTCTTGAGGAACCTTATTGAGGTTGGCTCCGAATGGAATCGCTGATGGAGCGATGGTGGTCCAAGAGTTCGGTTGTCCATCTTCGATATGGTTATCCCCTTCCCAAGGTCGGTTCGCGGAGGCTTTTCGGCCAGCGTGAGCGAGCTGGATGCCTGGGACTGCACCCCATTTGCGGATCTCGTGGACGACTCGCTCGAGCGCCGCTGCTTGGGCATCGTTCCACAAACCAGCATCTCCCCAGCTGATGCGTCCCTCTGGAGATATCGCAGTAGCTTCGACGATGACCAATCCCGCACCACCGCGAGCCAGAGAGGAGTAGTGGACAAAGTGCCAATCGTTTGCCAAGCCATCGATAGACATGTACTGGCACATGGGTGCCACGGCGATTCGGTTCCGAAGCTTGGTATCTTTCAGAACGAAGGGATCGAGCAAGGTAGGCATAGCTAGGAATGGTTCCTGTTAGTGGATTAGTTATTGGAAGCTGGCGTGAGGAGTAAAAAGTCTATGCCTACCATGAAACCAGGTGCTGCTTCAGGATTCTTACCAAGGATTTGGATTTCCAAAGTATGGGCACCTTGAGCGAGTTTCTTGGTTGGCAAGTTGACCAGACCTGTGGTGATCACATCTGGAGTGTTGAAGCAATCGATTGGTTCTCCTAGAGGTTGTCCATCGATTGCGATTTGGATGATTGCGTAGTCTCGAGCTTTGGAAAGAACGGTTGCGATGTTGTAGGTCCCTTCCGCAGAGACTTCGAATTCAAGCTCGAGTTTGTCTTTAGGTTGTGCGCCGGTCCACCAAAGGTGATCGTTGCCGCTCCATTTGTCTTTAGGGAAAGCTCGCATGTCTTGGCGTTGCGTGTTTCCTCGCGACTTCGATAGTACCTTCATACTCTCACCTTCAAGAGCATTCGGAACATTACCCTTGGAATCGAAGTTTGGTTTTGGACCTCGCAGGGGAACTTGCGATGGGCTTGCCAAGTAGGCGACCAAGTCTCGGATCTCTTCGGGTGGCATTGGGTCGAGGAGTCCGTTTGGCATCAGTGAGAGTTCGGAGAGTTTGCGCTGATCGATCTCGTCTTTGGGGACAACGACTAAGTCATTGATCGTTTTCAGGGTGAGAGCACTATCGGTTTCTTTGGTGATTAGTCCCGAGAGTACTCGTCCGTCATCGAGTTGTAGGAGTGTCATTTGATAGTCTTTGCCGACAACTGCGTTAGGGGCGACAAGGTTTTCAAGGATGTAGTTCAAGTCAGCGCGATTTGATCCGGTCAGATCCGGTCCGACTTTTTCGCCGGCACCAAATAATTGGTGGCAAGCCAAGCAGTGTTTATTGAACAGCGTTCGGCCGTGGCTCGTATCGGCCTTTGCGAGGAATGCTTTGGTGAGTAAGCCTTTATACTTCTCGATCGCTGCTTTTTGTTCTTCGTTGGATGTACCGACTTTACCCCACGATTTGTTGATGCGTTCAAGGAGAGGTGCATCACCGAGGTTGACCATTTGTCGAACATGGAAAGCGTGGACGTCGGATCGAGCGATTTTGTCCGCTTCGATCGCATCGAGCAGTTTCTGA
>Ga0114977_10001358_pt1 | contig 16005 bp, 25 predicted proteins | sample S_130805_MF_Meta_FD_87026 | JGI IMG/M metagenome (GOLD analysis project Ga0114977, IMG submission 87026) | Freshwater microbial communities from Lake Simoncouche, Canada to study carbon cycling - S_130805_MF_MetaG | ecosystem: Environmental > Aquatic > Freshwater > Lake | place: Lake...
ATCTTATGTTTACTAAAGTAATTATAAGCTCTTTTTACATAATCTATTCTTTTGTCTTTTGGATAATTTGCGAAAGAAATAGCCGCAATTAAGATATATGCAAACTGGGGAGTTTCATAAATCTCTTTGGTTTTTCTGTTTTGGACGAGATATTTATCGATCAATTGTTTAATACCAGCATATGTAAAGATAAAATCACGTTCATGATCGATCAGTTCGTCAATTTTATTAAGTTCTTGTTCAGAATACAGATCAAGAATTTCTGATGTATATACACCCAGATTGATATTCTTTTTGATGATATCAATTAATTTTGGTGGATTTTTACCACCCCAAACATTTTTTCTGAGTTGATAAGTCAAAAGCCTAGCAGCAACATATTGATAATTCGGTGTGTCTATAGTGATTAGATTAGCTGCGGATTCAATCAAAACTTGATGAATTTCTTCGGTTGTGATTCCGTCACGGATATTCAACTTCGCATTGATTTCAATGTCAGAAAGACTCACGTCTTTGATGCCGTCGTTAGCCCATTTAACGATCTTGTTTATCTTGCCGATATCAAAAGATACCTTCTCTTTTGACCTTTTTATGACCTGTATTTCCTTTTCCATTTTATTAGATTTCTCAGAAATTTGTTCGTTAAATATCATAGCTTTGTCTATTTAGACTTTTGAGAGTCGTCCAAGATACCATGTTCTTAAACCGTTTGGCAAGATAAATAAGTACGTAGGCTGTTGATATATTCAACTACTTCTGGGTCTGATTTCTTCACGCAAATATTATCAGAATGACTCATTTCTTCGTCATTGGATTTCAAGATTTCCTTGACTGTTTCCTCTGTAATATCAGGTAAAGTTTTACGTTCTACCTTGAGAAGATCACGAATTTCTTGTACCTTATAACCACGTTTAAGCAAACTTTTTGCTTGACGAGAAACGTAATGAGAATTAAGGCTTTCCTCGCTTCCGAACTCTTTTAATTTTTTATCGTAATACTCATTACCAACAGTAATGGTTTTACCAGTGATTACACAGGAAAGTTTATGCGCCATTCATCGATCTTACCACAGTTTCACTTCAGATCAATTACTTTCTTCTCCTCTTCTTTGTTGGCTTGGCTTGATAGAACATTTTACCTAAATCTTCTGGCAATGGTTCGTTCTCGTCAAATTCACCACGAGTTCCTTTAAAATCATTTAATCTTTTATAACCTTTATTATTAGATCTGGTGGGGCCTTGATTTGATACTTTTGGAGAATTAAGTGTTGAGTATGCATTATACCCATTACTCTTGAATTCCTCCATAAACATATTCACCAGTTCGTCAAACTTCATGTGAATATTTAGGCTAAATATGTTCATGGATATCAGTTTTTATCACATGGGTGACATTTATAAGAAACAAGTTTTGTTGAAGGAATTCACCAATACACCCACCAACGATGTTAAAAATTCATATCAAGTTACTGCATCCATGAGTGGACCGGGAAATGGTCCTTCCACAGGAGCCAGAGATTCAGATATGGCACAATTTGGTGATAAAGTTATGTTTCCCGATGATGAGGAATTTTCTGATTCTAAAAAAGCCGAACTATTAATTAAATTCTTCAAAAAAGAAATCGATGAGGGATCATGGAACGACGAAACCAAATCTCATTTTGAAAAACTAATGCATCATTTACTTGGCTTCTCTGAATTTGACGAAGAAGACAACGAATCGTAATAAAATGATTTATTGTGAATATATGTGATGTAGCTATCAGCTATCCAACAAACAGCCGAACAAGTAAATGGAAATAGAATAACTTCTATATCCCAATTTCCGTCAATTACCAAGAAAGGAATTAATAATATTCCCGCCCAGAATCCCATACACAGACAACATTTGTATAATTTCGCCAAAGGAGCGAACACCGAAGCTGTATAAGCACGAAAAGATTCTAAGATTGAACCATATTTCATGATCCAACACATTCCGATTGCGGCTATCCAGTAATAAAGAATCATTAGAAAATATTATAATCAACCACGTTTCCTTCTGAATCAGTGGCTAGTTCTACTTGAAATTGATGTTCTTTGTAATCATCGTCTTTAAATTTAAAGAACAAATCACCTGCTTCGAAATCTACAGAAACTTGTGTATCTTCTGGATTATTATTCTCAAGAACTTCATCTAAAAGTTGATTTGCCAAGGTTTCGTTGGCAAAAAGTTTATTGACAATCTCACGTCCTCGGGCAATGAATTTAAGATCATTAATCATCGATAGCTTAAAAGTTCTTTTAAGATCTATTTTTAGTATGAGAGGATCTACTGGAATATTTTCTAAATTCTCATTTAGAATCTGAGTCTTATAAATCTCCGACAGAAGAACTGTGTCTTTGTTCTGCATATTAATCCTCGAAAGTTTTATTTAGGAAATTTTTAAGAAGTAAAAGTTCTTCTTGGGTGAGTTGAACTTTACCTTCATAATCATCAGTAAGAACAAATTTACCATCAGAAACTTCTGATAATACAGGGCAGCATGTTTTATTCGAACATAGGGTGTATTGAATTCGTTGACGTGTATTATTTTTGTCGGCCATATGATAATATTTAACAAATCATTAAATAATTTGTATGTCTATCCAGTATAACCGTAATATTTGCAAAACATTTAAACTTAGTGCTTCTGTGTCTATGCAAGCTTTTTCCGCACAAGAATGCTCCGAAGTTATCGTAAAGCCTCGTGGAACGGTTTTAATTTATGATCATCAGAATCCCAGTGTGGGTTTTCAGTTACTTTCTGGCGAAGAATTTACTTTCCGTGGATTGATCAATTCTTCTCAGTTGAGCGCAACAGGAAGCGGCGACATTTATTACAGAACACAATTCTTCAGTAATCTTCCCGGCATCTAACCCATAATTACTACTTTAATCGAATCCACGGGGATTATATTACCGAACGAAATACGAGTTTCGTTTAACGAGATATTTTTGATATAGGCTAGTACAGATTCATAATCTGAATCGTAAACACTCACTATGATATCTTTGGTGTTTAATGAATGAAGTAGGGTATATTCGTTATGAACTCCATCACCCACGGTGAAAACTTTTTTATTACTTGTGGTTCCTCCGCCTGTGTTTGAGGTTCCGGTTACGGTTAAATTACCATCAACAATTAAATCTCCATGCATCGTACCACCGTTGGCATACTGAACGGAATTTGTCCCACCACCGCTTTCCATAGCCCTAGCCATTTGTTGTTGCGTAAACTTTTCAGTTATGGAAAACAATTCTTTCTTGGCTTGATCGGCATGATAGTTGAAAAACTTTTTAATTCTAGGATCGTCTTTTTTAGTTTCTAGAATATCAAAGAAAGCTTCTTCGGCATCTTCGGACTTGGTGATCTCGGGTAATTTTTCGTCCTGTGATCTTAATCCTGAAATATAATTCTGGGTCGGTTTAGTTTCGGGAACAACCGATACTGTTTTATAAATCTGTTTTGTTTCAACCTTTTTAACAGGCTCTGGTAATTCTTTTTTAGGCTCTGGCGTAACCTCGATTTTTGGTTCTTCCACAACTTTGGGAAGCTCTTTCACAGGAGCCTCAATAGTTGAGTTTTTCTGAAAGAATCGTGTACTTTTTGCGCTTGCAGGAACGATCTTTTTATCACCAAAGTTATCTAGATTAACTAAAGATTTGGAATTCTCCAGTAGGACATATTTATGGGAATTATGTAGAACGATGGGTTTATCTTTCCAGTATCCCAAAACTTTGGTGACTATTGTATAAGAATCGGTTTTGATATGATACGATTCGTCTAAAAATTTACAGGATTGATAGGAGATACAATCCATGGGAGACGTAGCGGCTTTTATGAGATCAGGTTTGTGAAGCATTAACTTCTCCACAAGATGTTTTTGTAAAATCTGATCCATTCTTTTTATTTAGTTATAAAAATTTTTATTACTTATTAATCTTAGGTTCGCGGATCATACCACTTAGATTACCAACAAAACCAAAAGTTTTGTACCATTTGATTAATTTTTTATAGTGCATCGAATTATTACCAACTGGATCGGGATTAAGCGATAAAGTCACAGACATCTCATCGGCCAGATGAATTAAACGATTCATAAGATTCGTTCCGTGTCTTTTATTCTTTTCTAAGGCTTATATAAAAGAGATGTGGGCTTTATTTCTATGGTTTTGTAGATTTAAATTACAATTATCAATCACGAATAGATTGGGCTCAAATGGATTCGGATAACCCCATGAATTAACAATCTTAATATATTCACCAATCTTGTGATCTGAAGGAGTGAGTTTAATAGCTTCTAAAAAGAACTGTTTAAAGGTGAACATGGGATTATTTATAATATAAATCTAAATAATCCCATGCAGTCTTTTAAGCAATTCTTTACTGAAGCACCTGTTGATGAAATCATGACAATAGGTTCTGGGTGGACTGATCCAAAACAAAAAGAAAAGAAACAAAAATACGATGCGCCATCAATAGCATTATTGACGAACGACAAATATCTACAGAAGGCAAAAGCAGAAATTGCTAAAGATTTAGATTATAACTTTTCGTTTTATTTCGCCAAATCAAAAAAAGCACAACAACACAGAGAATATGGCATCATCAGTGTGGAAACACTTAAAACATTAATACCAGATGTGGATTTTTCGGTTATTGAACAAAATCCCAACATGGAGAATACGATTAATATAGTTTTTACCAACAATGTAGGAGATGATAAGGTTCCTTTAACTCCTTGGATGATTTGTCATCGTATAGGACATGTTTTATATCGCAGTAGATTAAGAAATGTGGAATTCAATAAAAAATGGGATTATTTTGAAAAAGATTTAAATCGTAATTTAAGAGATTATTACAACGTAGACTTCTCTTATTTTAATGATCCAGAGAAAAGAAAAAGTTTAAGAAGGGTGCTTCATAAGCTAGGAACATTCAGATCCGCAAGAATGAACAGGATAACAAGACCATATGAATTCATATTTGAATGTTTTGCACAATATATGATGACTGGATCAATTAATTTTAATCCGGTTCCAGATAAATTTGTGGCAGAAGAAGTAGGAAATCAAATGCAATATCATTTCGATGATATACTATCAATGGCTGTAGGTAAAATATTTTTAATGTAATTATGGAAACTTTTAATAATCTAGTACAAACTATATTAGAATCCAAAAAGGATAAATTCATGGAATTCCTCGAAATCCGAAAAAAGGGTGCCGAGAAAATTCAAAAAAGTGCCGAAGCCAAGGGTGGTGCCTCGATCTTAACGGCTCAACATTTCAAGGCAAAAGAGATTCCATATAAGAAGGCATTAGAACATAGCACAGAAGAAAACAAAGAAAAGTACTATTTAAAAGAAGCCGAGAAATGTTTATCAAGGCTCAAGAGCTGGAAAACCATGACACAAAAAGAATTTCAAACGGTCATGGGAGAACTGGAAGTCTGGGGAGAAGTGTATATTAAGAGCAAAGGTAAATAATCGTTATGAATGACGAGCAGCTAATTTGGGAAAGATATAAAAAAGATATATTTAATAGATCTGAAATATTATCCGAAATGCCTGCTAGTTTGGAATTTCTTGGAGATTATCCAGAACTAACTAGTAAACTAGATCCAAAGTTCAAACCCGTAGTAAGATCCCAACCTCATATGTTAGGAACTATATCTAAATCTGTTCGTTCTGATATCAATGCATGGGGTAGTGAAAAAGCAAAAGATTTAATGCGTTCTACAGTATCCAGAGGTACAGCCAAGGGATTAGATAGAAGAAGACAAATGCAAGGAAAATCACCTTTAATATGGAGATTAGTAGACGCAAATTTAGAACAATTAAGTTATTATCATTATAATGATGTCCAGACCAAATCTCTAATACAGAAAAGTGATCTTGAAAATTTAGTTAATAATAATCCAACAGTTAGAGAAAAATTACACGATCCAAATGGAATTACTGTGATCATGACTCCTTCTGGACAAGAAGAAAGATCTGGCATGATGGCATTTTCTTCGTGGATAAGATCACATAAATGTGGACATGCCATTCTAGATAATAAAAAGAATTTTCAATTTGATCAAAATATCTCTAAAACATTACAAGAATATTATGGACTTTTCAACGAATCATTAAGAATGTGGCATAGTCTTGAAAACCGAGAACAAGATTTTCCAGTATTAACGAGTATAGTTAAAGATACAGAATTGTATCGACTAGAAAAATTCTACAGAGAACCAAAAAATTTCTATACCAAATTATTTACGTTTGGATCGGCTAGAAATGGTCAATTAGTAGTAAGCGATAAAAACGAAGAATTGGTTGCTCAGTTAATGCAGACTGGTAAAATAACTTTTAATAAAATGATGGATGAAAAAACTATACAAATTTTTATCCAAGATTTAAATGAACGCTATTCGAAAGAAGAATTTGATAATTCACCGGGATTACACGAACTTAAACAAGCTCGAAGGAATCTATTAAACATCGAGGAATATATAGCCGATCAAATAGATCAAGCCATAGAAAATTGCATAGGCGAGATACTATACGATGTGATTTAATTACGGGATATCTTTGCGTGATCTAAACTTCTTCTCCTAGATATTCTATTCTAGCTTCTGCGAATTCATTAGAATTAGTTTCAATCTCTCCTTCTTCGGGGTTGAATAGATTTTCTATTGCCCATACCCATGCCATTGGCTTATCATCATCATCGTCATCATAGTTTTCATCCATACTATCATCATATTCTCTTTTGAATAAGAAACAAGGATTTCCGTTTATTTTTGCAAAGTAATCCGTATCGGTATTTAAAGTATTAAACCAATCTCTACCATCGGTAACTTTATAAGGTTTCTTATTAGCTAGTGCGGTGTCAGGTTCTTTTGCTACCCCCATTATAGTATAAATCTGTAATGCTCTATTTAACCCATCAGGTTGTAAGTTCATGTGTTCAGCCGAAAACGATTTAACTTCTCCACGTTTTACTGCATCATCCATTTTGGTATAGATATCATCTACCCATTGCTCTACTTGTTGTCTGGTCATGGACTTTAAAGTTTCGTTATATAGTTTTATACCAGAATACTCATGATGATGTGGATTGGCATTTTCCTTAATAACTTTATTTATATATAAACTTTCTATAATTAAATTGTCTTTGTTAAACATAGGAGTATTTATTGAAAATTTTGCCTTTATGAAAAAATATTTAAAAAATACTAAAAAAATTTTTGTGGCATCCCCCCCTCCCCCCTTTTCATGTTTCTTACGCATAGTGCAAATTAAAACGCTCGGCACTTGGCACAGAACTTGTTTTATAGAAACTTTAGCTTTTTTAAAAAGTTTCTTTTTCGCTAGGTGGCATGGTCTGTGCTGCGAGGGTCGGGCAAAATAAAAAAGGCCCGCTCCCTGTGAAAGGAGCGGGCCGTATGGACGGGGGGGGGCGTTAACGGACGAAGTCTGCACTAGAGTATCCGTCGCACGGATCTCCACCGACCGATTCGGGGTCCAGCCGATACTCGACCATTTCGTTCGCGAAGACCGCCCATATGCCACCCTCGGCTTCGCGATAAATAAAATCTTCGTCGCGGCCTGTATTCGGAAACATTCAGAATATCTTTAGGAGTTTTTTATACGTTCGCGCATCTGAGATACTCGCGCTTTTATTATTCGAGTAAACTTCTCACACTAGATCCGCGCCGCTGATACTCGCGAGACTAGAAGGTGGCCTAGAATCGCCTCCTAGGTGGCAAGAACGGGAGAATAATAACGGGACGTTTATCTGGTATATTCGGGATGGCTGGATGGACGGGGTTTTTAGGCAACAAAAAACCCGCCCCCTTTTCAGAGGGCGGGCTCTTGAACCGCTCGGGATTTATTCCCATTGCGGCTTGGGTTCCTTTGAATTATCATAAGAACCTCGGGTTTCCTCAATAATTATTGAGAATTGATCCGCATCCCACGATTCACCGGAGCAAAAATCGTCCTGTAGATCCTCGCCTCGATCCTCCGCCCGATCCCATGCCGCCATTGCGCGGGATCGGAATTCAGCGTTCTCGGCTTCCTGCATTACCTCAACTTCCTTCTCAATCTTTGAGACATAAGTTTCCGCATCGTCTCGGCTGAAAAAGGGAACCGATCCGATAATGGTTGAGCGGGAATACCACCAACCCCCTTCCTCAGAACCGCCATAACAGCGTTCCACTGAATAGATGCTGACAAAGCATCGCTCGACCTTTGTGAATTCAGGATTGGACATAATGATTTTGGCAATGGAAGTGGGAGCGATCATAGGTTTTTTTAGTTTCAGCGGAAGCTTTATCGCCCCGCTACTTATTAAGTCGGCAGAATCCCGCCAATCTTTAGCAGAAAATAAAAAAAGATTTCTGAAAATAGGGCTTGTCCACCCCTAGAATTCTGCTTACTCTGTTCTCAGGAGAGTTTTGCACTTCTATTCAGGGCAAATATACACAAAATAAAAGATACCCAGCGTGCATGTCCACCACGATCATGCACGCTGGGTAATATGCCAACACACCACTAACAAACTTTTTGCTTTACTCTAAGGGAGGACTGTGCCACATCGACAATCGGCTGATCCGCAAAGTTTTTTCTGGATTCGGCGAACCTGCCGCATCGTCAGCTTCTGGTCAGGAATTCCCGTGTGGGTCGCCCTGTACCACATGTACATATAAGTATCCAGAGGATTGTACTGGTTCATCCAGCTCTTAAATTTAATTCTGATTTGAGTATTGTGAAAACTATTCTTGAGCAGGATGGTTTTCGGTTTCACTTCGCGGATTCGGATGTTGTTTCCCATACTCTTTATTTCGGTTGTTTCTTGGATTTCTTTAGCTTTTTCTTTCTTCTCTTTTCCAGCGATCCTGAGGGGATTCTAGGCCATCTTCCGCCTTATCCGCTATCGTGACACTCGGAACACGATAATCGGCCTTTAAACCCGCCCCTGAACGCTAAAAACATTATAGCACATACATGCGCCCCCAGCTCTCTCGTGGATGTGCTAGGCTTGTGGGTACACGCGCTAGGCTTGTGTGTACAAGTGAGGTTTTTCTGACGAAGTGACGAGTTTATTATATCCTCGCGTTTATTATATACACGCGATTTTACTATTGACTTGTTCGCTGGAATGTGAGTGTGATACGCCCAGCTCTCTCGTGGATGTGCTAGGCTTGTGGGTACACGCGCTAGGCTTGTATGCACAAGTGAGCTTTTTTTGACGAGGTGACGAGTTTATTATATTTTCGCGTTTATTATAACCACGCGATTTTACTATTGATTTGTTCGCTGGAACGTGAGCATGATGCGATCCATGTTATCATAATGAGTATTCTTTAAGCACAAGGAACATACCAGAGGTTTAAGAGCAGGTTTGTTCCTACCATAAACCATTTTACATATATTACATTTTGCTGTGTACTTATAAGGTGCAAACACTCTGGAATATCTTTCTCCATTGCTACCTAATTCTATTGCTTTAGCTCTCCAGACTTCATCATGTGCATGATTAGGTGTTAATGCATGAGCAATCTCATGGAATATAACATCATTAATTTCATGCTCATCTCCGTACTGGATAAGAAATGTAGATAGCTCTATAACTTTAATGTTATAATAACATCTGCCATTAATATTCCTTGACAAAGAATTTAATTGACATCTCCAACCTCTGAGCTTATAATATTTCAGAAGACTGTTAGTCTTGTTAACATAATATTCTTCTTCTTGAGTCATGGAATATAATATTAATTAAGAATTAAGGTATTCAGAGATTCCTTTATAAGTATTCTTAATTCCTAATACTTTACAGGTATTCTTAATACCTTTGCCATCTTTATTAGCTCCATTAACTTTAAGACTATAAACCATTTTATCTGCCAAGGCTTTGGGAGTAGTCCTAGAAGCTGAGAATTCATATTCAGGAGTTTCAAAAAGCCTGACATACTGAGATTCTAATTCTGTTTTGAATTTTTCTAGATTGGATATGGTGGTGGTCATAATAAGTATTCGGCTGAATGTTGGGAAACTTTAGAAAAACTTTCGGGAATTAGTAACTTCTTCCCGAAAGAGATTCTGTTTTGATTTAAACGGCTTCTTCTTCTTCGAGCATGACCCGCATCTCGATAAGGTCTATAAAATCCGCCATCATCTGATTGAGCCCCGCTGGCTCTCTGTTTATCCACCCATAATCCAGAAGCGTGTCCAGAATGTCCAGCATGCTCTCGCGATCCATACCAGATGGGAACACACCACAGAAGGGTCGCAGCATTTCATTAAAAATCTCTGGCGTTGAGACTGGACGGCTATCAAACAAAATCTGCACGGAGTGCATGCCGATCATTTCGCGGCACAGATGCAGTGCATTGAGATACCCAAAAATTGGGTCTTTTCCAGAGCAGACGAGGGTGGGATGGTGGGGATGGATGAGGAAGGGCATGGTGTGTGATTTTTGGGTGGTTTCTTTCTTCTCTACCAGTATAGCACATGCTATTTCTGGCTACTTATTATTTCGGCGGGAAACTAATTCTCTTTAGAAAAACTTTGGGAAAAGTTTTCCCGCCCCCATTTTCAGAGGGCGAGAAAACTTTAGTGAAACTTTAGGAAATCTCGACCAGCGTGTCTCGGATCTGCCAGCCCATAGAATCACACAGGGCTTCAGCGACCAAGACTCCGCTCCTGAAAATCTGAACAATATCTCCCACCGATAGCGAAACGCCACGGTAGTTTCCGCGCCTTCTAAGCTGGTTTTCGCTCAAAGCCTCGTCAGGAGCATTGAACACGCAGAAACAATCTTCTGCGATCATTTCCACGGTCACCTCTGCATCATGGCGGATGGTGTAGCGAGTGCGCTCGATACGATTAATTCCCGCCCATTTATTGGCCTGTGAAAGCCACTGGGTGTTGCGATCATAATCTTGGCCGAGGAAAACTACTGTTGAACGAATCTGGTGTTTCATGGTGTTGGTTGGGTTGCTAGGACTTCTCGTCCGTACATATTATTTCGGCTGTTTTCTGATTCTCTTTAGAAAAAGTTTCGAGAATCTTTTCTCTGAAGCTGGCACAGAACTTGAATCCAAAAAACTTTAGCGAAATCTTTTTTTATTTTGTGCTCGTAATCTCATCGCGCCGAGACTACTCTATTCACAGGAGAGTTCTTTTCTTGTTTCGGAAAACACGGGGAAATATCTGTAGAATTCTCCTGTGAATAGAGTATCCCCGAAACTTTTCCGAAACAAGCGAAAAGAAAAAAATCTTTCGGCTAAAGAAAACAGAAAACCCGCCCACACTTTTTACGGTGTGGGCGGGTTTTGTTCTTGCGTTTAGTTCAGGAGGAGATCCATTGCCCGCTGCTTCAGCACTGCGCCAGTCCCGAAGATGGCTCGGTCGAACCTTTGTTCCATTTTGAAGAACTCGTCATTTCCTTCCAGCTTGGTTTCCTTGGATAGGCGACCGTTGGAATGATGGTCAACGTACTCGGTCACGGCGTTAAACAAATCCCATTTTGTTTCTCCGTTGTTGCCTTTGCCAGTGCGGAACAGGGTGTCAATCTGGTCGCGCCGATCCAAGGTGCGCTTGGCAACCTTGCCAGTATCAGCATCTTTCTCGGCGGGAATAAGGGCGTTAATGAACCCCTCGACGTAGGAAGAGGAAACCTGATCGGCGGCAAGCTGATTCATTGCTTCCTGAAATTCGTCGTAGTAAGCCAGAGCAAGACCCAAGGCTTTCTGGGCATCCAGCTTGCGCCGCTCGAACCCTGAGCGATGATAAATCTTGATCATGTTTTCTGATCCAGACTTGAGGTTCGCATTACAGGTATTCCAGCAAACCGTGCGGATGCCAGCGACCATGATGACCAATGCGCCTGTGCCATCATTGGCATTTGTCACCATGACATTCTTGGTTGTGGTGTCGTCAGGATTATTATTGACGAACAATTTTCCTTCCAATTCAAGATTCGCAAAAATCCTGCGACCTCCGAAGAGCGAGCCAGCGGAATTCCAGACGGCCTGACCAGAACCCACAATCGAATCCGCAAACTCCATCAATTCGTCAACCTGAATACAGCGGAATTTACTGCCCATTACAGACATCACCTCGCCTGTATCCGAGCGGCGGATGACCTTTTTGCCTTCGATCTTCTGCAAACGTCCGTCAGGCAACTGATGGAAGCAGGGAACTTCCTCGTAAATGAAGTTCAATTTTGAGATCCGCTTGGCTTCCTGCCAAGTGACATTCTGAGGTACAGGCTCGGTGAGCCCATGCCATGCCTGATGTTTCGCGCAAAAGAATTCTGCTTCGCCGTTCTGATTGATGGTGATTTGGTGTGCCATATGTTTTGGTTTTTTTGGGTTGGATTTAACTGACTGTTATACTAATCGGAAAAACTTTGGAAAACTTTAGTTCAATTTGAAAAGATTTTTGATCTGCACCAAGATTTCAGACTCCGAGGGAGCCATTTCGTCCGCTGAGATAAAGGCATCCCACTCTCCGGTAGCGAACCACTTCGCAAAATCACGCTTCTGCAAGGCTTCAAAAATCTGCTGAGTGATGAGATCCTTGCCTCGTGTAATGGCCTGAGCCTTGTCTTCACCGCTGGAAAACATGAAATTAGAATTTACTGCGTTGTTTAGGAATTCGTGGACGTTGTTCATAAGATGAGGATGGTTGACTGTACTATTCTAATCGGAATAACTCAAGGAAACTTTAACTATTTCTTTTATCTTTCTTTCACCTCGCTTTCGCCCCCTCTTTTGGGGAAGGGGCGACTTGCGAAGAAACTTTAGGAGTTTTTCTTCTTGGGAGCGGATTTCTTTTTCGCCTTGGCCTTGGGAGCAGGAGCAGGGATTTCTACAACCTCTGCCACAATCTCCGGTTCAGGCTCAGGAGAGGGCTCAGGAGCAGGCTCGGAAACCTTTTCAACCTGTACGATTTCAAAGTTCTCCTGCACAAAGCCTCCGAAGTTTTCGGCGAACTGGGCTTCCAGTTCTTCTTGCTGATCCGCCCAGAGTTCCCGCTTGGCTTCCCATGCCGCAAAATGTTCGTCTAGTTCTAGGAACTTCGCGGCGAGGATCGGGTGAATTTCTGGAGTTTCAAGGAGTGTCGTCATGGTGTTTTTGATTTGTGGTTTTAACTGCGTACTATCTTTTTCGGCTGTTTTCTCGTTTCGCTTTAGAAAAACTTTCGAGAATCTTTCCCGAGGAAACTTTAGCAAAAAGATTTTTTTTGTTTTTGCTCGACGCCACCCGAATTCGGGATTACTCTGTTCTCAGGAGAGTACTGCGCCTTTTTGAACCAAAACCAAAATCATTCCAGAACTCTCCCCTGTACAGAGTATCCCCAGCACCCAGAGAAAACAAGAACTTTTTAATCGCTAAAACAAACTTTTTTTAATTAATAAAACCCCGAGGAACTTATTAATAAAAGATTTTTAACAATTACCTTGACCACGGAATATACATAACTAACTTAAACCTTTTTAACAAATTCCCGACGGGTAATAATGATTTAACAAATTAAGATTAAACCATAATAAACTCCCAATCGGGAATAAACAAAAAAAATAAATTAATTATTTAACAAATTCTGTTTAACAAAAGTTGTTTTCCCAAATAACAATACCTTCTTTAAACAAAACAGAATCTATAATGTTATTCATATCTTTTAAGAACTCCACCTCTAATAGGTGTTTAATACTAAAATGTATATCTCCGTTCTTATCATGATACCTTAATTTAATAGTATTATCAGAACCATTAATACTCACATCCACATCAGAACTAATAAAGTTCCCTTCGCTCATAAAGACGCCAGAGTTTGTCATGTTACTAATCATAGGAATAATAGTTTGCATTTAGAGTATTGTATCACAAAGAGAGGAGCATGTACACACATAATTACACGCTACGTTTGTGGGTACACGCGCTAGGCTTGTACGAGCGAACGAGGTTTTTCTGACAAAGTGACGAGTTTATTATAAATTCGAGTTTATTATATAGACGCGATTTTATCATTTAAGTTAAGTCGATAGTGTGAGCATGGTGTGGAAGGGAGATTAATTATTCTAATCCTCGTCCAATATATTAATCAAACCTTTCGGAGTTTTTAATTTCTCGCATATATCCATCCATTCTTCTACCGAAGTAGAATATCTTCCCATATTAGCCAAAAGAGAACACAAAACAATATTATCTTTAGTGTATCCTCTTTTAACATCCAAACGATCTAATGAAGGTTTTAAAGAATGTCTCGGCGCATTATCTGGATTCATTGGTATATTCAACCAATAACACAGTCCTTTTTGTTCTATAAAGAGTTGTTTGATATAATTTCTGTCAAAATCCATTTCCTCGGTATAAACTCCAATTTTTAATTTGTTTCTGTGTCTAGTTGCACATTTTGAGTATACCGATGTCCACCAGTTATTGAGTTTACTGCGATTGATGGATTCTCTTCCTTTCGGAGTATTGCGATACTTCCTATTATAATCCGAAAGATACTTGGGTTCATCCTTTTTTAAATGCTTTTTTCTTCTCCTATATTTCTTAGGTTTTTCATTATCATTAGACATATACCACATATCATAAATCAATAAATGATATATTCAATATGCGATACGCTGTAATTAATAAATTTTTTTACTCTGTTGGCATGGAAATTGTTAAAAATTTTTATTGACTTTTTGGTAAAAAAGTTTTTGTGTGGGCATTACTTTATAAATCACAACATAAAAATTCCTCACTATTTCCAGTTATCTCCCAGTATCTCCAGTAATCTTTTGTTATTCCCAAGTACTTTCATGTATATCTCAGTACTTCCAGTAATTCCCCAGTAATCCCCTCCATCTCTCTGTATCTCTAGTAATCTTTCTGTATTTCTAGTAATTCCTCAGCACACACCAGTACTCCTAGTTATTCACAAGTTATTCACATTTAAACAAATTTAGTAAGTTTTTAAAACCTCTATTAACCAAAATATATTTTAGGTAAAAAATATCACGTTTTACTCAGTAAAACTCACACAAGGAATTTCTAGAAAAAGATTCTTATAATAGACTTTTATGATAAATATGTCTATCTATTAGACGCGAAAAAGCTTTATTTTTGCGTTAAAAGTGGGGCGAAGTGGGGCGAAGTGGGTCAAAGTGGGGCGGATTCCCACGAAAATCTAGTATTTTTTATAGATAATTAGGCACCTAACTATTAAGAACCTAACAAAATTATTTCTTATTATAATCGGATATTATCTTATTGATAACTAAATTCCATATTTTCTCGAAACCTCTTGTGGCTTCATAATGTCGTAGTTCTTCTACATTACCTTTCTCATCACTTATAATCTCTGCTATCATTTGTAATAACTGATATTTGTGGTCGGTATGAATCTTTTCTCTTTCAATCAGGTATTCTATATCATATCTGTCTTTTATGTAATCATCTATTCCGAATAGTTTGATTGCTGGAACATAATCAAATCCTAATTCTTTTAATGCTTGGTATCTGTGCTGACCCTCGATAATAGTGTTAGACGAGTCTACTATGATTCTAGATATATAGCCATTCTTTTCTATTTCTTTTTTTAGATTGTCTATTCTAATTCTTTGTCCTGATTCATTTGGATTAATAGAATAAGATATATCTGATATTGGAATGTTTTCTAGCTTTTTATTAATAGTTAAATCATTTGAACGGCCTACTTCGCTTACATCATCTGAAGATGGTTTTATTCGTAATTCTTTAATACTTCGGCTATATGCCTCCCAGATAAGTTTTTCGTCGTTCATCTGAGTATTTATGGCTTAAATTCCGAAACATTTATTAATTCCAAGCATTTATCGGGATTGAATATTACATAAGAATCGCCGCCGCCTTCTATCTGATTATTATAAACTATACCATCATAATAATTTTCTAAAAGTTTCGTGCGGAACATAAACTTATCCAAGCTATCGGGATATTGATCA
>Ga0114977_10001364_pt1 | contig 15982 bp, 17 predicted proteins | sample S_130805_MF_Meta_FD_87026 | JGI IMG/M metagenome (GOLD analysis project Ga0114977, IMG submission 87026) | Freshwater microbial communities from Lake Simoncouche, Canada to study carbon cycling - S_130805_MF_MetaG | ecosystem: Environmental > Aquatic > Freshwater > Lake | place: Lake...
AGGCTTCACGGAAGCGATCAAGTGCCACATAGGCATCTTTGGCACCATCAGATTCTGCGCCTTCACGACCGCCCCAACAAACATAAGTCTTTGCGCCAAGTTCAACGGCAAGCTCAATATTCTTCATAACTTTTGAGATCGCATATCGACGAATATCTTTATCATTTGATGTAAATGCGCCGTCTTTGAAGACTGGATGCGTAAAGAGATTAGTTGTCGCCATAGGTACTTTCATGCCGGTTTCGGCTAGAGCCTTCTTAAAGCGATCGATGTGAGTCCGACGTGCTCCCTCATCGCTTCCAAATGGAATCAAATCATCGTCATGAAACGTCACACCGTGTGCACCGCGCGCTGCAAGCTCATTGACAGTGCGAACTGGATCAAGTGCGCCACGAGTTGCATCACCAAAGGGATCTCGCGCCTGCCAACCTACGGTCCAAAGGCCAAAAGTGAACTTATCGGCCGGTGTGGGTGTGAGTGACATAGATACTCCTCGAAATATTCTCTTAGTTTTTTCTCTGCCTCAATCCTATGTACGAAGTGAAGTTTCTGCATAGTCTTGCCTTATGAGCGCACTTTCCAACGGAAATCAACGAGACATTAAATTTGCAGTCGTAGGTACGGGTTGGCGAGCTGAGTTTTTTACCCGATTGTCTAGGGCCATCCCTGGAGTTGAATGCGTTGGCTCAATTGTTCGAACCCCGCGTGATTCTGACTTGCCGATTTATTTGTCTCTGCATGAATGCATCGCTAAGGCAAAGCCAGATTATTTAATCGCATCCGTACCCAGAGATGTTACGCCGTCAATAATTCGGATGGCCGTTGCAGCCGGGCTACCGATTATGGCTGAGACTCCACCTGCCGCCGATTTAGATTCACTGCGTTCGCTGTGGAAGGACGTTGGCCAGTCTGGCCTTGTTCAAATTGCAGAGCAGTATTTGCGTCTTCCTTCTCATGCTGCCCGCCTTAAAGTTGTTAAATCCGGTGCAATTGGAGCACCAACACAAGTGCACGTCTCTTCCACCCATGATTACCACGCAGTGTCTTTGATGCGTGGATACTTAGGCGCCGGTATCGGACCTGTGCGCGTAAATGCGACAGCCTTTCATGCTCCTCTGCAAAACCCATCTTCACGTAATGGTTGGAATGTAGATTCTGATTCAGTAATGACTCAATCTCGTATTGCAACAATCGAATTTGATTCAACACTTTCTGGTCTCTATGACTTTACTGATAACCAGTGGCACAACCAGTTGCGATTTAGGCGTGTCATTGTTCGGGGCAGTGCTGGTGAGATAAATGATGATCAGGTGATTAAGTGGATCCAGCCAGATAGCTTTGTTTCAGCACCTATCGTGCGCAGGCAGACTGGATATGACTTAGATCTGGATGGGTACAGAACAGATCACCTCTCATTTAACTCTGAAATAATCTACAAAAATCCATTTAATGCTCAATCGTGGTCAGATGAAGAGATTGCAATAGCGACAATGATCGTAGAAATGGCCGACTGGGTTGCCAACCGCGGGCCGGCTCCATATCCACTAGCTGATGGGATTCACGATCATCGCGTGTCACTTGCAATTCAAGAATCACTCGATAAATCCTGTGCAATATCTACTGAAAAAGAGGCATGGGATAGCTAGTTTGGTTGTTCGGCCTAAATACCTTAATCTAGGCTCCTTACTCCAGCGGGAGTGGTGAAATGGCAGACACGCAGGTCTTAGGAACCTGTGTCTTCGGACGTGAGGGTTCAAGTCCCTTCTCCCGCACACAAAATCAGTAAAGCCTTAGTTAGGATTTTTCTAATGGCAAAGCAATCACCAGCCAAGACTAAGAAGTTGGCTGCAGAAGCAAGGCGCGCAGGGGCTGCTCATAGAGCTGAGAAAAAAGCTGCACAAGAAAATGCAATAACAAATAGCAATGTAGTAATAGATGCCTATGCCGCCGTTGATGGGCATTGGCGTGACATTGGTTTAGATGCACCAGCCCGTCGAGCTTTAATCGATGATAGCTTATTTCAACTGAGTGATCTTCGTAAAACCTCACTTGCCGCGCTCAAAGAGCTAGATGGCATGGGAGCAAATGCAATTCGTGTATTAGTTGCCGAGATGAAAAAAGCAGATTTATCTTTTAGAAAATAGTTACTGCACTACTCGATAGCCAGCGGCAATTACAGCTTGTGAGATTAACTCGGCATCTAGTGCAGCATCAGATGTAATAACGGCCTGACTCTCACCAGAGCTGGCCTTAACTTCTGTGACACCAGCGATCTTGCCGAGCTCTGTATTTACTCGTCCCTCACAGTGCCCGCATGTCATTCCTTGAATCTTTACCGTTGTCTGCGTCATTGATTTCTCCCCTTATTTGTTTAGTCGTGCAATCATTAATTCCATCTGCTTAATTTGAGCTGTTTGAGCAGCAACAATATTTTCACCAAATAGCTTAATCTCCTTGTTACTTGCATCTTTTATCATTGTGGTCATATGCAATGCGCCATCATGATGATTAGTCATTCCCTTGAGCCACAGCAGATCAAACTCATTGCCTGCAGCGGAATTTAAATCAGATAGTTCAGCGTCAGTAAGCATGCCACCCATTGAGTCTCCCATGGAGTGGCCCATATCGATATCTGCATTGGCCTGGCTCAACCACAACTTCATCTGAATAATTTCACTTGTTTGTCCGTCACGAATATCTGCTGCAAGGGCCAGCAACTCTGGATCCTTCGACTTGGTTAAAGCTAAGTCGGAAATATCTACCGCTTGTTGGTGGTGTGGAATCATCATCTGCAAAAACATGACATCAGCACCGCTGAGGGTAATCCTTGCTTGTCTTTCATCTGAATCCATCATGCCGTGCATTCCAAAGAAGCCATGATCGGCATTTCGTGACATTCCCATACCCAAAATGACGGCAAGTAAAGCCACAATGATCGTGAGAAAAATACCCGATTTCTTATCGATATTAATCTGCACGAGCCACTCCATATTCCCTAGTAACTAAAGAATAGCATTGAATAAATATCCAACAAAAATGATTCCAGAGGCAACGACGCCAATGAAGCTTGCCAACAGTTTTACCTTTAATACCCTGCGAAGCAAGATCATCTCAGGCAAACTAAGTGCAACTACTGACATCATGAATGCAAGCAGCGTTCCCATAGGTAAGCCCTTTTCATACAAGGCTTGAACAATTGGCATAACTCCTGCAGCATTTGAATATAGTGGAACCCCAATAAGTACCGCCACAATTACTGCAAGAGGATTATTAGATCCGGCAAATCTAGTAAAGAATTCGGTTGGTACCCATCCGTGAATGCTTGCACCGAGTGCGATACCTGCTAATAGATAAGGCCAGAGATTAAGTTCAGCGCGGCAATATTGATCGAAATACTCATAAAAGGCCTTTACCTTATGACTTACTTAACAGCAGCCAGTACCGCCGCAACAAGATCCTTCAGTTTTAACGTCAGCTTTTTCTTCATTTTTGCAGCCACACTGTCCACTTCCACCACAGCATGTATCGGCTTCTTCTTTTTCCTGAATTTTGATGTCAGTCATTTCATTCTCCTTGGCGCTTAGTTTCTTCTTACTCAATTCACTCTGTACCCGATTTAGAGTACTCCTGAAGATTGCGATTTCAGAGGCATGCCTGTCTAAAGAGACTGGCCTCACACACAACGAGAGTGCTAGCGCGCAGCGGCAAAGCCTAGTCTGATGTCGTTCTTAATGTCCTCAATATTTTCAAGGCCAATACTCACGCGCACCATTCCGGGAGTAATTCCAGCTTTAATCTGCTCTTCAGGGTTGAGCTGCGAATGAGTAGTAGATGCTGGGTGAATAACAAGAGAGCGAACGTCTCCAATATTTGCGACATGGCTAAAGAGTTTTAAACCCTCAACAAACTTACGCCCAGCTGGTGCTCCACCTTTGAGTTCAAATGAAAAGACTGCGCCAGCACCTTTCGGAGCGTATTTCTTAGCTGTTGCATTCCATGGCGAAGATGGCAGACCTGCATAACTAACATGGGCAACCTCTGATTGCTTTTCTAACCACTCCGCTAATACTTGCGCGTTTTGTAAATGTCGATCCATACGCAGATTCAAAGTCTCTAAGCCGTGGGCTAACAGCCAGGCATTAAATGGTGATACTGATGCGCCAATATCGCGTAGAAGTTGCAACCGTGCTTTGAAAATATAGGCAAGGTTGGCACCAAAAGTCCCATTCACACCCAATGTCGTGGCATAGACAAGATTGTTATAGCTGGCATCAGGCTGATTAAAGCCGGGGAACTTTTCCGGATCCTTCGCAAAATCGAAGTTGCCTGAATCAACAATCGCCCCGACCATTGCATTGCCATGGCCTGATAAGAACTTAGTTGCCGAGTGCGTAACGATATCGGCGCCGTATTCAAAGGGTTTTGTGACATATGGTGTCGCAATAGTGTTATCAACTATCCACGGCACTCCTGCCTCATGTGCGATTTTTCCGATGGCCTCAATATCTAGTACTGCTCCAAGTGGGTTTGATATACCTTCACCAAAGAAAGCCTTTGTATTAGGACGAACTGCACTGCGCCAAGCATCCATATTTCCAGTGTCATTAATAAACGTAACTTCGATGCCGTATTTAGGAAGTGTGTAATTAAAGAGATTAAATGTTCCTCCGTAAACATTGGAGCTTGAAACAATATGGTCCCCCGCTTGGGCAACATTCATTATTGCAAAGGCTGTTGCTGCCATGCCTGAAGCAACTAACAATGCAGCCACTCCACCTTCAAGGGCTGCTATACGTTGTTCAACGGCATCTTGAGTTGGATTATTGATGCGCGTATACACATTGCCTGCTTCGGCGATTCCAAAAAGATTTGCCGCATGTTGCGTATCGCGAAACTGATAGGCGGTCGTTTGATAAATTGGTAGTGATCGTGAACCAGTAGTTGGATCAGGAGATTGCCCAGCATGGATTTGAAGAGTTTCAAAGGCCCAATCATTGTTTTCGCTCATGCCCTTTACTCTTTCGCACCTGCGTACAAATTACAAGGACTTAGAGTTAATTAATTACTGCATAAGCAATCAATAAAGCACCGAAGGTGAGTGCGAGCACTTGGCTAACTCGTGTACTTAAAACCTTCATCATCGAAGGTACCAACGTAGATAAAAGTAAAACTGCACCGGGGATTATTATGGTCACGCTGTGTGCCAATACGCCGCCTTGGCCGCTTTGATAACGTAAGTTAATCAGTCCAATTGCAACGAGCAGATATCCGCCCATTCTGTAGTTATTAATAAGGTTGCTTTTCATTGATTTAGCTCCTAACGATAGAAATGGGGTGCCGATTTCTCGGCACCCCATCTTCAATGTACGTAATTAGTGATCTTCCTTCATGCCTTCTGCTAACGACTTCATGCGTGCGATCTTCAAAATCGTAAGACCGAATACGCACTTAGCCAGAATGTCAGCGATTGTGTATCCAACTTGTACGCCAACAAACTGACCTGCAGATGCCATTCCTTCGCCCATACCTAAAATATAGGAGACTGGATAGACACCCCATGTTGCAACAAGCAAAAGACGCAATCGACCAACGGTCTCTGCAACCCCTGCTGGTTGATTATCGAGTGATTTGCCAAGCTCTACAAAGAGTACATAGAGGATGTATAAGAATGGAATTGTGGATAGAACGCCATATAGAACCTGGGTGTTCTGAACATTTGAAACTTCTCCTGGGTAACCAAGGGCGATCATTGCAGCTGATGCTGGAACAAGACGCATGATTAGTGAACGAGAAACTGCTTTGGCTAGGGCAAGTACGGCAACAACTTCAACTAGAAGTAGTGGCACGGTAAGTAGCCAGTCCACATAACGATAGGCCTCGTTGAATGAACCCTGAGCACCTGAAATGTTTACAGTCATGTCTGTAGAAGACTCATTGAATGAGTTGAAGATTCGCATGTAGTGATAACCGGCGATGAATGTAACCATCGATGACATGACTAGAGCATTGCGATATTTAGCTAATACGCGCTGTTGTGAAACGAGCGTGTACACCGTGCAGGCAAGCATAGAAACTAGTCCAAACGAAAATACGTTATAGACCAGATTCCATTGATTACTATCAAGTTTCAGCATTGACTTATGCCTCCGTGTGTTGACTTGATGCAAAACTCTTTTGAGTTCTGCAGCCTTAAATCAAGTGGAGACCTCGAGGAGCTCCATTGGCCATCGGTGAGATAATTGTGAATTACTTGAGAGGTTCTCGCATCTTGAAATGAGTAATGCCTGAACCAAATTGCCCCGTCATTACAGGGCTATCTGGTTCAGGCATGTACTTTTAGAAGGGTTAGTTTCCGTCCCAATTAGCCATCTCAACTGCAAAGGGATCAAGACCCATTGGTCCAATCTTTAGTGCATATGTGTGGAACTTCTTCATATTAAAAGCTGATCCAAGGCGGGTTCGTGCATCTTCACGCGCTTGCATCCAGACGCGCTCTCCCACTTTGTAAGAAATTGCTTGCCCTGGCCAGCCTAAGTAGCGATCAGTTTCACTGCGTGAATGATCCTCATCAAGTAAAGCCTGCTCATTGAGAAGTTTGCGCGAGCTTTGCGCATTCCACACATTTCCATCGAAGTCGGTATAGCCAAGGTGCATTCCAATATCTACAACGATGCGTGCTGCGCGTAGGGCTTGTGCTGATAGATAGCCCATTTCAATTCCTGGCTCATCAAATGCTCCAAGTTCATTCATGAAGCGCTCGGCGTAGAGCGCCCACCCTTCACCATAACCACTAATCCATGCAGCAGTACGCTGAAAACGGGTTAAGCGATCCTTCTCTACGGTGACAGTTCCAACTTGTAAGTGATGACCAGGTACAGCTTCGTGGTACCACGTTGACACTAAGTGCCAACTACTGACTTCTTCTTTACCGAGCATTGGAATCCATGTCGTACCCGGGCGTGACAAGTCCTCTGATGGACCGTTGTAATACGGGGCTGATGCGCTGCCTTCAGGAGCTAAGCGAGCTTCACATACCTTGATGCGCTCATCGATTTCGAAGAACTCTCCATCCATGCGCTTGATTGCCGCATCTGTGAAATCTTGGAGGAACTTAATGACATTCTCGCCGCCTTTGATGACGTACTTAGGATCATTATCTAAAGCATCTGCAACTTCACGCAGAGTCTTTGCACCAGGCTTAATTAGATCTGCTAATTGCCACATACGATCGTTAATAGCTTTTAGATCGGCCATTCCCCATTCATATGTTGCACGAAGATCTAACTTCGCACCTGTGAAATAGCGTGACCACACGGCATAGCGCTCGGCGCCAACGGCATCATTGGGGTTAGCAATTGGCAGATAATCGTTCTTAAGTGCAAGTGCAGTTGCAGCCGATGATGTTTCAGCTAACTTTGCCGCCTCATGTATTGCTGGGTACTTTCCATCTGGATCAAAGTTCTTGGCCATCTGGGTATATCCGCCAGTGGCATAACTCTCTAACTGCTCAATAACTCCCTTGACCTGACGCTGAGCAGTTGTCTTACCGTTCTTTGCAACTGTAAGAATGGTTTCCATCCACTGCTTGTGTGCAGTATCGACTGCAGCTAAACGCTTAGCAATATTGTCAAAATCTTGAGCAGATTTCTTTGGCATTAATTCAAAGATTGATCGAATACTCGATGGCGGTGAACGAAGAACATTCCATAGGACAAAAGCTTCTTGGCTATCGTGTAGTTCAAGTCCGGACTCAAGACGTTCAGTCATGACGGTCTTAGCGATTCGATCAATCTCATCGCCTGGCTTGAGCGCAGCCAATTTACGCAACGTTCCGCGGGTTAACTCTGCTTTTGTCTCAGCAGCTGCTATCGACAAATTATCTAATTTGTCTTGGTTCAAGCCGATGCCTAGATGGGTACAGTTCATTGGACTCAAGGCCGCTACTTGATCGATGTAAGCATCGCTGATTTCGAAGATTTCTGATCTATATGTCATTGGCTATTCTTATCAGCGCTTCTGCGCTTTGTCGATAGATATGCTTGTGAAGTGATACTGAGCCAGCTGCGAGAATTGAGTGCGCACCGCGGATTCGTCAACTTAGTTGGAGCCCGTTTTATATCCAACATCGGTAATGGGCTCTCCCCCATTGCTTTGGCCTATGGAACGTTAAGTCTTGCTGGTGCAACGGGAAAAGATTTAAGTTTTGTCATGTCTGCACGGATTTTCCCAATGATTGCCCTGATGCTATTTGGTGGAGTTATCGGTGATCGATTTAGGCGAAACCGTATCGTTGGTGGTGCGGATATGTTGGGAAGTCTCTTCGTGGCAGTAAGTGCAATCTCCTTTATCTTTGGTTTTGCTTCGGTGCCACTTCTCGTTTTCATGGGACTTCTTTTCGGTGTCCTCAATGCCTTGTGGTGGCCAGCGATGTCAGGCGTGTTGCCGGCGTTGCTTCCAAAAGAGAAGCTAAAAGATGGAAACGCCGTCGTCGGTTTATTAAGCAATCTCGGATATGTTATTGGTGCGCTGATGGGCGGAGCGTTAGTTACATTCTTTGGATCTGGTTGGGCTCTCTTGATTGATGCGCTTTCATTCTTTGCTGCCGGAGTCCTAGTGTGGAATCTGGATGTGCCTGCAATGGAAAAACGCGAACGTACATCCATCTTTAGCGAACTAAAAGATGGCTGGTTTGAATTCAAATCTCGTTCATGGACTGTAGCTATGGTCGTTGCTTTCATCGGAATTAACGCTTGTTTCGAGGCTTTAGTCCAAGTTCTGGGTCCTCTGGCATTTAACAAAGACTCTAACGGGCCTCGCAACTGGTCTTTTCACTTAGCTGCACTTACCGCGGGCATGATTTGCGGTGGCGTGATTGCACTAAAAGTTCATTTGAAGCGACCACTATTATTTGTCATGATTGTCATCGCAATATCTGCGGTCTGGGATTTTTCTTTAGCGTTGAGCTCACCGCTTCTCATAACTTTAAGTAGTGCTTTTGTGGCTGGAATTGCAATTGAGATTTATTATGTTAACTGGAGCACCACCATGCAGTCCCATATTCCCGAAGAGTCATTTTCTAGAGTTAACGCCTACGATGCTTTTGGCTCATTTGCTTTGGCACCTCTTGGAATTGTCATTGCTGGGCCACTAGCCATGTACTACGGGGTACATACTGTTTTGTGGATTACCGGAGGGGTGACTTTTATTAGTGCGCTTCTGGCGCTCAGTGTTAAATCCGTTCGAAACCTTAGGTAGCAGCAAAATTGTCAAAGGGGCGTAGGCTTGGCTTATGAGCGAACAGCCAATAGCGCCGCCAAAATTACGGGGCTGGTTTCACTTAGGTGCAACTCCAGTTGTAATTATAGCTTCACTCGTTCTATTCATTTTAAGCAAGTCATCACTTAAATTTGCCGTTGCTATTTATTCGGTCACTGCAATTATGTTGTTCAGTGTCTCTGCCGTTTATCATCGCGTCCCTTGGACTCCTTCTAAGAAAAAGATTTGGCGCCGTTGGGATCATGCCAATATCAATTTACTAATTGCAGGTTCTTACACACCGTTTGCAGTTGCATTATTGGAAGGTCGCAGTCGCGACATTCTCTTACTCGTTGTTTGGATTGGTGCAGCCGCAGGAGTTGCAATGCGAGTTTTTTGGTTGGGCGCACCACGTTGGCTTTATGTTGCTAACTACTTGCTTCTTGGTTGGGTCGCACTTGCATACATGCCACAGCTTTATCGCGCCGGTGGATTGTGGGTCTTGCTGCCAATTGTTATAGGTGGCCTGTTCTACTCAGTTGGGGCGATTTTCTATGCGCTCAAACGCCCGGGTAAAACCGCGAAATACTTTGGCTTTCATGAGCTATTCCATATATTTGTACTGGCAGCGTGGATTTCACAGTATGTTGCGATTTCGGTGGCGATTTACAGTAAGTAAGGCCTTGCTCTAACCTAAGGCTCTAGATTCGCGATTAGTGAGGTGTGTAATGGCTGAGAAGAACTCCTTCCTTAACTGGGTCGGATTTAAGGGTGATGAGCCCAATGCGCCATCTTCGGTTGATCGCATTCGTGAACTTGAATCCCAATTAGCCGACTTGCGCTCTCGTCGCGACATTACTGGTTTAACTAAAGAAGAGTTTGAGATTTTAGCAACTGAGACTGCGATGGCCATGATTAAATCGGCGCAAGCTCGTGAGAGCAAGGCTCATTCGATTTCTTCACGCTTGGTTGCAGAAACTAATCGAATTACCAAAGAAGAGATTGATGCTGCCGATACTAAGGCTCGCTCAATATTATCTGGAGCCGAATCTCGCGGCCGTAAATATATTCAAACTGCCGAGGAAGAAGCAGCGCAGCTTGTAGCTGAGGCCGAGGCCGAGGCCGAAGCACTGATTGAAACGAGAAAGCGCGAAGCGGCGTCCCTTGCCACGCAGGCACGCCGCGAAGGCGAACGTATCGTTGGTGAAGCCACTGCAGAAGTTTCCAATTATCGCCAATGGTTAAACGGTGTGATGGGTGAGGCCGAACGTTTATATAAAATTCAGACACAGTCATTAGATGCCGCCGAAGGTGCGATTCGGCAATCTAGGTCTCGCCTTGATTCAGCGTTTACTCGCCTGGCAGATCTGCAAAAAAGTGTTATCGAAAACTTGAATCCCGATGACACGATTATTGACGCCGGACCAATCAAAGTTTCAAGTGAGCGCACAAAAGTTGCTATCAGCGCTCCCAATAAAGCAGCGAAGAAGCCGGTCAAAAAAGCCGCAGCTAAGAAGGCAGTTGCAAAGAAAACTTCTCGACCTAAGTAGTTAATGCATGGCCACTGCCCGCGGAATCCGATACATCCCTGCCATCGATGGCTTGCGTGCAGTTGCAGTAGTTGCCGTGATGCTTTATCACTTGGGCTTCTCTTGGATTCCGGGAGGCTTTCTCGGAGTTGATCTCTTCTTTGTTATCTCAGGTTATGTAATCACCCGACTGCTTCTCGATTCAATCGCACGTAGCGGTGGGCTAGATCTTCGTGCTTTCTATAAGGCTCGAATTCGACGTTTACTTCCGCCACTTGCCTTCATGATCATCGCAACCAGTATCTATATCGGTATCTGGGCGCCAGAGACTATGCGTCGATTTGTCACGGACTCACCATTTGCTCTTCTTGGTGGAATGAACTGGTGGCTAGTTTTTCGACATACCGATTACTTTGATTCCATCGCCAGGCCCCCGCTCTTGCAACACACCTGGTCACTTGGGGTGGAAGCCCAGTTCTATTTAGTGTGGCCCTTAATCCTTCTTTTAGTGCTTCGCTATTTTGGCAAAAATAGAATTCCTGGGGCTGCTTTATTTATCGCCGCCGTGTCAGGAATCGCCTTGCTGGTCGTCTCATTTCAAGTCGATGCCGCAAGTGCTTCGCAGATTAGCCATGTGTACTTCGGCACCGATACACATAGCATCGGGCTTTTTCTGGGTGCAGCTTTGGCCGTAAGTTGGATTCCACAAAACCTTAAAGAGAGCGTAAATCAACGGGCTCAAGATTTTATCGATGGCATCGGAATCTTTGGCTTTATAGGAATGATCGCAACCTTCCTTTTTATCAATGAAAATGATCCAACACTTTATAAACTTGCTTTTCCACTTGCTGGAGTATTTGGTTGCGCAATCATTACTTCAATCGTGCATCCTGCTTCTAGATTTGCGCCAATACTTAGTAGCAAAGTAATGGTCTGGATCGGAGAGCGTTCATACGCAATCTACTTATGGCACTGGGTCGTATTTCAAGTAACTCGGCCAAGTGTTGATCTTGAAGGTTCAACGTGGGCCCTGTTTATGCTTCGAATTCTTATTGTCTTTGCACTGGCCGATATTTCACTTCGTCTAGTGGAACTTCCAATTCGAGGCGGCTTGGTTGAATACTGGTTTAAGGGAATGAAGTATCGGACAAAGAAAGTTCAGCTACGACAGAAATCAATACTTGGACTTGCAGCAACTTTTGTTGTAATTACTCTGAGCGCAATCAGTGTTCATGCAATTGATCAAAGTGATCGTGCAATGGCGTTGGTAAAAGACGAAATCAACCAACCTGTCGAAATGTCACCGCGGGTAGATGTGCCAACGAATGCTCCTGGACTATGGGTTACGGGAGATTCGGTGATTCTTGGAATTCGCCATGAGTTAGATTCACGTCAGCACATTTCCCTCATTAACGCCCGCGTTGGACGCCAGGCCTCTGAACTCATAGATGTGATGACTCATGACAAATTGAATATGGCTGGTGCACCAGTAATTTTTAACTTAGGTAACAATAATAAGTTGACTGAGGCGCAAGTCATCTCGATCTTCGAAGAAGTCAAAGATCAGCCACAAATCATTGTGGTTAATACGGCCGTGCCACGAGGGTGGCGCGATGAAAACAACGCCCTCATTGCTAAATACAGCCTTCAATACGGCGCAGTCGTGGTGGACTGGGCGGCAATCTCCTTTGGCCATCCTGAGTATTTTGCTCCCGATGGCGTGCACTTAGTGCCTGCCGGAGTTCGTGCATACGTTGATGCCATCACACTTCATCTTTCGCATGCGTGAGAAAAAAATAAACCCCCACGAATTTCGTGAGGGCTTATTCAATTAAACTTTACTTAAACTCACCCGGGATTCCAAAGACTGTTGCGGATGCGCTTTGACCATCTGAGTAAACAGATGAAACTCGGAATTGAGTCCATCCAGTATCTGAGTTCTTAGTGACGTTCTGAGTAAGTTGATCAGCTGGAACAGTTGCGATCGTTGTCCAATCGCCAGCGCCATTTGTACGAATCTCAACGTTGTATCCAGTCAAGCCATCCGTAGCAGTTGGTGCAACCCAGCGAAGTTTCAATCCATCTGCGCTTGCCAGCGCTACAAACTTTGATGGCGCTTCAACTACAGCAACTGCTGCAGTCTCAGTTGGCGTTGCAGATGCTGATGCAGATTCGCTTGGCTCTGCAGATTGCGACATTGATGGTGCAGGTGCTGCATCATCGTTTTCGTTACCTGACTTTGACCACACTATTGCAGCCAGAATTACGATTCCTGCTACAACTAAAAACATTACGCGTCCTGAAGCAGATTGTTTAGGGGCTGCAACTGGCTTAGCTGCAATTGCTGGCTTGGCTGCAACTACAGGTACAACTGGTGCTACTGGTGTTGAAACTCTTATTGGCGCTGACTTCTTTACAGCGCGCTTTGCAGGTGCCTTCTTGGCGACCTTCTTAGCAGTGCGCTTTGCAGGTGCCTTCTTGGCGACCTTCTTTTTAACTGCAGCTTTCTTAGCAGTTGATTTTTTAGCAATGGCCTTTCTAGCTGTGCTCTTCTTAGTCGCGCTCTTTTTTACTGCGCGCTTAGCAACGGCCTTCTTGGCGACCTTCTTTTTAGCAACAGTCTTCTTAGCCGCGCTCTTCTTAGCGACCTTCTTAATTGTGCGCTTTGCAGGTGCCTTCTTAGCGACCTTCTTTGCTGCGGTCTTCTTCTTTGCGGCCACAATTACTCCTTGGATAGCGGTGCGCACGTAAGTAACGCACGTCGATAGGACAAGGCTACCCCAGGCCTTCCAGCATTTGTATGACTTGCGGTGCTAAAGAGCGCAGTGATTTTCCTCTGTGGCTCACCGAATCCTTTTCCTCTGCACTCATTTGAGCCGATGAAATAGACATTCCGAGCGGTGCAAATATGGGGTCATATCCAAAGCCATGATCCCCGATTGGCGCATGCAGAATTCGGCCATGAAAAAGCCCCTCTGCAACGACTTCACGGCCATCGGGCATGACTAGTGCGGCTACACAGGTGAAGTGCGCTCCTCGTTTTTCGTCGGGAATATCCCGCAGCTGGCTCAAGAGTTTTTCTAAGTTAGCTACATCGTTGCCATGTTCACCTGCCCAGCGCGCCGAAAGAATTCCAGGTGCACCATCTAGTGCGTCAACACACAAACCTGAATCATCAGATATCGATGGCAAGCCAGTCATTGCCGCGGTGTATCTAGCCTTCAGAAGTGCGTTTTCTTCAAACGTATGTCCGGTCTCATCAACATCGACTAAATCTGGAAACTTATCAAGGCCGATTAGATCAATTTCTCCTGGCGCTAAACTCTCGAGAATTCTACGAAACTCGACAACCTTTCCCTGATTGCGTGTTGCCAGAACTAATGAGTGCGACATAAATAAAAGCTCTAAGGATTATTTCGCTAGGACGGCTTTTTGAAGTGCGCTCAACTCTGCGCATCCAGCTACTGCAAGATCTAGGAGTTGATTCAAAAGTTCGCGATCAAAGGGTTCACCTTCTGCAGTTCCTTGAACTTCAATGAAGCGGCCATCGCCAGCCACGACAACGTTCATATCTGTTCCCGCGCGGACATCTTCTTCATAACAAAGATCTAGCATCGGAACTCCATCGATGATTCCAACACTGACGGCTGCCACTGAATCGCTGAGTGGATTTGCTGTGGATTTAATGTGTCCTTGACTCTTGGCCCAAGTGATTGCATCGGCTAATGCAATGTATGCACCGGTAATTGCTGCAGTACGTGTGCCGCCATCGGCCTGTAAAACATCGCAGTCAATCACAATTGTATTTTCACCAAGCTCTTTTGTATTAACGATTGCACGTAGTGAGCGTCCAACAAGGCGTGAAATCTCTTGTGTACGACCCCCTAGCTTTCCCTTTACGCTTTCACGATCAGAGCGGGTATGAGTTGCGCGCGGCAACATTGCATACTCTGATGTGACCCACCCTGTTCCGCTGTCTTTTAACCAGCGAGGAACTCCGGGTGAGAATGAAGCAACGCACAGTACGCGTGTCTTACCGAACTCAACTAGAACTGAGCCTTCTGCATGATCTAGCCAGCCACGAGTGAATTTAATGTCGCGTAGGTCATTAACTTCTCGCCCATCATTGCGTGCCATGTTGTGCTCCTAATTGCCTAGTTAATTTATTTCTAGAGATCTTGATGCTCTACTCGAGTTACTTCTGGTCCTAGAAAACGGCGGGCCAAACTTTCAAAGGCCTTGGCATCACCAGTTGCTAAGAATTTATGTGTTGGGGGCGAACTTTGTTGAACCCGTAGCTGATTAGTTTCGACCAAAGTTCGATATAAATCCTTAGCCGTTTCTTCGGCGCTTGAAACAAGGGTGACGCCTTCACCCATTACGTATGAGATCACACCGGTTAGGAGCGGGTAATGAGTGCACCCTAGAACTAATGTGTCCACGTTATCGGCCATTATTGGCGCTAAATAATCACGTGCAATCTTTGTGATTTCTGATCCAGATGTTTCACCGCGCTCTACAAACTCAACAAAAAGCGGGCAGGCGATTGAAGTAATATGAAGTTGAGGTGCGGCGGCAAATGCATCTAAGTAAGCAGCTGAATCGATTGTTGCACGGGTACCGATAACGCCGATATTGCCAGTGCGCGTTGCAGATACCGCGCGTCGAACAGCAGGTTGAATAACTTCAATTACTGGCACTGAGTAACGCTCACGTGCATCGCGCAACATTGCAGCACTGGCCGTATTGCATGCGATCACAAGTGCTTTTACGCCTTGTTCAACTAAAAAATCCAGGGACTCTAAAGCGAATTCACGTACCTCGGCAAGTGGTCGTGGTCCATAAGGGCCACGAGCTGTGTCACCTATGTAGAGTGTGGATTCATTAGGAAGTTGATCCAAAATAGATCTGGCAACGGTCAACCCACCTACTCCTGAATCAAATATTCCAATCGGGGCATCACTCACGGCGCTAAGCCTACCCTGCGATATACATATCTATAGAGCTTGATCCATCAATGCCAGAATCAAACTCTCTTGTAACCAACCCAGCCAGCTATACACGGCATAAACACCGCGGAGTGGGTCATCAGGTGCCAAAATCTCTAACTCTTCATGGCTTGTCTCTTCAACTCTTAATCGAACACCGAGCGCTAAACGAATGTCATTAATCGCACCTAGCCATGCATTAGCACCTTC
>Ga0114977_10001365_pt1 | contig 15979 bp, 12 predicted proteins | sample S_130805_MF_Meta_FD_87026 | JGI IMG/M metagenome (GOLD analysis project Ga0114977, IMG submission 87026) | Freshwater microbial communities from Lake Simoncouche, Canada to study carbon cycling - S_130805_MF_MetaG | ecosystem: Environmental > Aquatic > Freshwater > Lake | place: Lake...
GCTGCTCCCGTGGCCGCAGGTTTTCAACCTGCGGGTTCATACCCCGTGGGTGCGCCCCGCTCGGGACTACCCATGCCCGTCGCAGGATGCGACGCCCTCAAACCCAGCTCGCCGGGGCCACGATGGCCCGGCGAGCGTGAATTCAGTCGAAGCGAACCTCGAGAATCTCGAGCTTCATCGTGCCCGCGGGCACCGCGATCGAGACCTTCTCGCCGACCTTCTTGCCGAGTAGGCCCTGGGCCAGCGGGCTGGCGACGTTGATCCGGCCGGCGTCGAAATCCTCCTCGCCGGCGCCGACGAGCACGTAGCTCTCCTCGTCGCCGAACTTGAGGTCCTTGACCACGACGGTGGCTCCGAACACGACCTCGTCGGTCGCCTCCTTGGCCCGCTCGACGATCACCGCCCGGGCGAGCTTGTCGCGGAGCACGTTGATCTTGGCCTGGAGCATGCCCTGGCTCTCACGGGCCCCGTGATACTCCGCATTCTCGCTGAGGTCGCCCTCGCTCCGCGCCGCGGCGACCCGCTGGGCGAGCTTCGGCATCTCCACCGTCTCGAGCTGATCGACCTCGGCCTTGAGCTTGTCGTAGCCGGCACGCGTCATGGGAATGCGATCGGACATCTCACGCTCCTGGATTGGGCCCACCCTCCGGCGGCCGCGCGGTGACGCCGTCAGGCCGACGTCGAGGATTCGGGCAAATAGAGCAGGCGACCACAGCTGCGGCAGGTGATGATCCGGCCGAGCATCACGTCCGACAGCATGTTGCCGGTCAGCTGCTGGTAGCATCCGCCGCAGGTCTGGCCGTCCACGGCGGTCATGCCGTCGGCCCCCTTCTGCTTGACGACGCGGTCGTATTTCTCGCGCACGTCCTCGGCGAGATCCTTCTCGGCGGTGAGAAGCTCCCCGCGGAGCCGCGTCACCTCGGCCTCGAGGCGGCCGGTCTCGGCCTTCACCTTGGCGTCGGCCTCGGCGAGAAGCTTCTTGGTCGCCTCGATCTCGATGTCGGCAGCGGGCACGGCCGGCTTGAGCGTGTCGATCCGCTCGAGGGCCTCGATGATCTCGTCCTCGAGAACCTGCATCGCCATCCGGTCGGCGGCGATCTGGTCGCCGAGGGTCTGGTATTCGCGGTTGGTCTTGCAGGCGTTGCGCTTGCCCTCGAGATCGGCGATCTTCACCTCCGCCGACTTCAGCTGGAGCTGCTTTTGATCGGCGACGAGCCGTGCCTTCTTGACCTCATCGGCCGCGGCCGCCTTCTTGGCCTCGGCGGCCTGCACCTGCTTGGTGCGGATGGCGACGGTCCGCGGGCCGGCGGCGAGTTGGTCCGCGAGATCCGCCAGTTGGCGGTGCATGCGGTGCAGGGTACGGAGCGTTCCGGCGGTGACGGCGACGGTCATGCGGATAGATTCCAGGGCGGGGCGACTTCCCGCCCGTGGTCGGGAGTTTACCAGACGAGGGGGCCGGAAAAAGCCGCGGACCGGACGCCACGGCGACGTCCGGCCCGCTCGATTCCGTGGGGCGAAAGCCTCGTCAGCCGACGGAGGGCTCCATGAAGTTCTCCAGCTGCCGGGCGCGGACCGGATGCTGGAGCTTCTTCACGGCTTTGGCCTCGATCTGCCGCACCCGCTCGCGGGTGACGCGGAAGATGCGGCCCACCTCCTCGAGCGTGTAGGTGTAGCCGTCGGTCAGGCCGTACCGCAGCCGGATGATCTCCCGCTCACGATAGGTGAGGGTCTTGAGCAGCGACTCGATCTTGTCGCGGAGCAGGCCGTGCGTGGTGGAGGCCGCGGGGCTGGCCACGCCCACATCCTCCACGAACTCGCTGAAGCTCGCGTCTTCGCTCTCGCCCACCGGCCGGTCGAGGCTCATCGGCTGCCGGCCCATTTCCAGAACGCGGCGGGCCTCCTCGAGCGGCACCCCCGCGGCCTCGGCGATCTCGTCCGGCGAGGGCTCGCGGCCGAGCTCGTGGAGCAGCTTCTTGGCCGTGGTCCGCAGCTTCGAGAGCACGTCGATCATGTGCACCGGGATGCGGATCGTGCGGGCCTGGTCGGCGATCGCCCGCGTGATCGCCTGCCGGATCCACCAGGTGGCGTAGGTGGAGAACTTGAAGCCGCGGCGGTATTCGTACTTGTCCACCGCCCGCATCAGGCCCGTGTTGCCCTCCTGGATGAGGTCGAGGAACGACAGCCCTCGGTTGCGATACTTCTTCGCGATCGAGACCACGAGCCGGAGGTTGGAGGCCGAGAGGTTCCGCTTCGCCGCCTCGTATTCCACCTTCAGCTTCTCGAGGATCTCCACCCGGGTCCGCAGCGACCGCGGGCTCTCGAGCGTGGTGAGCATCAGGTCGCGGAGCTCCTTCCGCATGTCGGCGCGGTCGTCGCAGGAGAGCTGCCCAGCCTTCATGGCCCGGAGATCGGCCTGGAGCCGGTCCATCCGCGACGACATGCCGCGGAGAATCTTCACGAGCGGCTGGACCCGCCGGGTGCGGAGGCTGAGCTCCTCGACGAGGTGCAGCGACTTCACCCGCAGCCGGCGGAAGCGGAGCCGGGCGGCCCGCACGTCCTCGGGGCTCGTCCGCGTGCTGATCAGCTTGCGGAACTCCCCCCGGCTTTCGTCCATCAGGTGATCGAGCGTGGCGAGGTTGTGCGGCATCCGGGCCTGAATCTGCTCCTTGGTGAGCCGCTCGGTCAGCGAGACCTTGATCGTGCGATCGAAGGGCAGCTTCCCCTCGTGCACCTTGCGGAGCGTGTCCACCGTTGCCTGCAGGGAATAGGCGCAGCCGAGGATCGCCCGACGAAACCGCTTCCGCGTGACCTCGATCCGCTTGGCCAGGGAGATCTCCTCGCGCCGCGAGAGGAGCGGAATCTCCGCCATCTGCGCGAGGTACATCCGGATCGGGTCGTTGGCGGCGTTGGACGGGGGCGTGGTGATCGCCTCGTCGCGTCGGGGCTGCGGCGCGGCGACGACCACCGTGGTGGTGGCCGACTCCGCCCGGGGCTCGGGGGGCGTGTCGACCAGTTCGATGCCCTGCTCCTCGAGCGCCACCAGGAGGGTGTCGATCTTCTCGGGATCGACGGCCTCGTCGGGGAGGTAGGCGTTGACCTGATCGAACGTCAGGTAGCCGAGTTCGCGGCCCAGGGTGATCAGGGTGGCCAGCTCCGCGTCACCATGGCCCGCGACGGGACGGGGCGGGGCGGTCTGGGGGAGGCCAGGGTCGGACATGGACATACGGTTCTTCATGGCTGCGGTTCTCCTTCACCATCCTAGCTCGCTCGCCGGCCGCCCCCCGATCCGACGGCGAAGGCTCCGTCGGATCGACTGCAGCGACGAGTCGGACGCCCTCACCCCTCCTTGGGTTCGGAAGCGGCCTGTACGGAACACGGTGCGACCTCGTCCGGCATCCCCTGCGCCACCCGCCGTTCGGCGAGGAGTCGCTCGAGCACTTCGGCCTCGGATCGCGAGTCGAGTCGGTTGGTCTTCAGCGCTCGGGCGGACACGTGCGCCTGCCGCTCGGCGGCCCGGCGGCGGAGCGCCTCGGTGAAATGGCCGACCCGCTCCCGCGGATCGAGGCCTCCCCGCTCGGCCCCCGACTCGTCGACGGCGACGAGCAGGCTCTGGAGCGCGGGATCGACGAGTTCCATGAGTAGGTCGGCGAGCGCCACGCTGCGGCCCTCCGCATGCAGCCGGCCCGCGGCCTCGATCACGGTGCGGCAGGCGGGCGTCTCGACGTCGGCGGGCCCCACCTCGCGGATGATCAGGCCCACGCTGTCGGGCACGCCGACGAGCACCTCGAGCACCTCGCGGTCCCACGCGGGCAGGCGGGTGGACGGGATCGCGTCGGCCGCAGCCGGCCCGTTGGCGTTGGCCGTGGTGCCCCGCATCTCCAGCATCCGGGTTCGAAGCACGTCGCGGGAGAGGCCGAAGCGGCGGGCGAGCCGTCCGAGGATCTGGTCCTCCCGCAGTCGCGCCTGCGAGCCGGCCAGGCTCGACCGGCTCCCGGCCGCGGCGAGGGCCTTGAGCACGCTTTCCACCGACGCGAGGGCCGCGTCGTCGCCGGCATCGACCGCCAGGCCCGCGAGCACCTCGTCCATCCGGTAGTCGAGCGGATCGCAGGCCGACGCCACGAGGGCCTCGAAGGCGTCGCGGCCCTGCTCGAGGATCAGCTCGCAGGGATCGACGCCGGAGGGCATCCGCGCGATCCGCACGTCGATCGGCTCGGCGAGGAGCACCTCCAGCACCTCGTTGGCCCGGCGTCGCCCGGCGTCGTCGCCGTCGAGCACGAGGATGATCCGGTCGGCATACCGCCGCAGCAGCTTGGCGTGCCGCTCGCCGAGCGCGGTGCCGAGCACCGCGACCACGTCGTCGATGCCCGCCTGCCGCGCGGCGAGGCAGTCGGTGTACCCCTCGACCACGATCGCCCGGCGGGAATCCGACATCGCCTCGCGGGCGGTGTCGAGCCCGTAGAGCATCGAGCTCTTGGAAAACAGGGGCGTTTCGGGGGAGTTGATGTATTTGGCGGAGTCGGGCCGGTCGCCGGGCAGCACACGGCCGCCGAAGGCCACGCACCGCCCCTGCGGATCGCGGATCGGAAAGATGACCCGGCCGCGGAAGCGGTCGTAGTGGCCCGAGCGATCGTCTCGCTCGATGGCGAGCCCAGCCTTGACGAGGTCGTCTCGGCCCATGCCCGCGGCCGCCGCTTGGCGAAGGAGCCAGTCCCACGCCTGCGGGGCGAAGCCGAGCTGGAAGCGGTCGATCGTGTCGGCCGACAGGCCGCGGCCCCGGAGATAGTCGCGGGCGGGGGCGGCCTCCGGCGCCGACTTCAGGCAGCCGCAGAACCGCTCGGCGGCCCAGGCGAGGACGGTGCGGAGTGCCGCCTTCTCGTCGGTGGGCAGGCCGCCACGACCGCGTGGCAGATCGATCCCGGCACGGTCCGCGAGCTGCTCCAGCGCCTCGCGAAACTCCACCTTCTCCATCCGCATCACGAACGAGAACACGTCGCCACCGACGTCACAGACCCAGCAGCGGTAGGTCTGCCGCTCCGGATTGACCTGCAGGCTGGGGCGGGAATCCTCATGCCACGGGCAGAGCCCGGTCATGGCCTTGCCCTGACGCCGCAGCGAAATGTACGACCCGACGACATCGACGATGTCGACGGCCTCGCGGACCCGCTCCTTGACGTCGTCCCGCGGCGGCGATGAAGGCTGAAGCGGCACGAAAGAGGCCTGGAAATGCGGGAGAAAAAGGGATGCCGTCAGGTGACCGTCGCAATCTATGCCTGGCCCAAAACGGGGTCAACGCCAGGAAATGGCTGCGCAGTCGCCCCAGCTTGCCGTGGCCGGCGGCCACGCGGGATTCTGGCGGCCGCTAGGGCTTCTTGGCGGGCTTGCGGAAGCGGGGATCCTTCTTCTTGTCCCGCGAGAGGACGTAGGCGACCAGGTCGAGCACTTCGCTTTCGTTGAGCTGGTCCATCAGACCGGCCGGCATCAGCGACGTGGTGGATGGGGTGATCTCCTCGATCGCGGAGCGGGGGATCTCGACGATCTTCGTCGCGTCTTCGGGATCGGTGACCACCGTGATCCGCTCGGGCGACTCCGCCACGATTCGCCCCGTGACGACCTTGCCGTCGGCCGTTTGCACGACGCTGGCCCGATACTGGTCGGAGACCACAAGGCTCGGCTCGAGGATCGCCTCGACCATGTCCTTAACCTGGAACCGCCCGCCCGCCTGGGTGAGGTCGGGGCCCGTCGAGCCCCCGTCGCCCGCGAACCGGTGGCAGACGATGCACCGCGCCGCCGCGAAGGCCCGCTTGCCATGCTCGAAGTCGCGAGCGCCGGGCTGCAGCCCCGCTTCGGCCCGCGCCAGGACCTCGGCGACCGTCCACTTCCGGCCCGGGCCCTCCGGCTTCGGCAGCGGCGGAGGCACGTAGGCCTTGCGGATGCCGGTGGCCTCGAGCGCCAGTTTCTCGGTGTCGCTGAGTCCCTCGAGGCTCTCCGTTTCGATGTTCACGAGGAACTTCTGGAAGCTGTTGCCGCCGCCCCATTCGCGGCTGCGGGCGAACCAGTCGAGATAGGCCTTGCGGTCCTCGGGCGACCACGCCTCCTTCTCCCTCACGGTTCGCAGCACGTAGGCGTAGTGGATCTGGATCAGGTCACTCCGCCGCTCGAGCGAGGAGCGGACCGCCGAGCCGTAGGTGGCGTTGCGTTCGACGAGGCGGCGGAGGTCGTCCTCGTCGGGGGCGAGGTTGGTCTGGCCGGCCGATTCCGTCGGGACCGCGAGCATGCTCACGAGCCGCGGCACGATACCCGGCGCCCGGACGGCGACGAGCAGGCTGGAGAGCTCACGGTCGAGGTCGAAGGAGCCGGACGGAAACCAGGGAGCCACCTTCTCGGCGATCCGCGCCCTCACCTCGGCCGGCGGATCGCCGAGCCGCACGATGGCCAGTTCGCAGGCCCGCGCGAGATCGAGCCGGCCCGCGTCGTCGAGCGGCTCCGGGTCGATGCCGTCGAGGGCGGCGAAGATCGCGGACTGGTCCGCCGGCTCGCCCTGGCGTGCCACCGCAATGGCCGCGGTGATCCGGCCCGCCGGATCGGGATGCGCGAGGGCCCGGTCCCGCCAGAGGGCGAGCGGCTGGTGCTCGAGGGCAACCCGAGCGGCATAGCGGATGAAGCGGTCGGGATGCGACAGGTGCGGCAGGGCGGTCGCGATCGCGGTGGCCGGATCGTCGGCCCGTCGATGGCAGGCCTCGAGTTCGCGGCGGAGCCGGCGCTCGGCCGAGCCGGCTGCGTCGCGGGCATCGACGGCGACGGTCGGCTCGGAGCCCGTGTACCGCACGCGGAAGAGCTCGCTCTCGCCGCCGCGGCCGCCGACCGTGAAGTAGAGGCAGCCGTCGCGGGCCACGGTGGCGTCGGTGAGGGGCAGGGGAGTCCGCGTGAGGAACTCCTCCTTTCGCCCCACGTAGGTCGAGCCGCGCGGTTCGAGGTGGATCGCATACATCGTGCCGAACGTCCAGTCGCAGGCGAACAGCGCCCGCTGGTAGGCCGCCGGAAACGCCGCCCCGGAGCCGAAGGTGACGCCGACCGGCGATCCCGGGCCGATGTCCACGAGCGGCGGAAGGCTGTCGGGGTAGCACGCCGGCCAGTTGGCCGAGCCGCTCCGCCAGCCGAGTTCGCTGCCGCTCGTCGCGTGGTTGATCCGGGTGGGGCGGTACCACGGCATCCCGAAGTCCCACTCCATGTCGGAGTCGTAGACGAACAGCTCGCCGTCGGCGTTGAACGCCATGTCGTAGGCATTGCGATAGCCGGCGGTCCAGACCTCCCATGCCTTGCCGTCGCGGTCGGTGCTGACGACGTAGCCGCCGGGCGCGAGGATGCCGACGGCGTGGCCGTTGGCGTCCCACATCCGCGGGATGATCTGATCCTCGTCCCAGTTGGCGGGGAGGCGGCTGGTGGCGTCGGCCGGCAACGACGTCCGCCGCTGCTCGGAGCGGATGCCTCCCATGGTCTGCGGCGGGGTGACGTTTTCGACCTCGAAGGGGAGCCGGGTGTGGTTGCCGCCGATCACGAACAGCCGGTCACCCCCGGGGCCGAGGAGGATCGCGTGGGGGCCATGCTCGCCGCCGCCGGGGAACTCGCGGAGTTTCTCCACGCGGTCGGGCATGTCGTCGGCGTCGGAGTCGGTCACCCGATAGAGCCCGCTGCCCGGGCCGCCGTTGCAGACCACATACAGGGCATCGAACGCCCAGAGCAGCCCCTGGGCGGAGGTGAGCGCCGCGGGAATCCGCTCGACCCGCGTGGGGGCGGAGCCATCGAGCGGCGCGGGCGTGATCCGCACGAGCCCCTTGTCTCCCTGATCGCTGGCGATCAGCCGGCCCTTGGCGTCGGTCGTGAGGCAGACCCACGAGCCCAGTTCCTCTTTGGGAACGGCGAACATCCGCTCCACGACGAAGCCCGCCGGCACGGTGAACGCCGCGCCGAGCGGGCCGGGGGCTGCCGGGTCCGACTCGTCGCCGGCGACGCGCACCGGCATCGCGGTCGGCGGCTGCTCCCACGTTTGGCGGGCGACCTGATCGGCGGCCCGTGCCGCACCGCTCGCCAAGGCTGCAAGCACAGCCAGGATCGCGATTCCGCGCGTCATGGGCGGTGACGCCTTCATCACGACAGCAGCCGGTCCACGCTCTCCAGCAGCCGATCCATGGCAAACGGCTTGCGGATGTAGTCATCCACGCCGAGCATCTCGGCGTAGGCCTTGTGACGACTCCCCTCGTTCGCGGTGATCATGATCACCCGCATCGGATTGGGGCGGCTGCGGCGAAGTTTCTCCAGGACGAGAAACCCGCTCCGCTTGGGCATCATCATGTCGAGCACGACCAGATCGGGCTCTTCGCCTTCGGCCAAGACCAGCCCCTGGTTGCCGTCGCGGGCCACGAGAATCTGGTACCCGCGGGACTCGAGCACCGCCCGCATCGACTCGACGATCTCGGGATCGTCGTCGACCAGCAGGATCCGCCGCCCCGGCTTCTTGGAGGCTGCGGCGGCCGGCGCCTGGGCCTGCTCGGCGCTGCCCTCCACCGCACGCGTCGCCTTCTTCGCTGCCCGTTTGACTGCCATGATTTCGACGTCCTGCTTCGAGACCACCGATCGCGAGTCCCGATCGTATCACGCCACCGATTCAGGGGCCAACGCACGCCGCGTGAGCCGCGGGCCGCCGAGGCAGCAGGCGGCGCCGATCAGGCCCACCGCAGCGCCGCAGGCAACGTCGCTCGGGTAATGGGCCGACGTCACCACCCGCTGGGTGGCCGTCGCCGCGGCCAGCAGGGCGAACAGCACCCACCCGTGCGGGTAGCGCCAGGCGAGCGCGGCGGCGAGCCCCGCGGCCACCGCGGAGTGGCCCGACGGAAAGCTCATCAGGTCGGCGAGGTGCGGTTTCTCCACCGCGAGGGCACCGTCTCCGAAGGTGCCAAGCCACGAGGCCGCGGTTGCCAGGTCCGCTGCCCGAGGCCGAACCCGTTCGACCGAGACCTTGATCACGTCGGCCAAGAGCCCGCCGAGATACGTGGCGGCAACCATTCGCGCGAAGGCCCGCTCGCCGGGGCCGAATCGGCCCGGAGCCGGGAGACGGAGCGTGCGGTCGAGCACCACGACCGCGATCAGGGCAATGGCGGCGCCGAGCGAGTGTCCGGAGATTTCCAGGAGGTTGATCAGCCGGCCCAACTCGCCGGGGATGCGGTTGGCCTTGCACCACGCTGCGACGGGGAGGTCGATCAGAAAGGCGACGGCGCCCACGGCCAAGAGTGCGGTGGCCAGTCCCAGGAGGGCCATCTGAAAGGCCGTGATCGGCCGGCGGGCGGCGGAAACGTGGCGGGTGACGGTCATGGAAATAGTGTGGCAGACCCCTGCGACGAGCGTCGAGAGGGCTTTCGCCGCGGGGCGGCGGCGACACTGCCTGTTCGCCGCGTGGCGGCGGCGACACTGCCTGTTCGCCGCGGGGCGGCGGCGTCACTGCCTGTTCGCCGCGCGGCGGCGGCGTTACTGCCAGAGGCTGCGGTCGAGAAGCCGGTAGTTGATCGCCTCGCAGACGTGGGCACAGCCGATCGTGTCGGCCGCGTCGAGGTCGGCGATCGTGCGGGCCACCCGGAGCACCTTGTCGTGGGCCCGAGCCGACAGCCCGAGGTCGGCAACGGCGGCCCGCAGCAGCTCCACGGCCGCCGGCTCCATCCGGCAGTGCTCGCGGATTTCCCGGCTCGTCAGCCGCGCGTTGCAGCGGGTGGCCACACCCGAGGTCGTGCCGAACCGCGCCGCCTGCCGGGCCCGCGCGGCGAGCACGGCCTCGCGCATCTGTCCGCTCGACGTGCCGGCCCGCGACGCGGCCAGCTCTCGAAACGGCACGGCGGGCACCTCGAGATGAATGTCGATCCGGTCGAGCAGCGGCCCGGAGATCTTGCCCATGTATTTCTCGACCTGCGGTCCCGTGCACTGGCAGGCCCGCCGCGGGTCGCCGCGGTAGCCGCACGGACAGGGATTGAGCGCCGCCACGAGCATGAAGTCGGCTGGGAAACGGGTGGTCGAACGGGCCCGGCTGATGGTGACCGCTCCCTCCTCGAGCGGCTGTCGCATCACCTCCAGCGTGCGCCGCTGAAACTCCGGGAGCTCGTCCAGAAACAACACGCCGTTGTGAGCCAGGGAGATCTCACCCGGCATCGGGATCGAGCGGCCTCCCACGAGCCCCGCTTCAGAGATCGTGTGGTGCGGGGCGCGGAAGGGCCGGGTCGCCATCAGCGGCTGGCCGGGCTGCATCAGCCCCAGCGCGCTGTAGATCCGCGTGGTCTCGATCGACTCGGCCGCCGAGAGCGGCGGCAGGATCGTGGGGATCCGCTTGGCGAGCATCGTCTTGCCGCCGCCGGGCGGGCCGACCATCGCGATGTTGTGGCCGCCCGCCGCGGCCACGCAGATCGCCCGCTTCGCCGCCTCCTGGCCGCGCACGTCGGCGAAGTCGATGTCGTAGGTCGCGAACCGGTCGAACCACTCGTCCACGCGGGGCGGGGCTGGCGGAATCTCGATCTCTCCCGCGAAGAACCGCACGGCCTCGGTGAGCGATGCCACCGGGATCACGTCGATGTCGGCGACGACGGCGGCTTCCATGGCGCTCGCGGCCGGCACCACCACGCCCTTGAGCGGCCGGCCCTCGCGGGAGCCGTCGCGCTTCTGCCGCGCGGCTGCCATGGCGATCGAGAGGGCGCCGCGGGTGGGCCGCGTAGAGCCCTCGAGCGAGAGCTCTCCCACGACGGCATAGTCGGCCAGCCGCTCCGACGAGACCTGCCCGCTCCCGGCGAGGATGCCGAGGGTGATCGGCAGATCGAACGTGGCCGCCTGCTTGGGCAGCTCCGCCGGGGCGAGATTCACGACGATCCGGTCGTTGGGGCGGTTGAATCCGGAGTTGACCATCGCGCGGGCCACGCGGTGCGTGCTCTCGCGGATGGCCGCGTCGGGCATGCCGACGAGCACGGTGGAGGGGAGGGCGCCGCCCGACACGTCCACTTCGACGTCGACAGGAACGGCCTCGATCCCGAACAATGAATAGGTCTGCAGCCGGGCGAGCATGGCTTTCTCCTTGGAGCCGGGAAACGCATGAGAACCAGAGGGAGTGTATGGATGTACAGTATTCTGTCAACCCGGCCGTGTCGGGCCGTGGCCGCGGCCGGCCTCGCCTGGCTGGGGGCGGCCGCCCGCGCGGACGAGGGCATGTGGCTCTTTTCGGCCCCACCCCTGCAGCAGATCGAGCAGGCGCACGGCGTCCGGCTGGACGCCGCGTGGCTTTCGCACGTCCAGCGGTCGAGCGTGCGGTTCAGTTCCGGAGGCTCCGGCGCGCTGGTGTCGGCGGACGGCCTCGTGCTCACCAACCATCACGTCGGCGCCGACGCCATCCACAAACTGGGCGACGCCTCCCGTGACCTGCTCGCTGAGGGGTTCGCCGCCGCGACGCGGGCCGAGGAGCTCCCCTGCCACGATCTGGAGCTCAACGTGCTCGTGTCGATCGAGGATGTCACGGCCCGCGTGCAGGCGGCCGTCACGCCGGCACTGACGGCCGACGAGGCCTTCGCGGCCCGTCGCGCCGCGATGGCCGAGATCGAGAAGGAGTCGCTTGCGGCCACGGGACTGCGGAGCGACGTGGTGACGCTCTGGCAGGGCGGCGCGTATCACCTCTATCGCGCGAAGAAGTATGTGGATGTGCGGCTCGTGTTCGCCCCCGAGCAGCAGATCGCCTTCTTCGGAGGGGATGCCGACAACTTCGAGTTTCCGCGCTACAACCTCGACATCTGCCTGTTCCGCGTGTACGAGGATGGCCGGCCCGCCCGCGTGGATCACCACCTCGCCTGGGCGATGCGACCGGTCGCCCCCGGCGACGTGGTGTTCGTGTCGGGGCATCCCGGACACACCGATCGCGACGCGACGGTGGCGGAACTCGTGTCGCTTCGCGACCGGCGGCTGCCGCTCGACCTGCGGATCCTCAACCGGCTCGAGGCGATGATCGGCGCGTATGCCGCACGTGGCCCCGAGGAACGGCGGCAGGCGGTGCAGGACCTGCATGGCGTGGAGAACGGCCGCAAGGCACGGTCGGGCCTCCTCGCCGGGCTGCTCGATCCCGCGGTGATGGGAGCGAAGCGAGAGGCGGAGTCGCGGCTCCGGCGGGAGATCGAGGCCGATCTCCGGGGACGCGAGTCGCCGTTCGCGCGGATCGAACGGGCGCAGCGGTCGCTCGACGGCAGCGCCGAACGCCACCGGCTCCTCGAGGCCGCGGCGGGCTTCAACAGCGAGTATTTCAGGACCGCGCGGACGATCCTGCGGGCCGTGGAAGAGCAAGCCAATCCGAACGGCGCGCGGCTCCGCGAGTTTCGCGACTCCAACCGCGAGTCGCTCGAGCACCAGCTGTTTTCGGCCGAGCCGCTCTACGACGCCTACGAGACCGTGAAGCTCGCCGACTCGCTCACGTTCCTGGCGACGGCGCTCGGCGGTGACGACGAGCTCGTGGGGAAGGTGCTCGCGGGGAAGGCGCCCGCGGAACGGGCCGCCGAACTGGTCGCCGGCACCGAGCTGGGCCGACGGCCGCCGCCGAGCCGCCGCGTGGATCGTCGTCGCGAGCTCTTCGACGGCGGCGTTGCGGCCGTGACGGCCTCCGCCGATCCGATGCTCGCGCTGGCCAGGCTCGTGGACGGCGAATCGCGGCGGCTGCGGTCGATCGCCGACGCGGCCGACGAGGAGAAGAAGCAGGCGCACGCGGAGATCGTCCGGGCGCGGTTCGCTCGCGAGGGACTCGGGCTTCCGCCCGACGCCACCTTCACGCTCCGGCTCGCCTACGGCGTGGTGACGGGAGGCACGCAGGCGGGCGCTGCGTATCCGGCGATCACGACCTTCGGCGGCCTGTATGCCCGCGCCGCCGAGAAGCGGGAGACGCCTCCGTTCGACCTGCCGCCCCGCTGGCGGGAGGCCCGCGCCGGGCTCGCGGCCGATGCCGCCTTCCTCGCCACCGGCTTCAACTTCGCCAGCACGGCCGACATCATCGGCGGCAACTCCGGCAGCCCGGTCGTGAATGCGGCGGGAGAACTCGTGGGGGTGATCTTCGATGGCAACATCGATTCGCTCGTGCTCAACGTGGCCTACGACGACCGGCGGGCCCGGGCGGTGGCGGTCGATGCCGCCGGCGTGGTCGCGGCCCTCGAAAAGGTGTATGCCGCCGACGCGCTGCTCGAGGAGCTGCTGACGGCCGGGGCCGGGCCGCGGTAAACTGCGGCCGCTGGTTCAGTCTCGTCGCGGCCTGCGTCCGGAGTCGGCATGCTCAATCGATGTCCTGGCGGGCGGATCACAACCGGAGCCTGGCGGCGCGCCCTGGTGGTGGTGCTCGCGGCCGCTGGTGCCGCGCTGGCGACGCACCGTTCGGCGCAGGCGGATGCCGCCGACGACCCTCCCGCCATCTCGGTCGCCGGGATCACGCTCGGCTCGCTCGTCTCCGGACCGGCTCGGACTCCCGAGTCGCTCGCCCACCGCGTCGTGGTGCTCGAGTTCTGGGGCGTGAACTGCCCCCCCTGCATCAAGAGCATGCCGGCGCTGGAATCGCTCCATCGGCAGCTCGGGCCCGGGGGCCTGGTCGTGATCGGTGCGCATGCCCAAGACGCCACACCGGCTGAGATCAAGGAGGTGGTGGACGATCTTGGGGTGAGCTTCACCATCGTCGAGCGGGCCCAGGTGGAAGGGGGCATGGACTTCAGCGGCATTCCCCATTGCATGGTGTTCGACCACACTGGCGTGTGCATCTACCGTGGGCATCCTGTCCGGGCGCACGACCTGATCGTGGCGGCAGTCCGCTCTTCCCCCGCCGCCGTGCTCGAGGGCAAGGAGCTCGTCAAGCTGGCCGCCTTCTCGAAGCAGCTCCGCGATGAGTCGACCTTCGCCACCGTGCTCAAGAAGGCCCAGGGGCTCGCCCGGTCGGGCGATGCGGCCACCGCGAGCGAGGCGGCCTACGTGGCGGAGAAGCTCGAGGCCTATGGCACGCGGCTGCTCGCCGGGGCCCGTGAGGCGCAGACCGACGACCCGCTGCGGGCGGTGCACCTCGCCCAGCGGTGCGCCGGGGCGTTTCGCGGCACCGACGCGGGCGTGGAGGCGGCCGCGCTGCTCAAGGAATGGAAGCAGGACCGGCGGTTTCAGGATGTGGTCAAGGCGGCCCGCCAGTGCCGCCAGCTGGAGGCCACGCGGGCGCGGATCGGGCACGCGCTCGGCGATCCCGAAACGATCACGCCGCAGCTTGCGGCGCGGGTGCCGGAGTCGCTCCGGAAGCAGCTGCTCGACCTCGTCGCCTCGATTCGGCGGCTGAGCCCCGACTCGACGGCGGCGACGCGGGCCGACGAGATCGCGACGGAACTGGGTCTGGAGGAGCCGTGATGAAGACGCGCATCGTGGGAATGAGCCTCGTTGTGGTGGCGCTGGTGGCGGCGGTGGCCGGCGCGGCAGGCCCGGAGTGGCGGTCGCTGTTCGACGGGACGTCGCTGGGCGACTGGCAGCCGACGTCGTTCGGCGGCGGCGAGGCCCCGACGGTGGTGGACGGGGCGATCCGGATCCCGCCTGGTGCCGATCTCAACGGGGTCACGTGGACCGGCGAGGTGCCGCGACAGCGGTATGAGCTCGAACTCGAGGCCCGGCGGGTGGACGGCCACGACTTCTTCTGCGGCCTGACGTTTCCCGTGGGCGACGCCTGCTGCACCCTCGTGCTCGGCGGCTGGGGAGGTTCGCTCACCGGACTATCCTGCATCGACGGTCGGGACGCCGGCGACAACGAGACCACCGACACGATGACGTTCGAGCAGGGCCGCTGGTATCGCGTGCGGGTGCGGGTGACTCCGGAGCGGATCGAGTGCTTCGTGGACGATGAAGCGATCGTCGAGCAGGACATCGAGAACCGCCGGATCACCGTCCGCGCGGAGGTGACTCCCAGCCAGCCCCTCGGCATCGCGACCTACGCCACGACCGGTGAGGCGCGGACGATCCGCTGGAGGCCGCTGCCTCAGCCATGACCCGCCACGAGCCCGACCCGAGTGGAACCCCGGACGCAGACCGCGATCGGCTCCGGCAACGGATCGCCGAGGAGGCGGCACGGGGCATGAGCCGGGGCAGCGACGCCCGGCGGGCGACCTTCCGGGCGGCGCGGCGGGTGGCCCGCGGCTGGGTGCCCGACGACCGCCTGCCGGAGCCGCGGGAGGTGTGCGACGAGGTGCGGCGGGAACTCGACGCCACGGCGGCCCTGCGGCCGCTCGTCGGCGATCGCTTCGACGCCCTCGCCGCGGAGGTGTCGGTGCTGGCCACGGTGAAGCAGGATCCCCGGAAGTGCCCGGAGGGCGACGCGCTCGAGCACTCGCTGCAGGTGTTCGACCTCGTGCACCGCGAGCGGCCGTTCGACGAGGAGCTGCTCACTGCGGCGCTCGTGCACGATGTGGGCCGCGCGCTCGATCGGGCCGATCCCGTGGCGGCGACGCTGGCGGCGATCGCCGACCTGGTGACCGAGCGGACCCGCTGGCTGGTCGAGATGCTGCCGGCGGCCCGTGGGCACGTCGACCGCACGCTCGGCCACCGCGGTCGCAGGCGGCTGGAGGCGCACCCCGACTTTCTCGACGTGATCCTGCTCGCCGAGGCCGACCGGCGGGCCCATGAGCGGAGCTATCCGACGCCGACGCTCGACGAGGCGATCGCGATCCTCCGGGATCTCGAGGGGCGGGATGAGGGCTGACGCGGGCCGTGATTCCTGTGCGGGTTGAAAACCTGCACCCACGTTTCGGGAAGGCCTGCCGAGGAGTTGCGTGGCTGCAGGTTTTCGGTAAGTGGCCGCAGGTTTTCAACCTGCGGAAAGACCGTGGCGTTGATGCATGTGCAGGTTGGAAACCTGGACCCACTTTTGTGCAGGTTGAAAACCTGCACCCACTTTTGTGCAGGTTGAAAACCTGCA
>Ga0114977_10001369_pt1 | contig 15954 bp, 18 predicted proteins | sample S_130805_MF_Meta_FD_87026 | JGI IMG/M metagenome (GOLD analysis project Ga0114977, IMG submission 87026) | Freshwater microbial communities from Lake Simoncouche, Canada to study carbon cycling - S_130805_MF_MetaG | ecosystem: Environmental > Aquatic > Freshwater > Lake | place: Lake...
GGGCCGAAGCAAAGGTGGATGACAACCAGATACCTCTTGTGGGTGAGCGGTTTGGCGTCTGCGGCATGGGTGTCGGCGGTGTCTCCCATTACCCAGACCTTGATGGGTGTATCGGAGACGGTCGCCCCGAGGACGGTACTGGGAAAGGACGAACGGGGCCAGATTTTGGGTGCGTTCACTGGACTATGAACCTAAAAAACGAAATCACTGAAGCGGCTTGTTCGTTTTGTGGCGGCAAGGGTCACTACATGTATGACCACAACCACGGGAAGCCGTGTGAAAAATGCTGCAAGCACGCAGATGGATGGTGGGAACTCACCGAGCATCATGCAGGATACATCGCTGGAGCCGACAACGGATGCTGTCGGTCTGGATGTGGACAACTGAGGCGCGAAATTCTTCAAGCGAACACAAAATGCCCATCCGTACAACCATGAATCCGAATGACCCCAAAGGCGCAGCGGGCGCACTCAAGACACCGTTGAGCTTAATCCCGCCGTTTGCAATGGAGCAAACCGCATGGGTGCATAAGCTAGGCGCAGAAAAATACGGACCCTTCAACTGGCGCGAAACCGGAGTTTGTGCCACTACCTACGTCAACGCCATTATGCGTCACCTCAACGCATGGCGGGACGGCGAAACCCTTGACCCTGAATCCGGTATCAGTCATCTGGCACACGTTGCCTGTAGCTGTAACATCCTTCTGGACGCAGATCACTGTGGCACGTTGCAGGATGATCGTAATGTGAAACCGCAAAACATCAATTACTACGTAAAGCCTGATGACTCTACCAAAGAGGGTGACAAATTTTATAGTAGCGATCTTGGTCTTTGGTTCACGAATCCGATAATTGGCTCAGAGCATAGAAGGATTGACGACGGAGAACCTTTTATTGAAGGGGATGAACTGTATTGTAATTACGACGATTTATGGATTCCAGTATTATATCCATCAGGTAAAGTTTGTTGCTGGAAAGATCTAGCTCGCCGCAAGATTGATCCACCTGATGCAGAGTATTATTACCTTAAACCGGATGACCTTATTCAAGAAGGCGACCAATTCTATAGTGTGCTTTTAGGTTGTTGGCTCCCCACAGGCCATAGGACTGAAGACAATTTAAAGGTGGGGGCAAGTATCGTCAAATACCGCCGCAAGATTGAAAGCACCGAACCTGAATCCTGCAACTGTGGCCGGATCAAAGTCAACCATTACACGATGGGCTTAATCTGTGAGGACTGCGAACTTAAATGGCAAGACCCATATTGAATTATGAACGAACAAGAACAAAGAATCGCCATTGCAGAAGCGTGTGGCATCGTATCCAAAAACCCGTGGGGTAGCGTATACAAAACACGTAAAGGTGTAGTCATAGAATGTCCAGACTATTGCAACGACCTCAACGAGATGCACGAAGCGGAGAAGGTGCTTACAGCAGATCAATGGTATAAGTATGATTCTATGATGCCACTGCGTGATCCTCAAAAAATTCATGCAACAGCTCGCCAACGCGCAGAGGCATTTCTCCGCACGGTTGGAAAATGGACAACTAACCCAAACGAACAATGAGCACTGCCACACCGATAACAGATACTGCTGCGCGTCACATTGATGGATTTGCTGACAAGTGGGTTCCTCGATATGTGAGCGAAGAACTTGAGCGCGAACTCGCTTCCGCCCAAGCCGAGAAAGAAAAATGGGAGCAAATAGCTTGTGACAAGCTGATCGAGGTTTGCATGCAAATTGAGGGAAAAAAAATAGTCACCGAGCAACGGGACAGGCTGGCTGAGGCGTTGCGGAAAGCTATATCATGGGGTGATTCAGCATCACATCATATTCTTTACAGAGAGGATATCAACTGGACATACTTGGACGAAGCTAAAGAAGCACTCCAATCCCTAACCAACCAGAACGAACTATGACTGATACACCGGAAACAAACGCTGCCGAATTCCCGTGCATGAGATGGCTGTCGAAAGACCACCCGATGGGTGTGCGGTCTGAATTTGCCAAGAGGCTAGAACGCGAGCGGGACGAACTTAAACTCGATCTTGCAGATATGACCAAGCAGCGGGACAGGCTGGCTATGGCTTGCGATCAATACAGCGAGTACGAAATTTTATGCAAGTTGCAAGAAATCACCGAGCAGCGGGACAGGCTGGCTGTAGTCGTGCAGGGAATACGATCTGGCTTCGGTGGTCAAATCCCCGACCCCGCTTGCGATTGTGGAGACTGCGAGTTTCTTATTAAAATCGATAACGCTCTGCAATACCTAACCAAACCAAACTAATGATAATCAACAACGCTATCGCGGAAGCGTGCCCCGAAGACATTGTAATCACAATCCTTAAAAAAAGTTATTTCAAACGGTTAAAACTTTCGTCAAAATCGTTTGACGCGCAGCTCGAAAACGAATTGAATCTCATCGAAGACGCAATACGCGAACGGCAACGGCGACTCTCAGAAAACAAAGCAACACAGAATAATGACACAGACACCTGACCATTCATCTCGCGGACACGCGGAATTCTCACCCTCCTCCTTGAAATACGTAGCTGGCTGCGCTGGCTACCACGGCAAAGAGGGATCATCATCCGCAGCCGAAATGGGGACTCGTATCCACGAAGCCCTTGAAATCTTCGACCCGTCCGCGCTCCACAACGAAGAGGAACTCCGCATCTACGAGCAGATCGTCGCAATGGAGCAGGAATTCCTAGCCAACTTCCCCGTTGGCGGAGTAGAGCATAACGAGATTCAAGTCACCGTAGACTTGAACGGCACGCAGACTTGGGGCACTTGTGACCGCCTTATTCTTTTCGGAGACAAAGCAGTTATGGCTGACTATAAGACGGGCATCAGCATCATCGACCCGCCAGAAAAAAACTGGCAGGCTAAGGCTTACACCATTGGTGCATTCCAGATGTTCCCGCAGCTTGAGGAAATCACGTTCGTATTCTATGTGCCGCAGCACTACGCTTCGCTGCACTACACGTTCAACCGCAAGACTGACCTTCAGCCGATGATCGACGAACTGAGCGACATCATCAAGAAGGGTGAAGAAGTCCGCCCTAAATGGAATAATGGAACGCCAGCTCTGGTCGATTGCACTCCGACGGTAAACTGCCGTTTCTGCCGCCATGAAGATCGCTGTCCAGCGTTGGGGGGTCTGGTCATCGAAGTCGCGAAGAAGCTTAATCCGCAACTGCCCGATGTGGATCTCGAAAGCACGGAAGATCCAGCAGTGATCGAAGAGCTTTGGAATATCGCTAAGATTGTCAGCAACTGGTCGGATCGCTTGAAGGAGCGGGCGATGATTCTGGCAAAGTCAGGTGCGACATTTCCGACGCTCCAGCTACGTTCGATGGGCGCACCAAAAAAGGTTGTTGACAACGATGGTTTGGTCGCTATTGCCCTCTCGCACGGGCTTGATACCGCTGAAGTCCTATCTCTCGCATCAATCCCATTGGGAAAAATCACTCAAGCTGTTGCAGACAAACACGAAAAAAGCGACCGCAAAAAGATTTCAGAAAATTTTGTTGACGCCTGCGTAAAAGAAGGCATCGTCGAAACCTCTGAGGAACGATTCACACTGAGGTGAATCGGGAATCAAAACCAGAAACCAAAACTAGAAGCTAGAAACCATGCCAAAAGCAGAAATTGCATTGCAAGAGAACCAGAGCCTGTCAGCCACCAGCACAGACAGGCTTCAGTTCGACCAAAGTGATATTGATATTCCCCGTATCAATGTCGTCCAGAAAACATCCGACATCGAAGCTTCTACAGGAAGTCTCGTTTTGGATAAACGCCACGTCCTTCTGAAAGCAGAAGAGATCGGTGAAGTAGTAGTGGTCTCCGCCACTAAAGCGTGGAAAGAAGACATCCCCTTCGACGAAGGAACGATGCCCCGTATTGCTGCAACTCCTGAGGCAGCAACACAGCTCGCTCTTGAATCGAGTTATCCAGTATTGGAGTTCGCTGATATCATCCTGCTTTTCCGCCAGCCGGAAAATTCCACCGATGATTCAGCTTATCCGTATCCTATTGGGGATGCAAACTACGCGCTTGGAAAATTGTATGTCGCTAAGGATGCTTATCGCCAAACGTATAAGCGTTTGGTTACCTTCGCGGCCTTCAATAAGTCAATCCAACTCCGCAGCCGACTCTGGAACTTCCAGACTCAAATGATGGAGAAGGGTAAATATAGCTGGTATGTTCCATCGTTGGCGATCAGCCAATCGGAAACGCCAGCAGAAGTGTTGGAATTCATCGAAATCTTCAACGGGTAATAATATGAACGAAAGAGAAGTCCTTAAGAAAGAACTCGAAAGCATCGCCGCAATGTGCTCTGAAATCGAGGGTAACATCGATATCCTTCGGGCACAGCAACAACGTATCTGCATTGTTGCAGAAGCGATTGCGAAATCGCTTGAAGCGACTCCCGAACAACTTGAGTTCGAACTGGTAGTCGACTGAAATAACAAACCCTGCACGATAAACTTACTGAGTTTATCGTGCAGGGTAAATTTATGCCCAAACACAAAAATGAATACCTTTGCTTTAGACTTTGAGTCTTACTACGACAAATCTTGCTCGATCAAGACACTCGGCCCGCGTGGCTACTTTTCTCATCCCGACTTCGACGCCTATCTCATGTCCATTGTTGGCGATGAGGGCACTCGATTCTGCGGGCATCCGTCAGAGTTTGATTGGAATCTTCTGAAAGATCAGCGCATTCTATCCCACAATGCTTCCTTCGACCAGCATCTCTACATCTTCGGTTGTCTGAAAGGCTGGTTTCCTTCGGTAGAAGTTGCCGAATGGCATTGCACTGCCGACATGGTCGTATATCTCGGACTCGCCAGAAGCTTAAAAGACTCTTCCGCTGCGGCATTAGGTCACAAAGTGGATAAATCAACCCGCGATAATATGAGTGGGAAGAAGTGGTCAGCGATGCCGGAAGACTTCCAGAAAGAAGTCATCGAGTATGCGATCAAAGACTCTGAACTCTGCCTTGAACTTTGGCAGAAGCTTTCCGATAAATGGCCCGAACGCGAACGTGTCATCAGCAGCGTAAACCGCAAAGTTGGTTTTCGCGGAATCCCGATTGATTCCGCTTACCTAAAGGAGAGTATCGAAAAGACAAACGTAAACCTTTTCAATATCGAAGAATCGATTCCGTGGTCTGGAGAACGATCCATTCTTTCCCGTATCGCCTTCAACGATGCATGCCGCAAAGAAGGTTTGGAACCGCCAGCGAGTCTCGCACTCGACGACGAAGATGCGAACGAGTTTCTCGACACCAACAGCCATCTTCCGTGGGTCAATGGAGTTCGCAACTTCCGCCGCATCAACGGGCTGAAGCGCAAGCTTGAATCGTTCGACTCAGCGACGATGGGCGACGGTCGCTTCTACGGCAATCTTATGTATTTCGGAGGACACACTGGACGCTTCAGCGGAAGTGGCGGAAATCTAAACCTACAAAATCTTCCGCGAGAAGAGATGTTCGGCGTGTATCTCCGCAATCTGATCGCTCCGAAGGAAGGCAGAGTCCTGATCGCAGTCGACTTGTCGCAGATCGAAGTCCGCACATTGTGCTGGCTTTCGAAGGATACCGACACGATGGCAGAGATCGCAGCTTCGGACGATATCTACGAAGCCTTTGCCATCCGCTTCGGCTTGTGGGAGAAATCCAAAGGCAGCATGAAGGCGAATGATTCTTCCCTTCGCGGTAAAGTGAAGGCAATGGTTTTGGGCTGCGGCTACGGCTGCGGTCCTGATAAGTTCGCCAAAGTCTCGGGCATGGAGCTTCGGGATGCGACGAAGGCTGTCGCTCTTTACAGAGAGAAGATGCGAAAGGTAACGGCTCTCTGGAAGCGGCTTAATGAGGACATTCAACTTTCGATTAACGCACAGGAGGAATTTACCATTGACCTACCGTCCAACCGCTCGTTACGCTACGGCCATATTCGAATAGCGATGCAGAAGGGTAAGAGGCAGTTCGTTGCAATGATGAACAAATACAGCAAAAAAACTCCTGTCAAAATTTACGGCGGGCTGCTTTCTGAAAACGCCTCACAAGCTCTAGCCCGTGACATCTTCTGCGACATGCTTTGCAAGATCGACGCCAACGGGCATGAGATCATCTTCCACGTTCACGACGAAGTTGTGGTCGAGTGCGATGCAGACAAAGCCGAAGAAAGTTTGCGAGATATTGTCTCGCTAATGTCCACACCGCCTGATTGGATTCCCGATATCCCACTTTCCGCCGAAGGAAAAATTCTCACCAAATACGAAAAATGACATACCGATACCTGAAAAATCTGCGGACATTGACCGCCATTAAGTGCCAAGACGTCAGCAAAATCAAAAGGACAAAGCCCGTCCACAAGAACAAAGCGGAATATAGAGAGTGGTGTTCCGAAGGCAATACAGATCACGTCTTCTACAGCGCGTCTGAAGGAGACGCACCAGCGAAGCGGATCTCCAACGACAACCCGCCAGCTGCCATCTACGGAGTCGTTGCCGATTACGATGCGCCAGTCGATTGGGACACCGTCGACGATATGATCGCGCTCAAGTGTAAGGATAATCCGCCGACGTGGCGGAGCAGGACACATTCTGGCTACATCCGTCTGGTGTGGGAGTTCGAAGATCGGCTCCCGATTACGATGGACATGTATGAAGTGTTTATGAAGCACCTTAACAGCATCCTTCGGATCGATAGGGTGTTTGCGGGATTCGACAACACTTCACTTAAGCCCAATCAATACTTCGAATTGGGTGAGGATTGGACGAAAGTCGGCGTGCCCATCCCATCATCTGTCTACCATACGGCACTGATGAAGGCGGCTAAAGAACGCCCACCACAGTCTGACGAGACATTGATCCCAATCGAAACGGTTGCAGCCGAAGTCCAGAAACAGTTCGCCAACCGATGGGTCGGCAACTTCGAAATCGGCTCACGCGGTCCTTTGTTCTGGATCGATGATGGTGTTGATCGGGAAGGATGTCAGATTGTCGAAGACGGTGTTCTTTGCTTCAGCGACCGTGCGGGCAAAGGATTCCTTACATGGCGCGAAGTCTTAGGCCCGAAGTTCGTTCAGGCTTTCGAGCAGAAGAAGATGGGGAATCTGCTGGACCAATACTGGTTCAATGGGAAAAGCTTCTTCAAGCTACTGCACAACGCAGCTGTTGCGATCCAGCGCGACCAGTTGATCTTGGAGCTTCGGCAGTCGGGATTCAATCCGAAAACGAAGAAGGGCCAGCCGCTGTCAGAAGTCGAAAGCGCGATTCTGGTCATCAGCAACCAGAACCGAATCGATGAGATTGCTCCTGTTGTATTCTCGAAAGATCGAATCGTGACGTATAACAGCCACCGCATCCTGAACAACGCGAATATCCATCCGGTGGAACCAGCGGATAACGGAGATCCAGCAAACTGGCCGTTCATCCATACGTGGATCAACCAGTTGTTCGTCAACACGACAAGCAGGCCGACCGTCGAGTATCTTTTCTCATGGCTCAAGCGATTCTACTCAGCCGTGCTTTACAAAGAATTCATGCAGGGCCAAGCAATGCTGCTTGTCGGCCCAACCAATAAGGGAAAATCTCTACTTTCGAATAGGGTTATTTCTTCACTGGTTGGCGGGTATGCCGATGCTTCGGACTACCTCAGCGGCCAGACGAAGTTCAACAAGGATCTGGCACGCGTAGCTGCGTGGGTGATCGACGACACAACGTCAGCTGCATCCTTTCAGGACCAGCGTAAAGCGACCGAACTCATCAAGCGTGCCGTAGCCAACCCGCGTGTCGAGTATCACGCAAAATACGTAGACGCTATTTCGGTTCCGTGGACAGGACGTGTGATCTTCTCGCTCAACATGGACGCGAACAGTCTCTCCGTCATCCCTTCGCTGGACAGTTCCAATCGGGATAAGCTCATGGCGTTGCGGATCAGCGATTCAGCGTCGAGCAAGTTCCCAGCCAACGGATCGCTTGAGACTACCATCAAGAACGAGCTTCCCTACTTTGCGAAGTTCTTGCTGGACTGGCAAATCCCGAAAGACATCGAAGGCATGGGTCGCTTCGGAGTTAAGAGCTACATCGATGAGTCCATCGCGTCAGCGGCGTATGACAACTCAAGCCGTTCGTCTGTGGCGGAACTCGTTGAGTTCTTCGTCAAGCGTCTCCGTGAATACAATAGCACAACGGATCGCTGGGCGGGGACGCTAACAGAGTTTCAAGTGTCTCTGCACGACTTGAACAACGGACGCCCCGTCGGCATGTCGGGCAATCTTGAATTCGTCCGCCGTGGGATGGGGACGATGGAGGAGGCTTGCAACAACAACCCCAACGTCAGACCGATTCGTTCTTACGGACAGGGAGGCGGGAAGATCTGGGAGATCAGTCTGGACAAGAAATTCGACATTAGTCGCGGCTCGTCAGATATTCTTCTAGAAGATCCATCTTCTTCAGTTTGTTGATCGGGATGTGGTAGCCATCAACGCGGTAGGTGAATCCGGTTCCATCCGATCCACCTGCCGCAATGTAATTTGATCTCCGCTTAAAGGAATCAGTTTTTATCCATCCGACAAGCCATAGACGAGTCATAGTCTCATGTGCGCGAACGAACACAAAAATGTCGTTCTCAAACATATGAGACTTCTTTTTTTCTACCGATGCGATGTAGTCTCCTTTCGGGATGCTGTTTGATCGCTTCGTCTTTACTTCGATCTTGATCCCGTTATCCGTTTCGAAATCGTAGCCGAATTTAGTGTCTCCGCAATGTTTCGCCAATCCATTGAGATACGCTCCTACAGCGACCTCTCCCAACATGCCGTGCATCCTGCCAGCTCCTTTGGTGTAAGAATTGTGTAAGATGCCCATCCTGTCGGACCGCTCCGCAGCTAGTCGGAAGTCTTCGCCCGATGGTCTGAACTCAATAAATTGATCGTTGAATACGGATCTAAATTGAGAGGGAGCATCAGGCATTGTCTTTGGCGATTCTTTTTACGAAGGCATCCCATGCAGGAAAGAAGATTTCTTCCATGCAGCGGACAATAGGCTCCTGTTCATAGCGTTCTGAGAAACCAATTCCTGAAAGAAGTAACGATGCCTCCATCAATTCGTGACGGATCGTAAGTAACTTTTCTGGATCAGAAATGCTTTTATTGATTTCGATAATTTTAAGGTCGTGTTTGTATTGACCAAACGTGTCATCGAGATCGACAAAATCAAGCTTAACCCTACGGCCAGCGACAAGAATAGTTTTCGGCCATTTGGTTTTCATGGATTTAGAGACTATTTTTTCGTCTTCTCGACTTTGACTTTACCTTCGTGCAGCTCGCCTTTGAGTTTATTCTGTTGTTTTTTCGACAGCGGGCTGACTTTCGAGAGCAGATATCCGACTTGCTTTTGCGACTTCGTAATAGTTTTCATAGATCAATTCGTTTGTGCCGCAACCCATTTCAGGATTCCTTCGGCGTATGCTTTGGCGAGTTCTTCTTTTCTATTGGAGAAATAAAGGTTCTCAGTGGGATTGCTCCCGAAAAATGGCTCGCAGATAACTGCTGGGCAGTGGGTCTTGCGGAGGAATAATCCGCCACGGTCTTCGGCATTGATCGATTTGAGTCCTCTATCCTTCTGGTTTGGAAAGAATTTAACCAGACTTTCTGAGAGGTTAGCGGCCAAGGATGCACCTTTAGGGCTAGAGAACCAGTGCAGAAATTCGTGCCCATTAGCGTAAGGTCCAGCGGAATTGAAATGCAGCTCTACGGCCACGTCCGCTTTGAGTTCTTTGATATGCTTAGTGAGCCACATCATTGCCGGAGCGTAGCCCGATCCTTCATACTTATCGATCAGGACAGAATCGTGACCCGCTTCGTGTAGAAGTTCACAAACGCGTTTGGCGATTGGCTGGTTGAAATTCCACTCCGAAATACCTTCGACATTCACGGCTCCGTCATCGCCGGAACGGCTGTGCCCGACGCAAATAGCTACTAGTTTTTTCGTCATCTTACTTTGTCAATTGTGGGTTTATCAGCAAATACACTTTGTTTCGCACCCAATCTCATTAGTGCATGATCTACGGCTTTTTGGGCAATAGTATCAGGAATTGGCTTCTTATTGGGGATAATGTCCGTCTGCATCATTTTAACCTCACTAGGGGTGAGGGTTGGTACTAGGGTCGGGAAGTCAATTTGTTTGCCATTTACTTTAACTGCATTAGACTGCATGGTATATTCAGTGGCGATATTACCATCGGGAAGCTTTAATACCCCCAAGAATCCCTCACCTTTAACGGTTCCATCAGGTCTTCGATTTAATACCCCCAAGAATCCCTCACCTTTAACGGTTCCATCAGGTCTTCGATTTAAAGGTAGGTAGCTCTCTTGATTCGGTTTCTTAGCGATACCTGCTTCAACAGCTTTCTGAAACTCATTCATTTATTGTAATTCTTGTTACCGATAATTATGGCGCGTTCGTAACTGTATTGGCTATGGAACGTCTGGCCTCTGCCCTCTAGCTGGCCCTCAACAAAGTAGTATTTGACAGAAGGTTTCAGCGTAATGTGGTCAGGGTCGAGAAGTGCGCTTTCGTTGGAGGCGTTGCGAGAGCCGCTCGATACGCAGCTTACTAGCCCCATCACCAATAGTAGCGAGACGATCCAGTTCATCTTCGATCTGATCCAGCTCTGTTTCGCGCTGCCTGAGTATCCATTCTGCATACGCATTGCACGCGGCAGTAATAGCTGTGAGTAGTGCAGAGATCGCATTCACTTACTTGGTTGTGTCAGCAGCCTTGATCAGACCGATGCCAGCGGTAACACCAGTAATAAGCGCACCGATATCGAAGGAGCCGCTTTTCAGAAAAGCGATGGCGGCGAACGAAACAGCAGAAACGATGGTGAGGATTCCAATGATAGTGGTTTTCATGGGCGTATAATGCCCCAGACTATTCCGCCTGTCAAGCAGGAAGGCACGGTAGTCTATTTATGGTTTTTTGGATTTACGACTGAAGGCGCGATACAGTGAAATAAGTCCAATCGCAAGTCCAATGCAGGAGCCTGTAAAGCGAACGGACCAGTCGAGCTGTTCCTGAAAAGTTGAGACAACTGCGAATGTCGATCCGCATATGCCGATCAGTCCGTTGAGGAGGATTTGGGAAGTATTCATCGGTGAAAACTGATCGGTAAGCATAAGCTCAATACATGTTGAAAGGACTCCCGTTTCCTGAATAGGGGTCCACGCGCATTGTCTGCCGCGCTCCGCCGCGATAAGCATCCTTTTCGTCCTCCAGAAGCTGCTTGCACACTTGCCAGTGGTAGTTGGCCCGCTCGATATCAGCGTTGTCCTCAGCCGTTGTGGCGAGAATGCCGCTCTTAATGGCGTTTACGTTGCCCAAATAGACGATGTCAGACTCGTCCATGATCGGAACGAATGCCCGCTTAAGCAAAAGGAAAATTTCTTGAGTAACATTTGATGGAGTGCGCGTCCGGTAACGCCTGTAGCGGAAGATCTGGTCGCCTCTTCCTTCGGCCAGCACCAGCTTATCATCGACCGTCTTCCCGCTTTCGACCGCATAGATCTCGATATTGGTCGGTATACCATCGAACCGGATCTCCGAAACCGCGTTGATTTGATTCCCGTTTCCAAACGCTTTCAGAGACAGACTCCCGTTCGTATTGGTAAGAGAGAAGTCTTCCTTCAAGGAGGTAATAGTCCCGTTGAGGAGCGTGTATTTTATCTGGATAATCCCATCGGAAGGAAGGTTTCCTGTGACCGCTTTCACCGAAAGGGTGTATCCTTTGGTCGAATCGAGAGCCTCTTTCGTGCTGTGAATCCCGTCATCCACAACGCCAAACATCCCGTATGCGCTATACGTGTCGGGGATTCCGCCGATGGAGTAGTCGTGCCACTGAGACCAAAGGTTCTGTGGCGATTTGTCCACGTTCGCGGCCATGATGGATTCAGCGTCTTGCGGCAACGCGAAGTAGCCATTGCTGGTCGTGATGCGGAAGTCGTAGGCCAGATCGCGCCAGTAACCCATCGCGTAGAGTCGCGGAAGCACCAGATTCAGCACGGGAATAAACCGCTGATCAGGAGAACAGTAGCTGGAAAGTTGGTCCGAAAGGGACTTTACCGTCATTGCAGGCATGGGCGGATACTACAGGTTCAGGGTTCAGGAGTCAAGCGAAGGTGTCGGTTATCGTGTATTCAGTGATACCGCCAGCTCCGGAGAATTCACCCGTACGAGTAAATAGCGTCACCTTTATTTTTCTATAGCTGACTTCTAAATCGAACTCGATTATGTATGTGTCTCCAGTATAGTATCTAAAAGGAACTGCAACATAAAAGTCTCCTTTAAAAAGGAACATACGCAAACAGCCATAGCTTCTAGCTAGAAAAGCCTCGCCAGTAGACGCAGCTCGTTGATATTCAGGCAAAGGCTCACTCGTCGTCGCGGCCAACGAACTCAAAAAAGGTTGTAATGGGTCGTAAAGATCAATAGAACCGCCCATTGAAAAGTCCTTACTCCCTCCGTGTTTAATTCTAGGATCTCCTAACGGTATCTCGTCGTTGAAAGAATGATAGTCGATGTTCCCACGTAGAACTGGAAAGGATGATTTCGGAGCAGCTGGATCTACTAGATATACTGGATCTACTGGGTCTACGGAATTTACGTATGTCTCTGTGTTGAAAAATACAGGAACATCAAATGCAGCACTGCCATCAGATGGGAAATAGTAACGATCAACCTTTATAGTAATCTCAGAAGCACGGCACATCCAATCAGCGAAGTCCTCAATTCCGTTTGGAAACTTCTTCACTCGCCATGAAATGCGTTCCTCAGCAGGATATTCAAAACTTGTAGTAATCTCTTCTGAAAACAAATCCGATAGGTTATCAATGGCAATAGACGAGTATACTACAGGCGGAACCGCATCTGGATAGCTGACCGGACAAATGAGTTGAATTGGATACCTTTTTTCGGCCATAGATTAAGTGCTTTAAGGTAGGGGAAGCGGAATGAAACTCGTAGAAGCACATAGGGTTATGGTTCCTACTTTTTTTGTGACACTGTCGTAGGCATAGAACGAAATCGGAACCGCTGTAAGGTCTGGCATGGACGCCTTATCCGGTCTATACATCGGTGCTGGAGCGAATGGAATATCAAATGATCTAGTTTGAACAATGCCGGAATTACGATCATCCTGCGCCGTTCGTGTTCCGCCCTTATTGAGGTCTGCAACAGTTGCTTTGATGAAATCTTTCAACTCAGACTTCGCTTTATCCTCTACTGCATTTTGTTGTCGGACCTCTTCTCGACGATCTTCGACGGCGTCCCTAAGTCTTCCAGTAGAGATACCAGTCGGCAATCTACCCAAGCCTAAACGAGAAGCCTCTTGTCTCAGATTCTCCCGTTCGGTCTTGCTAGCTGATTTATCAGATTGCGACGTAGCGACTTGTCTATCTTGTAGGGTTTTATTTCTAGTGGCTGCGGCAGCAGCTTTCTCAGAAGCCTTTGCCACTTTCGCAATTTCTCGTTTGGTTGTTTCTTCGGACATGGTGATGTATTATTTGAACACCGAGGCGTCTAGGACAACGGCGGTGCATTTAGCGTAACCCCAGTTATAGGGCTCAACCGTCGAGCGCATAAGATATTTCCCAGCTCTAGGGATATCCGGCGGAGAAGTTGCCGCGAGTGAGGAAGGGCTTACTCTCCCCTCTACTTCTTTTTTCGCAGTTTTCTTTAGATCTAGACTAGGGAAGTTCGTGCCTACCCAATAGGCTGTTGCCGTAGCTTGTGCTGTAACCTTTCGAGTTGTTTCTGCAATACTTATACTTGCGTGGAGCGTAGCGGGTAGTGTGACGACATTTACGTCAAGGTTGGTGTCATATCCCTCCCCTAAAGTCGAACCTTTCTCTGCCATGTAATCAGTTTTAGTGCCTCTAACAGTCGCGGTACCAGAGGCTGAGCATTGTACTCCGACCTTAACGCCTTTGCATATAATGTTATTTGATACAGGCTTAAACATCGGCCAACTCAGTGGAGCCCCAACTCTTGCTTTTATCTGGGCCTCCGTTACTTTGTTATTATTCATTCTAACGAAGAAAGCGTGAACCGTAACCGGAATACTCACCCCTACGGGTTGTTCGATTTCAATATCGAGTGAGGGCCTCACCGTAGCACTGGCAGCGGCAGATGATCCTTCAGATCCGCTTAGGGATGCGTTCTCTCCAGTCGCAAAACCACTCCAATCAGCTACTGTTTCTGCCGTAGACTCATCCGCACTCCACGCTATGCTAATGCTCTTTAAGATCTTAGGCAGGTCAACATCCATTCTTGAGGGAATCTCAATCATGTAATTGTCTAATGCGGTCGTCGGCGGATAAGTAACCGTCCTTAGCGAGCGATCTTGATTTATAGCTTTATACGATGTATTAGCTGAGCCAGTACTAATATCAGTAGAGGGGACAAAAGTCTCTACGGTCATAACTTGAGCTGACAGTTCTGGATTCCATGCTGTGGAAACGAGCGTGGGCCATTCATCGACTTTGACGGTCTCCCGAACGTAGTCGCCGTTGCCTAAGTCCGTGACGCTGCTCTGAGCGATCAGAAGGCCAGTCTCCACATCGAGCTTCTCCGACGAGTAGGTCTCTTCGATATTACCGACAGTGGTTTCAACGTAGCTACGTTGACTAAGGAGCTTCTTGCCTGCCGCAGCTTTCCGATTACTCGAAATGGTTTTGACGAGTTTTACGTCAGGGTTGATCTGCTCTTCGGAAGCCTGTAGAAGATCCGTGCCTAAGGCGGGAGTCTCTGCCTTACCCTCAACGATATTTTCGGTGGTGATCCTAGGAATCAACGCCCTGAATTTATCCGGCATCAGATCAGGAACCTGAGTAGACAAAGAGACGTAGTCATCCAGCAACGCAGTCTCGACGTAAGTGTGAGTCTCCAGAACGTAGTGGGAATCCAGCTCCGTCTGTTCCGTCTTCTTCTGCTGCTTGTCGAAGAAGATGTAGGACACGCCGTCGAATACTCCTGCCGGAACATCCGGCATCGCGTCTTTGAACGCCGGAACGGACGCATCGAATTCTGCGCGGGGGGTGACGTATTCGCGTAAGACAATCTTGAACTCGCGATTCCCGCCGATATTCCGGTAGCCGGAAGAGAAGTTGTAGAGATCCTGATTCTCACGATCCGCAGCGTAGAAGAACTCAAAGATCTCGTTACGCTCGATGTCAACGGGCTTGATGAAGATCAGCTTGTGGTGCGGCCACTTGACAGCGTTTGGGTGCGGTGTTCCGTATGCAGGAAAGTCGGAGCGGTTACAGTCACGGATCTCGCTGAAAAGGACATCGGTCGTAAGCGGAGTCGGAAAGATCTTCCGGTCCTGCCTATACGGGGCTTGTGGTAGGGCTGAGACTGGCATGATTTTAGATTAGAGCAATTACTGATACATTCATAGCGTCTACAGTCGTGCTATTTGCGGCATCAAGATTTGTAACAAATAATTCAATAAATTCAGTAGTAGTTAGCTCAACGATACACTGGCATGACCCGTGAGTTAAATTACCCGCACCTGTAGCCGTTACTACAACACTTGATGAACTTAATTGGTTCCCGCCATTCGTGTAGAATACAAATTTATAATCATTTCCACTAGTCCCGTGGAAGCTTACTGTCGCAGATATAAAAAACCTACGAGTTGCAGTTCCCGTATACGTTAGCCGATTATTAAATGGATGCGTAAAGTTAGTTAGATAATTACTTGTTGTTGTCCCAGAAACTTTATAGAAATTGCCAGTTGAGCTTATTGTTGTTGGGGCGATTGACGAGATAGAATACTCACCGTATGCAGATTGATTAACACCAGTTCCGCCGTTTACAACGGGCAAGACGCCAGTAACGCCAGTTGTCAAAGGCAAGCCAGTGCAGCTAGTGAGGAC
>Ga0114977_10001374_pt1 | contig 15919 bp, 17 predicted proteins | sample S_130805_MF_Meta_FD_87026 | JGI IMG/M metagenome (GOLD analysis project Ga0114977, IMG submission 87026) | Freshwater microbial communities from Lake Simoncouche, Canada to study carbon cycling - S_130805_MF_MetaG | ecosystem: Environmental > Aquatic > Freshwater > Lake | place: Lake...
CCGCCAGTGGTTGTCTGGCCGTCTAAGAGTTTAAACTTCCAGGCAAAGCCGCCGTTTTGCCAGTTGTAGTCCGTTCCGACACGCAGCTCGTTTGACGACCAACCGGCGGCAGCCTGCCCTGTTGTGTTGCTGTTACCCACAAGAGAGTGGATGTTCATAGTGGCTGTGTCTGCAGTTGACTCGTTGAGAGTCCATGAAGGAGCGGATATTGACAACGGAATATCCCTGCTATTGTCCGTTGTAGTGAAGGTTCCGTTGAATTTTTCGATGAGTGTCGCTGCGCAAAGTGACGACAACGACAGGCCAAAGAACGCAAAGGTGCTGATAATGGTAATGGGTTTGGTTTTCACTAACATGATAGTGGGTTTGATTTTCATAATTAAACCTTAAGCGAAGACCGGAGTAAAATCAAATAGAAAATTGCTGGACAGTTGACTTGGTTCGCATAATCTCACCGAGCATGAACATTCGTGAGATTGCCGAGTCAACGGGATACTCTAAGTCCGCCGTATCTCTGGCGTTGCGCGGGAGCTCGCGCGTGAGTGAGGCGGCACGCCAAAGGATTTTGGAAGCAGCGAAGGCTATGGGTTATCGCCCGTCCCCCCACATGCGCCAGCTCATGACGGAGATCAGGCGGAGCCCTGCCGCCCGCAAGACGCTGAGAGTGGCATTTTTCAACAACTGGGATCATCCGTTTCTCAGCGGCCCTGAGGAACCTTTGAGAGGATTTTTTGAGGGAGCGCGCGACACGGCCTTGGCTCTTGGCTACGAGTGGAGAGAAGTGATGACTCGGGAATCCTCCGAGCAGACTGCGCTCCTGGACCGCCGACTCTCCTTTGAAAATCTTGATGGTGGGTTGGTTTTCCCTCCCAAATCGTCGACATTTTTCCCGATGTTTCAAAGTTTCCAAGCCCCACTTGTGGATGTGGGACTAATTACTGCGAGTGCGAGGATGCAGGTTTTGGCTGATCATTATGGAAACACAGGAGTGGCGATCTCGCGGCTTGTGGAAGTTGGGTGCCGCCGGATTGGAATGGCGCTGGGTTCTCAGATGCTTGCAGGAAAATCTTTTCGATTTGTCGGAGCCTTCTCCTCGATCATGAGGGATTTTGGTTTACCCCTGTTGAAACCGCTCAATCTTGCTCACCCGACTGGTGAATCCGACGCCATCGCTGACTACGTCGTGCGGAATGATTTTGATGGCTTGATCATTGGCCCACGTTTTGATGTGCCAGCCATTCACCAGCGTTTGTTGAGCTACGGTCGAAAAAATGTCCGAATTGTCGGCTGCGCGGGATCCTACGCGGACCATAACGAGGCGGGCGTTCCAGGAATTGAAGAGGGTTGGGCACGCATTGGCTCCCTCGGCATGCATCATCTGTCCCGGATTATTGAAAACCCCGCCGGTGCGCTGATCGAGCAGGGGGAGCTCATCCTGGTTCCGGGAAAATGGTCCAACGGTCGCGGAGCGCTTAAACTTCCTGCGAGGAGGTCTGAGTCTTCGGGTGGTGGTAGGCCTCGCGAATGATGTCGATGTTCTTCCAGTTGGCCGCGCAGGCGGGCGTGTAGTCGGGGCTTGGCAATGTCGTCAGCGGGTCGGCTTGGGCAAAGCCGTAGAGGCCGAGCTTTCCGACATCGAGTTTTTTCCAGATTGAGGCGTCGTGATCTTTCCAGCCGCAGAGGTTCTGGATGATCTTCGTGTGGGGGCCGATCTGAGCCTCTAACCAGTTTAGCAGCTCAATTTTGGGGTCTTCATTCAACACCCAATCCACCTCACGCAATAGCCGGTGCCCGTTCCAGAGCGGATCGTTGGCCTCGGTGAACGGATGATTCGTCCAGATGATGGCTTTGCGGGTGGATTCGACCGTCTCCCGGATGCGCACCCAGGCGCGTTCGAGAAGCCGGCGATCGAACTCCAAGGCCTCCGGCGAATTCATCGGCAACTGGTCCGGCATGGGACTTCCCATCAACTCACGGAACAGTCCCTTCTCGCATTCCAGCCAAATTTTCCGCTGTGGGCGGTTGAACCAATCGATCATGAACCCGTCCACGTCGGTCTGCTCAAGGGCATCGCGCACCGAGCGGCAGAAGTAGTCGAGGTAGTCATCCGTGAAGACGATTCGCCAGGTGGTGCTGTCAGCCTCGGCGTGGAACTGCTCCGGGTGGCGGGCTTCCCAGACCGGGTTGGCACCAAGGCAGAAGTAACCCATAACCCGCATCCCCTCGCTGTGGGCCAGCCCGGTCATCTCTTGAAGGAAGTCGTGCTTCAACCCCGGGAGGACCGGTGCCACGCGGCTGCCTGCATACCAAGCGTAGCCGTTGTAGGAGACACAAAAGGTCTGAACAACGTTCGCGCCAAGGTCCTTCAACCAGCGCAGGTGCTCGACAGGGTCCGCTTCGGCAAACATCCCCGGAAAAGCCGGGCCCTTCGTATCCCAGTTAAAATCAATGCAGAAGGCTTTGGTGCTCATATTCAGCAGAGAACCACATTACACGACCGAAAAGCCAACGCCTTTCTTGCAGATGCCCTCATTGACGCAATGCGCCAGATGCGATGCCCCTTGTAATGCAGTTTTCTCATTCACATGCCAGCGCATGATTGTCGGGCTCAGAAGCAGATTTGCCTCTGCGACCCAAGATGATCGATGCCAAGCTCCACGATATCGCCCGGGCGGAGGTATTGCGGCGGGTTGAAGCCCAGACCGACTCCTGCGGGCGTGCCGGTGGAAATGACATCGCCTGGCAGCAGGGTCATGAACCCGCTCAGGTAGGAAACGAGAACGGGAATTTTGAAAACAAGGTTGCCCGTGTTTCCATTCTGCTTCTTCTCGCCATTCACGCTCAGCCAAAGCCGCAGGCGGTCCGGATCGGGAATTTCATCGCGGGTGGCCAACCACGGACCGAATGGCGCGAAGGTATCCGCGCTCTTGCCTTTCACCCACTGTCCGCCCCGCTCAAGTTGCCAAGCGCGCTCGCTGTAATCGTTGTGCAGCATGTAGCCGGCAACGTGTTCCATGGCCTGGGCCTCTGAAACGGACCGCGCCGTCCGGCCGATAACCACCGCCAATTCGACTTCCCAGTCGGTCTTCTCCGACCCTTGGGGAATCTGCAAGCCATCGTTCGGGCCGGTCATGGCCGTGGTTGCCTTGAAGAAAACCACCGGCTCCTTGGGGACCTCCATTTTGGACTCCGCGGCATGGTCGGTATAGTTCAGTCCGATACAAATAATCTTGCTTGGTCTGGCGATCGGCGAGCCGAGGCGTGTGTCGGGGTGAATCGCCGGTTCGCGGGCTGCGTTTTCCGCGAGCCATGCCTCCAAGCGATGCAAGCCGCCAGACCCAAAGAACGCTTCGTCGAACCGGGAGACAACCTTGGAGACATCGATCATCCTGCCGTCAGCGAGGATGACACCCGGCTTCTCCGCGCCAAGGTTTCCGTATTGCAAGAGTTTCATATGATTAAAATTGCGTGAATGGGCGAGTGAGATGGGAAGGTTGCTTGTCTCTATCGCAAAAGGGTGAACCCGCCATCGATGTCATAAGCCGATCCCGTGATGAACGCAGCCTCATCCGAGGCAAGAAAGGCAATGAGGGCAGCGACCTCCTCGGGCCGGCCCATGCGGCCGATCGGTTGGCCGGCGGCCAGCTGCGCGAACATCTCTGCTTCCTTCCCCGGGTAGTTCTTGGCGAGGAACCCGTCGACAAAAGGCGTGTGCACGCGGGCCGGACAGACACAGTTGCAGCGGATGCCCTTGTTCACGAAATCGCGTGCCACGGATAGTGTCATGGCCAGAACAGCCCCCTTGGTCATGCTGTAGGCAAAGCGGTCGGCGATCCCGACCTTCGACGCGATCGAGGCAAGATTGACAATGCTTCCCGTGCCAAACCTTTCCATCAGTGCCACGCCAAAGTGGAGGCAATGGTAAGCGCCCAGAATATTCACGCGGTAAAGGCGCTCGATGTCCTCGGGTTGAGCAGCCAAGACGTTGCCCACATGGGCCACACCGGCATTATTGACGAGCACATCTAGGCGCGGCAGGCGAGCGAAGGCCTCCCGGACGGACTCGGTGTCCGCCACGTCGACGGAGAGGACCGTTCCTTTGCCCCCGGCTTCGCCGATAAGCCGCAACGTCTCCTCGCCCGCTTCGCTGGAGATTTCCATCACCACCACCTCGGCACCCTCGGCTGCGAAACGGAGCGCGGTGGCGCGTCCGATACCGGAACCGGCGCCGGTCACCGCGGCAATCTTACCTTCAAATTTCTTATTCATGTGAGTTTGTACAATACGCGTGCATTAGCAGAAAAAATGTTCGCTTGCTCGTCCGCTGAGAGACCGCCCAGCATCTTCCGAGTTAGGGTGCACCACCGTGCCAAGCCCGAGCCCAGATTGACCACCGGCCAGTCCCCGCCCCAGACCAGACGCTCCGGCCCGAAAGATTCCAGCATCGTGTCGACGTAACAGCGCAGGCCGTCCTCTGTCCGCTGCCCTTCGGCGGCATAAGTCGTGAGTCCCGAGATTTTCCCGTGCACGTTTGGCTCAGCAGCCAGAGCGACGACCGCCCTTCGCCAGGCAATGAAACCCTCCCCGTGCGGCGCGGCGTTGTGGGCAATGTCCGGCACTCCGCAGTGATCAAGGATGAACATTGTTCCGGGGCAGGCGCGCACGAGTTCCAAGGCGATCGGAAGTTGCTGCTGGAGAACGCAGAGATCGAAAGTGAGTCCGAACCCGCCAAGGCGTTTCACATTTTCGCGGAAGCGGGAGGTTTGGGAGAGTTCGTCGGGCTGGGTGTGGAGGACGCGGCGAATGCCGGTGAGGCGGGGATGGGCGATCGCCTCGAGGCTCTGCTCGAAATCCGGCGACTCGGGCCGGGCCGCTGCCACAACGGCTTGGATGAGCGAGCCGGGCTGTTCTGAAAGGGCGCAAAAATAGCGGGCCTCGTCGGCGGATTGTTCGCAATCGACCTCCATAAAAACCCCAGCTTGGATTCCGGAGTCGCGCGAGGCGTTTTGGTAATCCGAGAGATCGAATCGTCCAGAGAGGGCGGGTAAATCTTTCGTCCACTCGTAAGTGAAGCGGTCTGGCTCGAGGAGGTGGATATGTGTGTCGATCATGACGATTTCAGATGGGAAGTATCCTGGGTGCAGGCACGGTCGAGGTGCACATACCCGCCATCGACATAAACCAACTGGCCGGTGGTGTGTGAGGATTTCGGCGAGGCGAGGAAGGCGACGGTATCTGCAATTTCCTGAACCGTGGTCGTGCGCCGCTCAAGGGGAATCGTTTTGTTGAGTTGCTCCCGCGCGGCGCCGGCGTCGGGGGCTTTGGCCAGCCAGCGTTCGTAGAGCGGCGTGATGACCTCGGCGGGAATGAGGCAATTCACGCGGATGCCATATTTCGCAAGATCGAGCGCCCATTCGCGGGTGAGGGCGTTCATGGCGCCCTTGCTGGCGGCATATCCGCTGGTGCCGCCCTGGCCGGTGACCGAGCACTTCGAGCCGATGTTGATGATGAACCCGCGCGAGGCGATGAGGTGGTCGAGTGCGTGGTGCACGAGGGCGAAGCAGGGGATGAGGTTTTTCTCGAGGGAGGCGAGGAATTCCGCCGTGCTGTGACGAAGTCCGACCGCATCATTGCCACCGGCGTTGTTTATGATTCCGTCAATTTGGCCATGCGCGGCCACAATGTCCTCAACGGCTTTTTTGAGCGAAGCCTCGTTGGTCATTTCCACGACATAGGACTCCACGCGGTGCCCCTTGGCGGCCTGCTCGTGGATGATATCAGCGGCCTCCTTCGCGTTGCGCCCAAGAATGCACGCAATAGCACCCTCTTCAGCGAGGGTTCGGGTGATTCCGGCGCCAATGCCCTTGGCGCCACCGGTGACGAGGATGACTGTATTGGTGAGTTGAAGGTTCATTGATAGGTGGGGTGGCAGGTGGGACCGATGGGTTCAAAACTTTTGTAGCCGAGGACGAATTCCTGGTGTCCGAGTGCCTCCGAGGCGGTGGGTTGGCCGTTGGCGACGCGGGCGATGAGGCTGTGTATCTCGTCACCCACTTCATCCAAGCCGCCAAGGCCCTCTAAAATCCGTCCCGCATTGATATCCATATCCTCAGGCAGATTCCTAAATGTTTCCGGATTGGCGCAGACTTTGATCACCGGCGAAATGGCAGAGCCAACAACAGAGCCGCGACCAGTCGCAAAAAGGATCACGTGTGAACCACAGGCGATGAGTTCCGCGATCTCGGCATTGTCATTGATGTTTGGAAATCCGAAGCGCACGTCGCCATCCGGCACCACATCAAGCAAGTAAAGCCCGCCCATGCGAGGAATGTCTCCTGGCTTTATGAGGCCAGAAATCGGTGAGGATCCACTCTTGGAATAGGCGCCCATGCTTTTCTCCTCCTGCGTGGTGAGTCCGCCGTCGGCGTTTCCCGGCGCAAAGCTCCCGTGCCCGAGCGTGGCATAGTAGCGCGCGGCCTTGGCCACCGAGTTGGTCAGAATGTGACCGAGTTCCCGAGTTGCCGCGCGGGAGACCATGATGTGTTCGCAGCCGATGAGTTCGCCGGTTTCCTCGAAAATGCAGCAGGCGTTTTCGGACACCAACCTGTCGAAGGCGCGGCCGATTGCAGGATTGGCGGTGATGCCGCTGGTGCCGTCGCTGCCGCCACAGACGGTTCCCACGATGAGTTCATCGATCCTCATGGCGACGCAAAGGGTGTGCTCCAAGACTTGAAGCATGCAAGCAAGCTTTTCGCGGCCTGCTTGTATGGTGGATCGGGTGCCACCCTCGTTTTGAATAACAAGAAGTTCCGCCTCCCTGCCGGTTTCGCGGATTGCTTCCAAAAGACCCCGGCGGTTGAATCCTTCGCAGCCGAGCGAAACCAGCAGGACGGCTCCGACATTCGGGTGCGTACAAAGGCTTCGCATCATTCGGAACGAGTATTCGTTCGGGTAGCAGCCGCTGAATCCCATCAAATGGACGCCCTGCTCGCGGAAGGGGAGTTGGATCTCCCGGGCCACATGGTGCGCGCATTCCACGAGGTAGACGATCGAGACAATGTTGCGAATACCTTTGCGTCCATCGGAGCGCAGGTAGGCCTTTGGGGTGAGGATCGAACCGTTCATGCGGTGTGATGGAATTCCCGGCCTTCGTCCAATGTGAATGTCGGTAGGTAGTCGCTTTTCATGTTGTGGAGGTGGATGTGTTCACCGGGCTCGATGGGGGCCGTCGCCGAGCCGATGGGGGCGCCGTATTTCTGAATCTTTTCGCCCGGCGAAATCGCGCAGGCTGCGATCTTGTGTCCCAGTCCAATCGGGGTCTGGAGCGTTCGGTGGATGTCCCCGAGTTCAATTGTCTCACCCGCCTGGAAGTTACGGGTGAGCACCAGGACATTGTCGGTGGGGAACAGTCGGATGGTGGAAAGCATCGGGATTAAAACTTGCGGTGGCGCAGATACGCTTCGACCGGATCGACTCCCTGCAGAATCGCGGTGCGCACTTTGTTTTCTGTTTTCAAGACCTTCTCCACCTTGCCGGTGACCTCATCGATGATTTCTGCGGGAATGATGAGGGCCCCGTCGCGGTCGGCCATCAGATAGTCGCCCGTGCGGATACTCACAGCTCCAATCACAATGGGCTCGCCAAAGCCATCCGGCACCCAGCGGCCGACCACATCGCGCGGCGTGTGGTAGCGGAACCAGACGCGCAGGCCTGTTTCCAGAATGCGCTCGGTATCACGGCAGCCGCCGTCGCAAAGATACCCGCGAACGCCCTTGTAAACAAAGGTCTCTGCTGAGAGTTCCCCCATGTGGGCCAGTGTGTCGTCGTTCGGCTGGCAGACCACCACGCTGTTCGACGGGGCGCGGGAAAGCATCTTCGTCCATTCAAGCAGCGTCGTGTGCCCGTCCACCGTGGAATCCGCATGGCCGCTGATCGTGAAGATCCTTCCGGCCAGCGGACGCATCGGGTCGAGCGGACGAATCGTCCGCGGCAGAATCTGGTCGGGACGCCCCATTGCGCGCAAAACGTCATAAACAGCACCCGTGTAGCACTTCTCCAGACGGTCAGGGTAGCCGTCCTGATAGTCGGGTGAAGGTTCAGTCCGCATGAAAGACTTCCTCCATATCTGCCCACCATTCGTTTTCGCAACGGTTCGCAAGCGGCTCCTGGCATGGCTTGCAGAGCGCCCACCATTCTTGCGTCTTCGGGTCCGCCGCCATCCGGGCAGAGTCTGCTTCAATGTCGGCTCCGATGTACTCCAAATAACTGAAGAGGTAATGGTTTCCGTCGGGAAGTTCGCGGTGGAAGATCGAGTAATTGCGGATGTTGCAGTCCTTGATCCTCTCAAGGATCTCCGGCCAAACCTCCGCATGCAGACGCTTGTATTCTTCAAGTTTCTCGGGACGAAGTCCGATGATAGATCCGTAGCGCTTCATAGTATTTGGGTCACAGGGCAAACTCCTTAACGATTTCGGCTGTGTGTTGTCCGATGGAGGGGGCACCTCTGGACGACTTATAGATCTCGCCGTCAACGCGGATCGGGCAGCGTAGGGTCGCCATCGGGGTGCCGCTCGGACAGTGGAGTTTCGGTGTGGTGACAATAAGGGGGAACACGGATGGACTTTCGTCAGTAAAATGATATTTTGCAAGTGAAACTATGAAACCGCATGTTCCGGACTACTCTGTTCCTGCACTCGACAAGGGGCTGAAAATTCTCGAAGCGCTGAGTGCCAGCTCCACGCCGCAGACGCTGAGTGCCCTTGCGCAGTTGCTAAAACGCAAAAACAACGAGATTTTCCGCATGCTCAATCTTCTGGAACGTCGCCGCTATGTGCTGAGGGACGAGTCGGGCCGCTATCGGCTCTCCCTTCGGATGTATCAGTTGGCACACGCACAGCCGATGGTGGCCCAACTGGTCGAAGTCGCGATGCCGGCCCTGCGCGAACTGAGCCTCGCGACTGGCGAGTCCTGCCACCTGAGCGTTCTGGAGGGGATGGAAATCGTGATCCTCGCGCGCGTGGAGTCCTCCAACCCCGTGCGGCTCGTCGTGGAACTCGGCGGGCGATTCAGCGCCCTGACAACCGTCTCCGGGCGAATGATCTTGTCCCAGAAAGACCACGGAGTTCGGCAAGAAATGCTGGAGTCTGCTCCAGAATTCCGGCAGCTCAAGCCGAGTGCCCGTCAGGCACTCATGGAAAGGATTGAAGGTATCGCCCAGGAAGGATTTTCGGCAGCAAGAGACGAGACCGTCACCGGTGTCGTCGATGCCGCCGTAGCGATCAGCGGATCGTCTCCAGGCATCGATGCTGCGGTTGGCATCGCCGCCTTGACCACTAACAGCCGACGGCGGGACCCTCGGGAGTTTCGGGAGCCGCTCGAAGAGTGCGCAAAGACGCTTCGTGACCGCTTGGGTATACCGTGAAAACACCAGACGCTAATCTATCGCGGGTTGTATCATGTGGAGGCCGCTTCTGCGTCCGGCTCGTCCTTGGGTTCAAACCCAGGCGGATGATAGGAAGTCGAGCCGCCAAGCTTGAGCCATTCCGTGTATAGTCGCCGAAGGAAATAGAGCGAGCAACCAAAGAAGACAAGGGTCCAGAGCGGAACGAAGCGGTAGCAGTAGTCCTTCGTCGGAAACATCTTTGCCAACCAGTCAAACCCGAGCCCGATAAGCAGTCCGCCGACGATGACGGCCAAAGAACGGACCATTGCGTTGGCGGAGGAAAACTGGCCGTAGCGAGACTTGGGAAAAATGCGCATATACATCGGCAGCTCGGCAGCCACGTAAAGGGCCAAAGCGGGCGCCGTGACAGCAGTGATGGCGATGAAAATCCCGTGCGAGACGGTGGGACTGAAATCGAAGAACAAGAACACCAGCCAGAGTGGTTGGATGAGGAGCAGCGCGATGGTCGCCCACATCAACACCCGCAAGGGATGCGATCGGTCCGAGATGATTCCGGCGGGATACATCAGCACCGCACTGACGATCGCGGCCGCGGCGGTCGTCTTGCCGAAGAAATCGAGGTCAACCCCGATGGACCGGGCTTGGAGGATGTTGAATCCACCCGCCACCGCGGTCAGCGCGAAGCAGGTATTGGCCAGAAAGAAGAGCCAGTAGAAGCGGATGGAGTAGGACTCCAAAAAGAAAGTTTTGATGCCGCTGATCAGGCCCGATCCGCCATCCGCGTGGGCGGGAGGCGGCGGGTATTCGCCCTCCTTGACCTTCCAACACATGAGCAGGAAGGCGGTGGCGTAAAGTCCTGCGGCAATGAGAAACACTTCGGTCATGTGGCTCACCGCGTATTTGAGAAAAAACCAGTTGAAGACCGCTCCCGCGAGAACTCCGACGATCCGGAAAATCGACATGAACCGCGCCAGCACTTCGGCTGGGACCACATCATTGAAGAGATAGTAGTAAACCGAGGCCACTACCATATGAAAGATCTGGAAGCAGAAAACCAGCACGACGACGACGGCCAGAATGACCACGGTCTGGGAGAATCCTCCATTGAGCGCCCCGTGGAGCAAAGCCCCGATCTGTCGCGAAAAGCCGAGCAGCGCGAGAAAAAGCGTGAGAGGAATAGTGGCGACAAAGAGAAACGGAATCCGCCTGCCCCAGCGACTGCGGAACCGGTCACTCCAGAAGCTGGAAGTCGGGTTAATCGTCATATTCAGGATTCCCGGAATCGTCGAGAGGGCCAGGCCAAGAACCCAATTCGGTGCGCCCATCACGTTGAGATTCACCTGCAGCACAGCAGGAGCCGCCGCTTCCATGAGGACAAAGCAGAAATCCCCCCACAGAAGCCATGCAAAAAGGGAAAAAAGCGCGGCTTTAGTATAGGTGAGTGTTCCCACCGAGAACGTCTTCGGACCCGATCCCGCGGTGGGGGAAGGTCCGCTCATTTCAGGGAAGTAGAAAACGTCTTCATCGCTTTACGCTAGTTTCTACCCATCGCTCTCAAAAGACGGATCTTGTTGCAAATAAGACCAACTGGTCGGAGGTCGTTGCAGTGAACTTCCCGGCGTGGAGTGCTCAAGAAGAATAGATCTGGAGCCAAGACATGGAGAGATGTCCGAGGGGAGTTCCAATTTTGAGAGTCGTTGGTTCGGTCGTTTTATCCCAGTGATTTGCTTGCCTATCTAAGAATGAGAAGAGTCCATTCCTGTTGGCGATGAAAAGAGGGTTTTTTGTGAGGTGAGGTTGAGAAAAGTTCAAATGTCATGCCCTCTGCCGAACGGGTGTAGTCGTAGCGGGAAAAGGAGACCAGCCAATCGGACTCAGCCTGAATAGGGGTGTTTTCGCAAATCTCAACGAGGGGGATTTCGGCGAATACCTCCCACCGGTTGTTCGGTCGGTCAATTTGAACCATGCTTTCGACAGGTACGGTGACGAGCGTTGGTCTGAGAGTCTCGTCCGAATTCTCCGTCGCCCGTTTACTCGAAAGCCGCACCTGATATTGCTGATTGTTCGGAGAGATATGAATCTCGTAATAGGCATCCTGCGAAAGCGGTCGGATAAAAATCTCGAATACGTCCCCCTTCAAAAAGGCGGGCTCATTAAACTCGGTCACCGGGTTGAAAATGTCACAGTCAGGCAGGGTCGCATGAAGTAGTAAACCACGACCATTCCAGCCTACTCGCACGGTTCCCCCCTCAAGATTCGCGTCAGTCTTCCACGCCTGCCGCATATCAAGGATCGGTTCATTTTTAGGCTGCCGGATTATCCACTCCCTAAGAGTGCAATCGTCGCCATTCTGGCAATGAACCCGATTGGAACTCATGCAATGAGGATTCGACTTTGAGCGACAATCGCCGACATGGTATCAACCGCCGTCTCAATTCGTTCGACAAAGCAAAGCTGGTTGCGGGCTCGGTCGAGGTTATGACCCGGACGTTTTGTTTTGAAATAAACGTCACCCTGCAGGTAATCGGTCAGGAAACGGATGCCGACCTCATAGGTCATGAGCTTTCCGGCAAAAACTAGATTCTCCCACTCGGCTTCGGTCAGGATATCTCCAGCACCGGCGACGTAACCCTTGACGATTGCTTCGAATACGGGAAGGGACACATGAATCTTCGAAAGATCAGTTTCGTCTTCAGCTGCTGTATTGGTGGCGAAACGAACCAGGTCGCCAAAATCGTAAAGCGATAACCCGGGCATCACCGTATCGAGATCAATCACGCAGATTCCCTTGCCGGTGATATTGTGGATCATCACATTATTGAGCTTGGTATCGTTGTGAGTGATGCGCTCGGGTATCTGTCCCGCTTTGACCAGTTCCAGTAATCGTCCGCATTCGGATTCCCGCTGATAAGCGAACTCGAGCTCAACAAGCACTTTTTTTTTGCGTCCGGCCACATCGGCATCAGCGGCCTTGCGGAGTGCTTCCAACCGCTTGGGTGTGTTATGAAAATCAGGAATCGTCTCATGCAACCGTCTCCCGGGGAGGTGTGCCAGCGATTGCTGGAAGTGTCCGAAGGCACGAGCCGCCTCAAATGCCTGCTGCGGACTTTCCACGGCATCAAAAGTCTGGGCATGTTCGATAAATAAATAAATCCGCCAGTAGTCTCCTTCCAGCGTTTTGTAAAACGGTTTCCCCTCATTAGTTGGCACGAGCGTGAGTGCAATCTGATTATCACCAGCCAGATGCGAAGTAACACGGCTGATATTCTCCATCAGTTGCGGCACATTCTTGAAGATATGGTGGTTGATGCGCTGGAAAATATAGCGTACCTGGGAGCCAGCCTGGTCGTAGCTTACCACGAGCGTGTCGTTGATGTGGCCGTTTCCGTAGGGAAGTGCCGAGAGCAGCCTGCCATGCAGGGGGAAGTTCTCGGCAATGGCAGCAATTGCCTCGCGGTTCAAAACTAAAGGTCGGTTTGCCATGATGGTTTGTTTTGATAGACGCCTTGGTAATACTCAGCGCGCCTGAGTGATGACGCCGATTCAGCATCAAGGAGCACCTTCGCCTGAGGATGGAACTGCAGCAAAGATCCGGGCACTGAGGCCGTCACTGGGCCTTCCACACTTGCCGCCACGGCCTCTGCCTTGGCTTTTCCAAAGGCGAGCAGCAGGCACATCCGGCTTTCCATGATGGTGCCAAGCCCCATCGTGATCACATGGTGCGGCACTTCCTGAGCACCCGTAAAAAACCGAGCGTTATCGCTGCGGGTGCGTTCCGTCAAAGTCTTGATCCGAGTGCGGGAAGCCAGCGAAGAGCCGGGTTCATTGAAACCAAGGTGTCCGTCTGAGCCGAGTCCGAGGATCTGCAGGTCAATCCCACCGGCTTTACGAATCGCTCTTTCATATTCAGCGCAGTGCGCGGGCACATCGGCAACCATGCCGTCGGGAATATGAACACTCTCACGCCTGAGATTCACATGAGAGAAGAAGTTCTCCTCCATGAACTGGTGGTAGGAAGCCGGGTGGGTGGGGTCGAGGTTGACGTACTCGTCCAGGTTGAAGGTGGTTGCCTTACTGAAATCGAGTCCATCCTCCCGATGCATTCGGGCTAGCAGTTGATACAATTTGCAGGGGGTGCTGCCCGTTGCCAGGCCTAGCACTGAGCTGGGCTTTTCTCGGACCTGACGTGCTATCAATCGGGCGGCCACTTCGCTGGCTTCTGCGGCTGTTGGTAAAATAATAATTTCCATGGTGTTTCTTTAGACTCCCAGTTGTTGTTGTAATTTCGTGACAACCTCATCGCGGAACCGTTCGATGAATTCATCTACGTAACTTATGATCTGAAGTGACTCGTCCCGAACGAGCGACGTTAGATCCATCGCAAAGGCGATGCTGTCGGACCGGTCAACAGCGTGCGATTTGAAGAAGGTGGCATTGGCACGGCGGCGCCCTAACACGCCAAAGTCATACCGCTTGCCTCCAGCGATTTGGGAGTCGAAGACGCCGTTGAGCGCTGCAGCCAGATTTTCGTGTGTGCCAACATCGTGGACCACCTTGTCGGCGTCAGGCATCCAGTCGAGATTGCGCCAGACCTCGCAACCGTAAATCGCATCTGGGCGTTGTTCTTGGGGAAGGGCGCGCATGGCTTGAATGGCTGCTACGGCCACACCGATGTGGGTGGCGTGTTTGTCCGCCAAGTTGTGGGTGTAAACCACGCGGGGTCGCGTCGCTCGTAACACTGTGGTCAGGTCATCGCGTAGGGCAGTGAAGTGCGGGTCTTTCACCGCCGCGCTCGGGTAGTCGAGATGAACCATGGCCCCATACTGACCGATCTGCGCAGCAAGGTTCTGTTCCTTGCGTCGAATCGTCTGCATTTGTTCATCAGAAAAGTTCGCGTAAGAACCCGTGCGCGCACTGCCGGCACCATTGGTACAGGTCACTCCGGAAAACCATTGGGAATCGTTCTGGTAACACTCAAGAATCCCGTGGAAGGCCATGAATTCGAGGTCGTCCTGGTGCGCCCCGATCCCGAGGTGAGTGACGCGAGACAGAGCGCCCGCCTCGGCGAGACCATCTGGAATGAAGAGTTCAGCGGTGGAATTGTGGAAACGCATTTCAATCACGGGTTGAAGTTTCGGAAAACAGGCTGCCTAGAAACGGCGTGGGCCGTGTAGTCACGGTTCAATCGGGTAGGGGATAGCAATTCAGGATTGGGGGTTAGCTTCATGGAATGACAAGGTTAAGAGTTGGCAAAGGATTCTATCGTTCCTTTCAGGCCGTTCATGACGCCATGGGCGGGTTTCCATCCCGCATCCATGAGCTTCCGCGGGCTGGCCTGCGAATGACGAATGTCACCAGTACGCTCCGGCGCATAAATGATCTGCGAGGAGGAACGCGATTCTTTCAAGATGATGTGGACAAGGTCTAAGATGCGCATGCACTCCCCGCACCCCGCGTTATACACCCCGGTGACACCCGGACTCTGTGCTAGGAAACTTAGGGCTTCGACGATGTCTTTGACGTAGATGAAATCCCGGGTCTGCCCACCGTTGCCATAAATGGTGATCACTTCATTCCGGGTGGCTTTCTGGATGAAGATCGGAACGGCGGCGGCGTAGGCACCTGAGGGAACCTGGCGCGGGCCAAATACGTTGAAGAAGCGCAGCACGGCTGTTTCCAGCCAGCCCTCGCGGGCATAGAGCGAGCAATAGTATTCGCCATCCAACTTGGTGATTCCATACGGACTGCACGGATCCGGCGCCATGGATTCCACTTTGGGTTGCTCCGGACTTTCACCATAGACCGCCGCTGAACTGGCGAAGCAGAGCTTCTTAACCCTGTGGGTTTTTCCCGCCTCTAACACATTGAGAAGTCCCTGGACATTGATCTCGACCGTTTCCGAAGGCTTTGACATCGACTCCGGAACACTCACCAGGGCAGCCAAGTGAAAAACGTAGTCAGTTCCCAGCATGATGCGGTTTAGTAACTCGCGATCCAAAATCGAACCCTCAATAATCTGACACTTCAGCCCATCGAGATTTTTCCGACTCCCAGTGCGGAAATTATCCAGCACGATGACCTCCGCCTTGTCTTGATAATGCTGAACCAGATGACTGCCAATAAATCCTGCCCCCCCTGTAATTAGCACTCTCATTGTGCCGTCTCCTCCATACCGAGATTGGCTATATATCCGCCCGTGGTTACTGGATCCGCGATGAATTGCGTTACCAAGAGCTTGTCTTCACGGTAAGTCACCCCGGACCAGGGGCACTCGAGGCCGAGCGCTATCAACTAAGCCGACTTCGATGCGATTAACTACTTTTTCCGTCATGGAGGTAATCCTTTCTGATTTGGGAACTTTTCCAGAAAGCAAAGGCGACATTTTCCAAGTATAGATAAAGAAATAAAAAACCAACATAAAATTTTGTTGCAAATAAAACATGCATCTGCATGGTATCAGCATTCCTAAACGCCCCACTCTTCGTGCGCGTGAAGCTGAAAAAAAGCTCCTTCTTC
>Ga0114977_10001377_pt1 | contig 15901 bp, 16 predicted proteins | sample S_130805_MF_Meta_FD_87026 | JGI IMG/M metagenome (GOLD analysis project Ga0114977, IMG submission 87026) | Freshwater microbial communities from Lake Simoncouche, Canada to study carbon cycling - S_130805_MF_MetaG | ecosystem: Environmental > Aquatic > Freshwater > Lake | place: Lake...
CTCCCAGATTCAAATTCCGCCCATCGCTTGCAGAAAATGATTGAAGGCTCAATCCTTCTAGATTCCACGCTTGAAAGATCCGAGCGATATTCGAATTTCCTTCGAATACGAAACGGTGAGAATCTAGTTGTAATCGGAACACGAAGTGCGATCTTTGCGCCACTTGCAGGTCTCTCAGCTATATACATAGTTGATGAGGGGTCAGAGAGCCATTACGAAGTTCGAACCCCTGGATGGAATGTGCGCGATGTGGCCATCTTGCGCTCAATGAGAGCCGCCATCTCACTCCACTTTATTGGATATTCACCAAGTTCTGAGATTGCGCGTTTGATTGAATCCAGATGGCTCGAATATTCATCCTCGAAATCAAGAGTTGATGTCGCCTCCTTCCAACAAACTCATGGAGAGCTTCTCCCAAGTCGTCTTATGTCCGAGATTCGCAGGGCGATGAAGGTTGGACCAATCCTCTTTATCTCACCTCGCAAGGGATACTCACAAGCAATCACTTGTTCCAAATGTAGGAATATTGCGATGTGTGAATGCGGGGGAAAGCTATCGCAGAGAGCAGTGAACTCTTCTGTTACTTGTGTCATTTGCGCTCAGTCAGTGAGTGAATGGAGATGCACATGGTGTCAGGGCGCTACTCCGTTCCTTCTTGGTCGTGGCAGCGATCGTTTCGCTTATGAAATCGGTGCCGCGTTTCCTGGAACTCAAGTTGTTCAAAGTTCTGCAGAGAACATGATTGATCAATACAAAGAGCCTTCGGGCTTCGTCATTTCAACACCGGGCGCGGCACCTGTGGCGCAGGATGGTTACGCAATGGTTGTCATTCTGGAGGGGGAGAGGTTCTTTACTCAATCTGATATTCGAGCACATGAACGAAGTCGCGAGCTCTTCTTTTCAAATGCAGCTCTGGCCTCTCAATCGGGAATTGTTGCTTTGGTAATGGCAAGTGATCATCCGGTCATTGGCGCATTGTCTTCATGGAAGCCATCCCTGATTTCACAACGCGAGCTTCGCGAGAGATTGGAAGTTCATCTTCCTCCGTATTCACGTGCAGTAACCCTTGATATTGTCAGTTCGGAATCACAATCGCTACTACGAGGATTGAAGAAATCCCAGGAAGATGGTCGACTTCCTGCATCAACAACAATTCTGGGTCCATCTCAACTTAAAGGCGATATCGATCGCATAGTTATCTTGACGCCATTAAGTGATGGCGAAGAACTCATCTCTCTCCTTCATGAGTTTCAACGCAGAAGAAGTTCATCTAAGAAGACGCTCGCCTCGATTCGCATAGATCCTTATTCGCTCTCTCGATAGTAGGATAAGCACATGTCCATCAAGCCAATTCGCCACTTTGGAGACCCTGTCCTTGTGACACCGGCATCTGAAGTAATTGACTTCGATAAAGAGTTGCGAGTACTGGTCAAAGACCTGACTGAAACGATGCTTGATGCTCCTGGAGCAGGCCTTGCTGCACCTCAGATTGGTGTTCCGCTACGTGTATTTGTCTGGGATGTCGATGAGGCACTCGGTCATCTGATTAACCCAACTCTTGATCTCAGCGATGAGATGCAAGACGGCGATGAGGGATGTTTGAGTTTTCCTGAGCTGCTCTATCCAACGCCACGAGCATTTAGAGCTGTTGCAAAAGGTTTCAATATGCATGGTGAACCGGTCACAGTTGAAGGCACCGAACTTCTTGCGCGAGCATTGCAACACGAGACCGATCACCTCAACGGAATTCTCTTCATTGATCGCCTCTCCGAGGAAGACCGCAAATTGGCTATGAAAGAGATTCGCGAATCAGATTGGTTCGGCATGGCAGACGCTGTGGGTTCAAAGCCACAAATCAAACTTTCTCCGCATGATCCATTTGGCAGAGGGCTTTAATTGAGAATTATCGTAGCTGCAACACCTGCAGTCGCAGTTCCTACATTGAATTGGTTATTGAATTCAGACCATGTTCTTGCTGCGGTAATCACGCAACCAGATCGTCCTGCCGGTAGAGGACGAGAACTTAAAGGCTCTGTTGTCTCTCATTGGGCACAGGAGAACTCGGTAGAATGCTTTAAGCCGCAAGACCTTGCCCAGACTGCTCTCCTTGTTAAAGATTGCGATGTGCTTCTCACCATTGGCTATGGAGTGCTTCTACCTGAGCAAATTCTCAACCTTCCACGTCATAGGTGTTTGAATCTTCACTTCTCTCTTCTTCCGCGCTGGCGAGGTGCAGCCCCTGTGCAACGCGCCATTGAAGCGGGAGATTCGCTCTCCGGAGTTACAGTCTTCGCCCTCGATGAAGGAATGGATACTGGTCCGATATTTTCCACTAAGCGTTTTGCACTAGATGATGACATTACAAGTGATGATCTGCTTCTTGAGTTGGCAGATCTTGGCGTGGAGGCTGTTGCCGAAGCTTTACAAGCAATATCTGATGGCAAGAGACCAACTGCGCAACCAAATGAAGGTGCAACAAAGGCTGCAAAAATCACAAAGCAGGAGTGCGAAATAGACTGGACGCAGAAATCTGAAGTTATCTCTCAAAAGATTCGTGCCTTTACTTCAACACCTGGAGCCTGGACACGTTTTAGAGGCGAAACATTGAAAATCGATACGGTCACATCAACAAATATTTCATACGAGCCGGGATCAATTCATATCCTTGAAAAGAAACTTATGGTGGGAACGGGCTCAACTGCGTTATCTATTGGATTCCTAACACCTGCAGGAAAGTCTCGTATGGATGCAACCGCCTGGATCAATGGAGCCCGAGTCACAGATGGCGAATATTTTGGTTAAGGCGCGTAGGGATTCGTTTAAATCACCGAAACCAGATGCTCCTCGTGTGCTCGTCTATGACATTTTCTCAGAGGTAAATAGACGCGGGGGATACTCAAACCTACTCCTTCCACAAGCGCTCAATTCAAGTAGCTTTGACCAGAGAGATAAGGGATTTGTAACAGAGCTGCTTTATGGAACGCTGCGTATGCAAGGTCGCCACGATTACATTCTTGCTCAAGTATCTGATCGCCCTTGGAGTGAAGTTGATGAAGGAATCGTTGATACCTGTCGGCTAGGGGTGCACCAGCTCTTTGAGATGCGTGTGGCAACTCATGCTGCAGTGTCAGCAACGGTTGAACTAGCACGTAAAGTAATTGGGGAGTCGAAGGCATCTTTCGTCAATGCAATTTTGCGCAAAGTGAGCGCCAAAACTCTAGAAGAGTGGCTCGAGCCTGTATCTCTCATTAGTGACCCTGTTTCTCGCCTTTCCATTCAATATTCACATCCTGAGTGGATTGTCTCCGCCTACTTTGATTTGTTGAAAGATTTTGATCGCGTTGAGGCAGAGCTTGCCTCCAACAATGTTCCAGCGATGCCGACACTTGTCTCATGGCCAGGTTCTTCGACCCAGGAAGAACTTGTGGCTGAAGGTGCAATAGCAACGCGTTATTCACCCTATGGTGCAAAGTTTGATGGACCACCTGGTTCCTTAGATCTCATCCGTCACCGTAAAGCGGGTGTGCAAGATGAGGGATCACAATTGGTCGCCTTAGCTTTCTCACAAGCAACCAAATCCGCTCAATCCGTACTGGATCTCTGCGCAGGTCCTGGGGGAAAAGCCGCTCTGATTTCTCACATCTGCGATGTTGAAGGACGGGATTTTGTTGCAAATGAAGTCTCGGAAGCTCGAGCGAAGTTGGTCAAGAATGTGGTGGGAAAGTTTCCAGTCTGGGTTGGCGATGGCCGAGAGATTGCTTCACACAATCAACACTTTGATGCAATTATCGCTGATGTGCCATGCACAGGTCTCGGCGCACTTCGCCGCCGGCCAGAAGTCAGATGGCGCAGAACAGTTCAAGATTTGCGGGCTCTCACCGAATTACAACGTGAGCTATCCGAGGCAGCGATTGCATCACTGGAAGTAGGTGGAATCTTTGCTTATGCAACATGTAGTCCTCATTTTGCAGAGACATTTGGACAAGTGAAGATGATCCTCAAAGGTCATCCCGAGCTTGAGCAGTTGGATGTGTCGCCATACCTACCTGAAAGTCTGGATGGAGCAGTACGAGATGGATGTATGGCGCTATGGACCAGCGTCCATGACACGGATTCAATGTTTCTCGCCCTCTTCCAGAAGAACGCTTAGGCTTATCTCGTGAGCTCACATATCAGGATTACACCAAGTATCCTCAACGCTGATTTCTCACAGTTAGACGCGGAAATTGCCAAGATTGCATCGGTTAGCGATTTCATCCATCTAGATGTGATGGATGATGTTTTTGTTCCCAATTTCACCTTTGATTTTGATTCGGCATCCAAGATTATTGCCAACTCACCAATTCCGATTGATACCCACCTGATGGTGGCAGATGTTGATGAGATCGCACTTGAGTACGCACAAGCAGGCTCTTCAAGTGTGACTATCCACGCAGAAGCGACACGTGATATTCGTGCCACCCTCAAAGGAATTAGAAGTCATGGGGCTCGCGCTGCACTCGCGCTCAAGCCGGGAACTTCGATCGAAGAGTATGAGAGATTTGTTGATGATGTAGATATGTTCTTGATCATGACTGTCGAACCAGGATTTGGTGGCCAAAAGTTCATGGATTCAATGATGGAGAAAGTACGCAGAACCAGGAAATTAATTGGATCTCGCCCTATTTGGCTCCAAGTAGATGGTGGAATTTCACTCGAGACAATTGAGTTGGCTGTGGCAGCCGGAGCCGACACCTTTGTCGCAGGAAGTGCCGTCTTTAAAGCTGAAGATCCTGCACAGATGGTAATTGCTCTACGCGAGAGAGCGCTCTCCAGTAAACTCTAGCCATGAAATCATTTGATTCGCTGTGGAGTGAACTTGCTGAAAAGGCAGAGACACGTCCAGAGGGTTCTGGAACAGTGGCGGCCCTGGATGCCGGTGTCCATTCCATTGGTAAGAAGATTCTTGAAGAAGCAGGTGAGGTATGGCTTGCAGCAGAGCATGAATCAGATGAAGCTCTCGCGGAGGAAATTAGCCAACTGATCTACCATCTTCAGACTTTGATGCTCGCACGTGGTTTAACACCAGATGACATCTATAAATATCTTTAATAATTGCAAGGGGGAGACGATGTTAAGAATTGCAGTTCCAAACAAGGGTTCATTAGCCGATTCCTCTATCGCCATTCTCAAAGAAGCTGGTTATAGACAGCGCACTGATTCACGCGATTTAGTTCTGACAGATCCAGATAATTCTGTGGAGTTCTATTTCTTAAGACCCCGAGATATCGCTATTTATGTGGGATCTGGCGAGTTGGAGGCAGGAATCACAGGTCGTGACCTCCTCATTGATTCAGCAGCGTTAGCTGAAGAAGTACTTGCACTTGATTTCGGAGGCTCTACCTTTAGATTTGCCGGCCCTTCCTCAACTGCGTGGAAACCAGCTGACATTGAAGGTAAGCGAGTAGCTACTGCTTATCCGGGTCTTGTTGAAAAGCACCTAAAAGATTTAAAGATTTCTGCATCGGTTGTGCGTCTTGATGGCGCAGTGGAAAGTAGTGTGCGTCTTGGAGTAGCAGACCTCATTGCCGATGTGGTCAGCACAGGAAATACTTTAAAGCAGGCTGGCCTTGCGATCTTTGGAGATCCCATCTTGGTTTCAGAGGCAATCCTCATCAAGCGCACCGGATCTGCTCTGCCTGCAGGCCTTGAGATTCTTATTCGACGACTACAAGGTGTTGTTACGGCTCGTCAATATGTTCTTCTCGATTACGACATTCCAACATCTGGATTAGATGCAGCATGTGCAATTACTCCTGGACTTGAGTCGCCTACGATTTCACCACTTCAAAAAGCGGATTGGGTTGCAGTACGTGCAATGGTTCTGCGTAAAGATACCAATCGCCTCATGGATGAGTTATGGGCGCTCGGTGCACGTGGAATTCTTGTGACAGATATTCACGCCTGTCGACTCTAGTTACTTACGTTGCGCCCCTGCTTCTTCAACTTCTTCGCGAGTAATGCCGAGAAGGTAAAGTACCGAATCAAGATAGGGAGCACTGACAGAGCTATCTGCAGCAGCTTTCACAGCTGGTTTCGCGTTGAAAGCGATTCCTAAACCTGCAATTGAAATCATGTCGAGATCATTTGCGCCATCGCCTATTGCAATGGTCTGCTCGAGCTGCACGCCTTCAATCTTCGCAAAATCTTGAAGGGCAGTGGCCTTTGCCGCACGATCAATGATGGGTTCGAGAACTTTTCCGGATAGCTTGCCATCGACAATCTCGAGTGTGTTTGCGCGATAGTGAGAGATGCCTAGTTCCTTTATCAAGGGCTCGATCACGGCAGTGAAGCCACCAGAGACTACTGCCACGCTATGACCCAATTGATGCAGAGTCTTCACAAGCGTGCGAGCACCAGGGGTTAAAGAAATCTCGCTCTGAACTTCAGCAATCACAGATTCAGGAAGTCCTGCAAGGAGTGCGACTCTAGCTTTCAAGCTTTCCGCAAAATCCATCTCTCCACGCATGGCTGCTTCAGTAATCTCTTTTACTTGATCTTGAGCGCCAGCTTTTTGTGCAAGCAGATCAATGACCTCTTGTTGAATGAGAGTGGAATCCACATCCATGACAACGAGCTTCTTTGCCCAGCGCATCAATCCACCGGGGGAGACAGCTATGTCAACCGAATGTGTCAGAGTTACTTCAGCTAAGCATTGGCGAATCTCCTTCTGATCCGCTCCAGAAACAATAAATTCAATAGCGGTGATGGGATAGCTCGCAGTGCGGTGAATACGTTCAATGTTCCCACCACGGGTAGCGATTGCTGCAGCGATGGCCGCGATAGTTGTAGGAGCAAGAGGATTACCGAGAGCGACAACGTGAACGAGACCAGATTTTGCTGCAATGGTGGATTGACCTTGTTCTTGAAAAGAGGTGGCTATATCAACACCCAACTTCTGCGCGCAAGCCTCTAGATCCTCTTCAATAGATTGTGCATGAGCCGGATTAAGGGCAATCAACACAGTCAAAATCAAGCGCTCTCGAATAACGACCTGTTCGATATCCAATACTGTGATGGCAAAAGGGGCGAGAGTATCGAAGAGTGATTGCGTAATTCCCGGGCTATCGATTCCAGAGACGAGAATTAACCCCGTAAATTGACTCTTCTCATCGCTCATATGGCGCAGGTTATCGCGAATCACTTCTCTAAGAGGGAGAATTACGAGTGATTTCGAGTAAGACGATATATCTTTTAGCCCTATGAGTAGCCAACGCGTCCTTGAATTACGGGATGTCTCTGTGCGTCGCGGAGATCGCACGATTCTTGGCCCTCTGAATTTCGCTATATCCGAGGGAGAGCGCTGGGTGGTCTTGGGACCTAATGGCGCAGGGAAATCAACTCTCCTTCAAATCCTGGCAACCAGAATTTTTCCCACACAGGGTGTTGTGAAAGTTCTCGATAAAGAGATGGGTCGCGTTGATCTCTGGGAGCTACGAAATCGAATCGGAATCTGCGGCACCCTTATCTCCGAAGATATTCCTTACGGTGAAAAAGTTCGCGATGTAGTTCTCACGGCAGCATATGCAGTCTTAGGGCGTTGGAATGAGGCATATGACTTGTGGGATGAGTCGCGAGCAGTTGCTCTGCTCACTACCTTCGGTGTGCGCGATATGGCAGACCGGGATTATGGAACTCTCAGCGATGGTGAAAAGAAGAGAGTGCAAATATCTCGGGCGCTGATGGCTGACCCTGAACTTTTACTTCTTGATGAACCAACTGCTGGGCTGGATCTCGGAGGACGCGAAGATCTCTTAAAGCGGTTCTCAAATTTTGCATCAGACCCGCTAGCTCCAGCCTCAATTCTGGTCACTCATCACATAGAAGAGATTCCAAGTGGAACCACACATGCGCTGATTCTTAAAGATGGCACAGCTGCGGTTTCAGGTCCCATTCACGAAGTGATTACATCAGAGCATATGTCAGCTGTCTTTGAACTGCCCATGGAAGTCCGAAGTGAAGGATCACGCTTCTTTGCACGTGCACTCTAGTTGGGAACCAATATTCAAGCCGATTTCACATCAAATCGAAGAAGTTATGCAACTACTTGCAGATCAAGAGTGCGCTCCGCCTAAGGAATCAATATTCGCCGCTTTCCAAGTTGATTGCGCGTCAATTCGTTGCGTCATTGTCGGCCAAGATCCTTATCCAACTCCCGGCAACGCAATGGGCCTTGCATTTTCAGTCAACCCGCACGTGAGCAAGATTCCGCCAAGCTTGAATAATATTTTTGCGGAATTGGAAAGTGATCAAGGAGTTTCAATTCCCGCAACTGGCGATCTATCACCGTGGATGAACTCCGGTGTTCTCCTTCTCAATCGAGTGCTGACAACTCGCGTGGGTGAGTCGAATGCTCACACTGGTCTTGGATGGCAGAAGATCACAGATCACATTGCCCGAGAGTTGGGTAAGCGAAACGTTGTTGCCATTCTTTGGGGAGAACAAGCACAAGAACTTTCGGGATACTTCTCATTGAAAGTTGAGGAAGTACACCCAAGTCCTTTAAGTGCTTATCGCGGGTTCTTTGGCTCACGCCCATTCTCACAAGTTAATGACCTTCTCGCATCAACTGGTCGTGCGCCGATCGATTGGTCTCTATAAAGCAGAAAGCCCCGCCTCAGTAAGAGACGGGGCCAACTGTGTGAATTGAGTTACTTAGCCAACCCAAGTATTAATTGGTGAAGTTAGGAAGTAAATCATGAATAGACCCGATACCAAGAGAAGCAAAGGATGAACATCCTTGCGACGACCTTGGATATAGCGAATCACAACGTGAGATACGAATCCTGCGCCAATACCTACTGAGATGTTGTATGTAAATGGCATCAAGATGATTGTTAAGAATGCAGGAATAGCGATTCCGTAATCTTCCCAATCGATTCCCTTGATTTGTGTCATCATCAAGAATCCGACGATGACAAGCGCTGGAGTTGCAGCCTCGTAAGGAATGATTGCAACCAGTGGTGCAAGGAAGGTAGTAAGCAAGAAGCATGCACCGGTCACAACTGATGCAAGACCAGTGCGAGCACCTTCGCCCACACCTGCTGCTGATTCAATGTAGCTGGTGTTTGATGAAATGCTTCCCACGCCGCCACCTACAGCTGCGAGTGAGTCAACAAGAAGAATGCGATCGTTATTTGGAATATTTCCATCGCGATCGATCAAACCTGCTTCGTGACCAATTGCTGTGACTGTTCCGACTGTGTCGAAGAAATCTGAGAGCAAAAGTGTGAAGACAAGAAGAATCACCGTGATCAAAGGAACGCGATCGAGTGAACCAAAGAGGTTGAATTGACCAAAGAGGCCGAAGTCAGGCGTTGCGACAACTTTCTCTGGCATCGCAGGAACGTTCAGACCCCAACCCTTTGGATTGACCTTGCCTGTAGCGCCATCAAAATTTGGACCGATCTTCAGTGATGTTTCAATTATGACCGCAACGATTGTAGAGATAACAATTCCGATCAAGATTGCGCCCTTAACTTTCTTCACCATCAAGCCGATAGTCAGGAATAGTCCGAGAGCAAAGACGAGAATTGGCCAACCTACGAGAGTTCCACCATCGCCAAGGGTGACTGGAACAGGGCCTGAGCTGGTGCGGCGCACGAAACCGGCGTCAACGAGACCGATGAGCGCGATGAAGAGACCGATTCCCACCGAAATTGCGATCTTGAGTTGAGCAGGAACAGCCTTAAATACTGCAGTTCTAAAACCTGTAAGAACAAGGATCGTGATGATGATGCCTTCAAGAACAATGAGTCCCATCGCATCTGCCCATGTCATCTTCGAAGCAATACCTACTGCAACGAATGTATTAAGTCCCAGACCTGTTGCAAGAGCAAGAGGATAGTTTCCGACAAGACCCATGAGGATTGTCAGCACGCCAGCCATGAGAGCTGTCATCGCGGCAACTAGAGCTAAGTTAGGAGCATCTCCGCCACCAATGAACTTACCATCGGCATCTTTTGCAAGACCGATGATGAGTGGGTTGAGAGCGACGATGTATGCCATCGTGAAGAATGTAACGAGACCACCGCGAACTTCACGTCCGACGGTTGAGCCACGTTCTGATATTTTGAAGAAAGTATCAAGCATGACGAACCTTCCTGATTTTGGTAACGGGGGTGATTGCGACCCCGTGTGAAATGACGGCTCACAGACCGAGGGAAGATGGGATGAGGTTAGTTCAGGAGATAGTTACTTGCGGGTCAGACGCGCAACAATGCCTAGGAATATCGCTACTGATTGACCGATGAGCAGGGCAAATAGGGCGGTTCCAATGCCTACGCGGCCACCCATGAGCCATCCAACGCTCAGAACAACGAGCTCAATGCCCATGCGCACACGCCCTACGCGGATTCCAGTCTTGAAGTGAATCCCCGTCATCGCACCATCTCGTGGGCCAGGACCTAGCCCACAGGTGATGTAGAGGGCAGAGCCCAGACCAACCATTGCGATACCAATAATTGCAAAGATAACTCCAGCCACAGTGCTTGTCTGCTTGGGGAAAATATGAGTTCCGATTTCGATGAATGCTGCAATCAAAACAATATTGGAGAGAGTTCCAAACCCTGGCTTCTCATTGAGGGGGATCCAGATCAAGAGAACAAAGATGCTGATAAAAAACGTTGCCCACCCAATACTCAATCCCGTCTTATAGGTAAGACCTTGTGAGAAGACAGTCCAAGGAGCATTGCCGACATCTCCTTGAACGAGCAAAGAATCTCCGAGACCGAAGATTGCCAGTCCGAAGAAGAGAATCGCCACTCGCGATGGTGAGAGTTGCCAACGATGTTCTGCACGCCACGGGGTGATGGGAACAGTTTTGTGGGGTTTAAAGAATGAGAACACATCGCGCAATTGCATTGGAAGAGTCTATAGTTAAACAATGTTTGCAGGCGTGGGTACGTTAATCAATGTCGTCGCAATTCTCATTGGTTCATCCATAGGAATACTCGCCGGCACTCGAATCACGAAGAAATCTCAAAGCCTGATTACTGATGTTCTTGGATTAATCACCGCGCTCGGTGCAGCATCTGCACTAGCCCCATTATGGTCTCCAACTTTTCAAGCCTCATTACCTAAGAGTTCGGCGTTGTTGGTCATACTTGCATCAATGCTCATCGGTGGATTGATCGGTTCGGCTCTATCGCTGGAAAATCGTCTTGATTCATTCGGTGAAAACTTGCGAAAGCGCTTTAAAGCATCACAAGAGAGTCCTTTCGTTGAGGGATTTGTCTCGGCATCACTTCTCTTTGTAATTGGCCCACTGGCAATTCTTGGAAGTGTGAGCGATGGGATGTCGCAGGGCATAGATCAGCTCATTCTTAAATCTTCACTCGACTTCTTTGCAGCAATGGCCTTTGCATCAACGCTAGGTTGGGGTGTCGCTGCATCTGCTATCCCAGTTGCTATCTATCAAGGATTCTGGACAATCATTGGTCTGGCAGCGGGTTCTGTTCTCTCGCAATATCAGATTGATGCGATGACAATATGTGGGGGATTGATGCTGGTGGGAATTTCTCTCAGACTTCTAGATATTAAGAGAATTCCGGTGGCGAATTTGCTGCCGGCACTTGTTATTGCACCGACAATCGCCACCGTATTACACCTCTTTAAATAGTCGAAGCGTCAATCACAAAGCGATATTTCACATCGCTTGCAACTGTGCGCTCATATGCTTGATTGATGTAGTCAGCCTTAATGACTTCAACATCGCTAACAATATTCTTCTCACCACAGAAATTGAGCATTTCCTGAAGTTCTGGAATGCCACCGATCATTGAACCTGCGATTGCGCGCCGTCCGTTGAGAAGTGTCCCCACGTGAACTGCATAAGGCTTGCCAGGAAGTCCAATAACCACGAGCGTTCCGTTGAGCTTAAGCAGTGATACGTACTTATCGATTTCGAGCTCAGCGCTGACTGTGTTGAGAATGACATCGAATGACTTTGCCTGAGTTTTGAATACTGATTCATCATTCGTCGCTATGAAGTGATGCGCACCCATGGCCAGAGCATCGTCTTTCTTCTGCGGAGAGTGTGAGAGAACTGTTACCTCTGCACCCATTGCGACAGCGAACTTAACTCCCATATGTCCTAATCCGCCAAGGCCCATCACTGCCACTTTCTTTCCAGGCCCAACCTTCCAGTGCTTGATGGGTGAGTAAAGAGTGATTCCTGCGCACAGTAGTGGTGCCACACCTTCGAGTGGAAGATTAGCTGGGATGTGCACTGCGTAATCTTCATTAACAACAAAGCGATTTGAATAGCCACCCATAGCAGGAGTCTTTCCGTCACGCTCTAATTGGTTATAAGTACCAGTCATTCCTTCTAAGCAATACTGCTGCAAACCAGCAACACAGTTCTCGCATGTGCGACAAGAGTCAATGAATACGCCAACTCCTATTTTGTCTCCAACTTTGAACTTGGTTACGGATGCTCCAATAGAAGTGACTGTTCCTGCGATTTCATGACCTGGGACCATTGGAAATATTGCAGGACCCCACTCTTCGCGTGCTTGGTGAATGTCGCTGTGACAGATACCTGAATATGCAATATCGAGTGCAACATCGTGGGCCCCAACTTCGCGCCGATCGAATTCATATGGAACCAGTGGCTTACGGGCTTCCATAACTGCATATGCACGTGTGTTCATTATCTGCCTATCTATGTTGGGTGGTGTGTTTACTCGGTAAAGGGGAGTGGATCACTACTGATATGGCCAGCGCGTGATGCGCGAGCTGTTACTTGACGCATATGGTGGCGGCGACAGAGAACCTCGTAGGCAATCTCATCACTCTTACCAACATCACCAACGACAACTTGCTCGCCTTCGGTGACCATGACGCTATTAACGGTTCTAGCGTTGTGCGTAGCGCGTGAGCCACACCAACACAATGCCTCAACCTGAAGAGTGTTAACGCGATCTGCTAATTCAACAAGCCGTGCAGATCCCGGGAAGAGCTTTGTTCGAAAGTCAGCAAGGATCCCAAATGCATAGACATCAATTCCGAGACCGTCGACGATCTTTGCCAAGCCATCTATCTGGTCTGGTTGGTAAAACTGAGCCTCGTCACAGATGATGTAATCAATGCGATCGCCCATAGATAGGTGCTCAACAACAAACTTGTGAATATCAAGGTCAGGTTCGACTTCGATAGCCTCAGATTGCAAACCTAAACGCGAACTGATGACACCAGTTCCTGCACGATCTTTATTGGTGAAGATCAAACCTGTTCGACCGCGGCTCTTGTGGTTATGGGCAGTCTGCAAGGCAAGAGTCGACTTTCCACTATCCATAGTTCCGCAGTAATAGATCAATTCAGCCACGGCGGCATCCTGCCACTTTTTCGATTGATGCGCTCATCTATGAGGTTGAAAATACTCCGAGACGCGTCAGAGCCTTTTCTAGTTCGACAGACAGGGATCGCGCCATCGCCACACTTAGGTGGGATGCATCACGATAAACGACAGTTGAACCAATAACACCGGGGCATGTGCGAGTACAGAGCCATGGAGTCGGATTAATCTGCTGGTAACCGGATGTGTAAATGGGAGTTGAACGTTCAGAGCCGTTGCAACGTTCAATTTTGCCTGCAGCGATACAACTTGGAATATCGCGATTTGGGTGAGGAGTATCTGAGAGATAGATGATGTGGGGTGAAGATCCTCGAAGAGCGGCCAATGTTTTTCTCTGGCCTTCGCGCCACCAAGAAGCTCGATCTGGGTAACCAGATGGCATATCAAAGTGCTGCATTCCTGCAACGAGTACTGCAACCGGCTCAATCGACCTTATGCGCTTATAGGCGTAATCACGCCATTCTGAACAATCGGAATTCTTATATTCACCAGTATTTACCTTCACAACTGCTGGACCTGGACAGGCAGATTTAGTGAGAGAGATCAATTCAAAGTTCTTCTCTCGTGCCATCTTCTCAAGAGTTGGCATCCACTGCGCCGCATGCGAGTCACCAAATAGGACGATCTTTTTTGAGGCTCCAACAACTCCATATCGACAATCAGGAGATGTTGTCTCGCCGTTGTTCACATGGCATCCATCGTTATAGACAATCGGTTTTTGCATGACCTCAGACAGTGAAAATACTGTGCCATTGCGCAGCTTGATTAGATCAGAGTGTGATGAGTAGATGCCTAGGCTCAGTGCGAGTGAGAAAGTTGTAGCAATAGCTCCGCCGCGCAGGATTGTTTTGGGAGAGAGTTTTGCATGTCTCAATGGCTCTTCGATAAACCGATGTGTCAAATCAGCAAGTAGAAGTGTGGCGAGGACGCAGAAGAATCTCTCGTAGATATGCAGTCCACGACCGAGATAGACAACTGGGATAACTAAGAGCGGCCAATGCCAAAGATAGAGCGGGTAAGAGATAGCACCTAACCATTGAACGAGGCGATGATTACCAATGAGATTGAGAATTCGAGGCCAGGAATGAACAGCTGCTATGGAGATAGCTGTAGCTATGACTGGAACGAGTGCGGCTGTTCCAGGAAAAGGGGTGTTATCGCGAAACTGAAAGGTTCCATAGATAAATAGCGCAAGAGCGATCCATAAATAGTTCTGAGAGAACTTAATTCGCGCAGGAATATAGAGAAGAAGTGCACCTACTCCTAGCTCCCATGCTCTCGTTGGAAGAGAATAGAAAGCCCAGATAGGTGCAACGGATGTTTGATAAAGGCTAAAAAGGAATGATGCAGTCGTGATTAACGCGATTCCCTTACCAACAGTTGCTCGGCCGCCGCGCTTGTAGAGAGCGAAGATAATGAAAGGCCAGAAGAGATAGAACTGCTCTTCAACAGCCAGAGACCAGTAATGAATGACAACTGGGGGGATTGCACTCAAGTTTTGATAATCCATCTGCCAGAAAGCAAAGAGATAATTAGAGATGTAGATGCCTGCAGCTGCGATATCTCGTCCGAGATCAGCTCGCATCGTTGATGGGTAGAGCCACCAAGCTGTGATTGCGGTTATGGCAAGGACAAAGAATGAAGTTGGCAAGAGGCGTTTAATGCGACGTAGATAGAAGGCCTTGAGAGCGAGGGTGCCTGTTCTCTCCAACTCACGAAGAAGAAGTCCAGTGATCAGATAACCTGAAATCACATAGAAAATATCTACACCGATATATCCGCCAGATGTGATCTTTGCGTGATAAATAACTACGAGAACTGCGGCGAAGGCACGCAGAGCCTGTATCTGGGGGATTCTCACTACACAGTTACCAGAGCATGGACTGGGATATTCGGCGCTGCTTGTTCGATCCGAACTCTTCCGTTCAGACCACTGATTTCTAACAGAACGATAATGCTGGAAAGAACACCGCCTGCATCTGCAAGAAGTGCAATTGCAGCCTCCAACGTTCCTCCGGTAGCTAAGACATCATCAATAAGAGTTACTTTCATTCCCGGAGCGATTGCATCACGATGAATTTCAATCTCATCAATGCCATATTCAAGACCGTATGAACGACTATATGTTTGCGAAGGCAGCTTTCCTTTTTTGCGAATAGGCACAAAACCAATTGTTCGCTTTGTAGCGAGAGCGCTTGCAAGGATAAAACCTCGAGCTTCTATGCCAATGACAACATCGGATGCTTGATCGAGTTCGGCAATGTGGGTGATTACAGCGTCAAGGGCTGCGCCATTGGAGAGCATGGGAGTGATGTCTTGGAAGAGAATTCCTGGCTTTGGGTAATCAGGGATAGCGCGAATGAGAGAGAGTGCTCCGCTTACATCCATTTTGATATCCAACCACCGTAACTGTGTCCGAACGGGGACTTGAACCCCGAATCCCTTGCGAGAACTAGCACCTCAAGCTAGCGCGTCTGCCAATTCCGCCACCCGGACGAGTAACCC
>Ga0114977_10001380_pt1 | contig 15898 bp, 14 predicted proteins | sample S_130805_MF_Meta_FD_87026 | JGI IMG/M metagenome (GOLD analysis project Ga0114977, IMG submission 87026) | Freshwater microbial communities from Lake Simoncouche, Canada to study carbon cycling - S_130805_MF_MetaG | ecosystem: Environmental > Aquatic > Freshwater > Lake | place: Lake...
GGTGGCTGCCACCAATCGCCCAGATATTTTGGATTCCGCTTTATTGCGTCCTGGCCGTTTCGACCGCCAGGTCTATGTCACCTTGCCAGACATTCGCGGCCGTGAGCAAATTTTGAATGTGCATATGCGTAAAGTGCCGATCGGACAAGACGTGGCTCCCGCCATCATCGCCCGCGGTACACCTGGAATGAGTGGTGCTGATTTGGCGAACTTGTGTAACGAAGCCGCCTTGATGGCCGCTCGCCGCAACGCCCGCGTGGTTGAAATGGTCGACTTCGAAAAGGCCAAAGACAAAATCTTGATGGGCCCTGAGCGCAAGAGCATGGTTATGCCGGAAGAGGAGCGTCGCAATACGGCGTACCACGAGTCGGGCCATGCATTGATCGGTAAATTACTGCCCAAGTGCGACCCCGTCCACAAAGTCACCATCATTCCGCGTGGCCGTGCTTTAGGCGTGACGATGAGCCTGCCTGAAAAAGACCGCTACAGCTATGACCGCGATTACATGCTCAACCAAATCAGCATGTTGTTTGGTGGTCGTATTGCTGAAGAAGTTTTCATGCATCAAATGACCACAGGCGCTAGCAACGACTTTGAGCGTGCCACAACCATCGCTCGCGATATGGTCACACGCTATGGCATGACCGATGCCTTGGGACCTATGGTTTATGCGGAAAACGAAGGTGAAGTTTTCTTGGGACGCTCAGTTACCAAAACAACCACTATGAGCGAAGCGACTATGCAAAAGGTCGATATGGAAGTGCGTCGCATCATTGATATGCAATACGCCTTAGCGCGTAGCTTGATAGAAGAAAACGCCGACAAAATGCATACGATGGCTAAAGCCTTGTTGGAATGGGAAACCATCGACAAAGAGCAAATTGACGACATCATGGCTGGCAAAGAGCCGCGCCCACCGAAAGACTGGACTCCTAAAACGCCATCTTCTGGACCTGACAGTGGTGGTGCACCTCCAGTGATTGAGCCTGCTCCCAACGCGGCCTAATGCTTAACAGCAGAAACCACAAATAAACGGGGCGTAAGCCCCGTTTTTGTTGACAGACAAAATGCTTTGGAAAACCACGCGATTTGAGATAAACCTAGCCACACCTAAGGTGATGGGTATCGTCAACGTGACGCCAGACTCTTTCTCTGATGGTAGAGAGCACGCGAATCTGAGCAGTGCATTGAAACATTGCGAACTGTTGCTCAAGCAGGGCGCGGATATCTTGGACATTGGCGGTGAATCAACAAGGCCTGGCGCACAAGAGGTTTCTTTGGAAGAAGAATTGCAAAGAATTTCGCCTGTGGTGAGAGAGGCGGTGCGGTTGAACGTTCCGATATCTGTAGACACCTATAAACCGCAAGTGATGCAAGCCATGCTGGACACAGGGGCAGACATCATCAACGACATATGGGCATTGCGTCAAAAGGGCGCTTTGGATGTGATTGCTAAGCATGGTGGGTGTGGTGTGTGTTTGATGCACATGCATGCACAGCCTCAGGATATGCAGGTTCATCCCATGGAAGGTTTAGTTGCTCCAAAGGTTGTGGCGTTTCTTCAAGAGCGCGTTCAGGCTTTGCTGGCACTTGGGGTTTCTAAAGAACGTATTGCCCTAGACCCTGGTGTTGGTTTCGGTAAAACGGTCGCACAAAATTTCGAATTACTCGCACACCAGAAGCAACTGTCTGCCTTGGGGTATCCCTTGTTAGTGGGGTGGTCGCGTAAGTCATCTTTGGGTGCTGTAACGGGTTGCGAGGTGGGGCAACGCCTTGTACCTAGCGTTGCTGCTGCATTGCTAGCGGTGGAGCGTGGTGCGCAGATAGTGCGTGTGCACGATGTGGAGGCGACTGTGCAGGCACTGGCTGTTTGGCGGCACGCTACAAAGCCTGACACTTTGCGACAATAAGAAAATTACTAAAACTACAAGAAAGTACAGACAAACCATGACACGCAAATATTTTGGTACGGACGGCATTCGCGGGAGGGTAGGTCAGTCTCCTATCACCGCTGATTTTGTTTTGCGTTTGGCGCATGCTGTTGGTCGCGTACTGAAAAGAACAGAAGACAAGCCCACCGTATTGATTGGTAAAGACACGCGCATTTCAGGCTATATGTTGGAGTCTGCGTTGGAGTCAGGATTTAATTCTGCTGGTGTAAATGTTGTTTTGCTTGGACCCTTGCCAACCCCAGGTGTTGCCTACTTAACGCGTGCACAACGTGCCAGCTTAGGTGTTGTGATCAGTGCTAGCCACAACCCCTTTGACGACAACGGCATCAAGTTCTTCAGTGCGCAGGGTTCCAAACTCAGCGACGCGTGGGAATTGGATGTCGAAGCCGTATTAGATGAAGCCCCTGTGTGGGCAGACTCCGCCAATTTAGGCAAAGCCAAACGGCTTGACGATGCTGCTGGCCGCTACATTGAATTTTGTAAAAGCACTTTCTCGAATGAACTCACACTCAAAGGTCTCAAGATCGTTGTTGATGCTGCGCATGGTGCGGCTTATCACATCGCTCCAAAAGTCTTTCATGAGTTGGGAGCTGAAGTCATCGCCATTGGCTGTGCGCCTGATGGTTTGAATATCAACCATGAAGTAGGTGCTACCCACCCCGATGCCTTGGTGAGAGCTGTGAAAGCCAATCAAGCAGATTACGGAATCGCTTTGGATGGCGATGCCGATAGGTTGCAGTTAGTCGACGCCAGTGGTCGTCTTTTTAATGGTGACGAATTGTTGTACTTGATGGTCGATGACAGATTGCGTCAAGGAGAAAAAATCCAGGGCGTGGTGGGCACCCTGATGACAAATATGGCAGTGGAGCTCGCCTTACAAAAACGCGGTATCGCATTTGTACGTAGCAAAGTAGGCGATCGCTATGTGCTGGAAGAACTTGAAAAACAACAATGGATTTTGGGTGGCGAAGGTTCGGGCCATTTGTTGGTGTTAGACAAGCACACTACTGGCGATGGTTTGGTGAGTGCATTGCAAGTGTTGCAAACCTGCGTGCGCAGTGGACGCACTATGGCTGAGTTGTTGTCTGACGTCACGCTGTTTCCTCAAACATTGATCAATGTGCGTTTACGCCCTGACCAAAAATGGCAAGACAATCCTCGCTTGGCTCAAGAGACAAAAAAAGTAGAAACAGAGTTGGGACAAACGGGGCGTGTGTTGATTCGTGCCAGTGGCACCGAGCCTTTGGTGCGCGTGATGGTGGAAGCGCGTGATCAGGCCCAGGCCCAATCTTGTGCGCAACGTATTGCAGATACTTTGCAATAGTTCTACTGATAGTCGTATCCGTATAGCTATTAAGTATTGGTTTTTAGTGTCATGTCTTTGTCACACTACCGCCATACAGTCATTTCGTTGTCAACCACTTAAGGACTGATGTGAATACCAAACGCAATTTCATGAAAACCCTCGCTATAACTGCGGTTGCCTCATTGGCTATCGGTACAGCTTTTGCCGCTGAGATTACTGGCGCTGGAGCTTCTTTCCCCTACCCAATTTATGTGAAATGGGCTGAGGCCTACAAAGCAGCTACTGGTAACAGTTTGAATTACCAATCGATCGGCTCTTCTGGTGGAATTCGCCAAATTAAAGCTAAGACAGTGACCTTTGGTGCAACAGATGCGCCAGTTGCTGGTGCCGATCTAGACAAAGACGGCATGGTTCAGTTCCCTGCCATCATCGGTGGAACAGTCCCTGTTTTAAATATCGACGGGATCAAGCCTGGCGAATTGCGTATCAATGGCCCTGTTTTGGCTGAAATGTTTACTGGCGCGATTACCAAATGGAATGACGCCAAAATTGCTGCGTTAAACCCTGGTAAAAAATTACCTGATTTAGAAATCACAGTCGTGCACCGCGCTGATGGCTCTGGCACTACATTTAATTTCACAGACTATTTGTCTACTGTGAGCAAAGATTTCAACGACAAAGTAGGTAAGGGTGCTTCTGTGAAGTGGCCTGCTGCTACCTCAGTAGGTGGTAAAGGTAACGAGGGTGTTGCTGCTAACGTGACGCGTGTCAAAGGTTCAATTGGCTACGTGGAATATGCCTACGTGAAAAAGAACAACATGACATTCATGCAGATGCTCAACGCCGACGGCAAGTATGTGGCGCCTGATGACAAAACATTTGCCTCTGCTGCAGCCGGCGCCGATTGGTTCAGTGTTCCAGGTATGGGCATTTCTATGGTCAACGCCAAAGGCGCTGACAGCTGGCCAATCAGCACAGCATCATTTATCTTGATGTACAAAGAACCAACTGACAAAGCAGCATCTGCTGAAGCTCTGAAATTCTTTGACTGGTCTTTTAAGAATGGCAAGAAAATGGCTGAAGATTTAGATTACGTTGCGTTGCCAGACAAATTAACTGACCAAATTCGTAGCCGCGTTTTCTCGCAAATTCAAAAATAATTTAGTTAGCTGTCAATGCATCCGTCGGTTCGTATGTGCGCCGACGGATTTTTTCAGTTAGCGAGGAGATCGAAATGAATACGCCAAGTGCCTCCATGGAGGGCGGTCAACTTGTCAGCAATGACATGGTGGTGATTGCAAAAAAGCAGCGAGTACAAGACTTTATTTTCCATAGAGTCACCCAAGGTTTTTCCTTGTTGGTTCTCATTGCTTTGTTGGGAATTATCATTTCCCTCTTTATCAATGCTTGGCCAACATTCCAAAAGTTTGGACTTCAATTTATATGGCGTGTTGAGTGGGATGTCATTAATCAAGAATTCGGTGCGGCTATAGCCATTGTGGGTACCGTTGCGAGCGCGGCCATTGCAATGGTGTTAGCGGTTCCATTAGCTTTTGGTGTAGCGGTATTTTTAACAGAAACCTGCCCAGCTTGGTTGCGTAGACCCCTGGGTACTTCCATTGAACTGTTGGCAGCTGTTCCTTCCATCATTTACGGTATGTTTGGCCTATTTGTATTTGCTCCGCTTTTCGCAGACTTTATTCAAGTCCCTGTGAAGGCCGTGCTTGGCGGCATGCCGCTTATTGGATTCCTGTTTGGTGGGGCAACCAATGGCATGGGCATATTGGCGGCTGGCATCGTGCTGGCTTTCATGGTGTTGCCTTTTGTTGCTGCTGTGATGCGTGATGTTTTTGAAATTACGCCTGCCATTCTTCGCGAATCTGCCTATGGTTTGGGTTGTACAACTTGGGAGGTTGTCAGGCGAGTTGTTTTGCCCTACACCCAAAAAGGTGTTATCGGTGGTGTCATGTTGGGTCTAGGACGTGCATTGGGTGAAACGATGGCAGTGACGTTTGTTATTGGAAATGCAAACAGAATGCCAGCGTCTTTGTTCTCCCCTGGTACTTCCATTGCATCAGTTTTAGCGAATGAATTCGGTGAAGCTGAGGGCTTGCATTTCTCCACATTATTTGCACTTGGATTCTTGCTTTTTGTTATTACATTTGTTGTTCTGGCTGCGGCAAAAGCAATGATTAACCGTGCTGAAAAAGCCAAAGGTTCTTGAAAGAACGTCATGAAAATTGATAACGCCCTTTATACAAAAAGACGCATCGCAAGCCAGATTGGTTTGGCTTTGTCTATGTCTGCTATGGCTGTTGGTTTGACAGTACTTATCTGGATTTTGTACGTTCTATTTTCAAATGGATTGGCAGCATTCGATTTAAATTTATTTATCCACGATACGCCTGCTCCTGGAACTGAGGGAGGCGGCTTACGAAATGCTATTGTGGGCAGTCTGATGATGGTGGCTTTAACTGTTTTGGTATCTACGCCAGTAGGCATATTGGCAGGTATTTATTTGACGGAATTCGGAGATGAAAGCAAGACTGCTGAACTCACCCGCTTTGTGACCGACATTATGTTGTCTGCTCCCTCTATTGTTTTGGGATTATTCGTGTATGCCATCGCTGTTTCGACAGTAGGTAACTTTTCTGGGTATGCCGGAAGCATGGCCTTGTCCTTGATCGCCATACCCGTTGTGATGCGTACAACCGAGAACATGCTGCGCTTGGTGCCTGGCAGTTTGCGCGAAGCTGCTTTCGCATTGGGTGCGCCGCGTTGGAAAGTCTCCACTATGGTGACTTTGCGTGCGGCCCAGAGCGGTGTTATGACTGGCATATTGCTGGCAGTTGCGCGTATCAGTGGTGAGACAGCCCCATTGCTTTTTACTGCTTTGAATAACCAATTCTTCAGCACAAATATGGGAGCGCCTATGGCTAATTTGCCCGTGGTGATTTTCCAGTTCGCCATGAGTCCTTACGATAACTGGGTGCGATTGGCTTGGGCGGGAGCTTTGTTGATCACGATGACCGTCTTAGTTTTGAACATCTTGGCGCGGGTTGTTTTTAGAGACAAAGTGCATTGATGCACTTTGAATATCTATCCCTTTATAAAAAATTGGAACCACAATGAACCAAATTACAGAACAAAAAAACGCCATTGAAGTTAAAAACCTTAACTTCTTTTATGGCAAGTTCCAAGGACTCAAAAATGTGTCCATGAATATCGCTGAACGTAAAGTGACTGCGTTTATCGGTCCTTCCGGCTGTGGAAAATCCACCCTGTTGCGAACACTCAATCGTATGTACAGCCTCTATCCTGGGCAACGTGCTGAAGGTGAGATCAACTTGTATGGACAAAATATATTAGATAAAAGTCAAGACTTAAACCTCTTGAGAGCCCGTGTAGGTATGGTTTTCCAAAAGCCTACGCCGTTCCCCATGACGATTTACGACAACATTGCTTTCGGTGTGCGTCTATACGAAACCCTCAGCGATAGCGAGATGGATGAACGCGTCGAGTGGGCCTTGTCCAAGGCTGCTCTGTGGACAGAAGTGAAAGACAAGCTGGGACAAAATGGCCTGTCTCTCTCCGGGGGACAGCAACAGCGTTTGTGTATTGCGCGCAGCGTTGCTGTGAAGCCTTCAGTTCTTTTGCTCGACGAGCCTACCTCTGCGTTGGACCCTATTTCTACAGGCAAAGTGGAAGAGCTTGTGAATGAATTAAAGTCGGACTATACGATTGCCATCGTGACCCATAACATGCAGCAGGCTGCACGAGTGAGTGATTTCACTGCTTACATGTATTTGGGTGAGTTGGTTGAGTTTGGCGAAACTGAACAAATTTTCTTCAAGCCCAAAATGACTGCCACCGAAGATTACATTACTGGCCGTTTCGGCTAAAACGAGAGAGACCCATATGCCTGATAAACATTTATCCTCACAATTTGATGCCGAACTCAATCAAATCTCTACCAATGTTATGGAGATTGGTGGTTTAGTTGAATCTCAAATTCGCCAAGCAATTTATTCACTTTCTAACTTTAGTGTTGAAGTGGCTGACGATGTGCTGGTCACTGAAAACCGTGTAAACGCTCTAGAAGTTGAGATCGATCGCGAAATTGCCTCCGTGATCAGCCGTCGCCAGCCTACTGCTCGCGACTTGCGTTTGCTAGTTGCTATGTCTAAAACCACCGCGAATTTAGAACGCGTCGGCGATGAGGCCGCCAAAATCGCCCGTATGGTCAAGTCCATCATCGACGGTGTCGCGCCACGTGCTTTGCCATCTTCCGATTTGCGAGTGTGTGGTGAACTTGCTTCTGGCCTTCTACGCAAAGCTCTCGATTCTTTTGCTCGACTAGACGTTCAAACTGCTGTAGCTATCTTGCGTGAAGATGATTTGATCGACCAAGAGTTTGACGGCTTTGTACGCAAACTCATCACTTACATGATGGAAGACCCACGCACTATTTCTGCCAGCTTAGATTTGCTTTTTATCGCTAAGGCGATCGAGCGTATTGGCGACCATTCGAAGAACATCGCTGAATTCATTATCTATATTGTCAAAGGCGAAGATGTGCGCCACACCCCCTTGGCAGATATTGAAGCAGCAATGAATATCAATAATTAATTGGCATGAAGATTCCGCGCGTTCTGGTTGTTGAAGATGAAAAGGCTATTGCTGAACTGATTTCTGTCAATTTACGCCACCATGGAATGCTGGCTGTTTTGGCAGAAGATGGTGATGAGGCGCAAGCCGCCATTGACGAAGTATTGCCTGACGTTATCTTGCTCGATTGGATGTTGCCTGGGCAAAGTGGGTTGGTATTAGCCAAACGTTGGCGTGCTGACCCACGCACAAAACTCACTCCCATCCTTATGCTGACAGCAAGAGGAGACGAGCCAGACAAAATAGCTGGACTCGATGCCGGTGCTGATGACTACATCACCAAGCCTTTTTCGACACAAGAACTTTTGGCGCGCATACGTGCTGTTTTGAGGCGTCGCGCGCCCGAGCAAGCCAGCGATATCGTGCGAATTGGTGCTTTGCAATTAGACGGATCTACGCACCGTGTAAGTTATCAAGATACGCCCCTTCGTCTTGGTCCTACCGAGTTCAAGTTGCTCAACTACTTTATGCACCACGCAGAACGTGTGCATTCACGCAGTCAATTGCTAGACCGCGTATGGGGTGACCATGTATTTATTGAAGAACGTACTGTTGACGTCCATGTAAAACGTCTACGGGAAGCGCTAGGTGCTGCAGGTGCTATGGTGGAGACAGTCCGTGGAGTTGGGTATAGACTCACGGCTTCTGTTACCCCCGATGCCTGAGGTCCTTAGTGTTTGGTCGGTTTTTTAGTTCATTAGTTTTACTTATTTCTGGCGCTGCGCTTGGATATTTTTGGGCGCAATCTCAAGAGTTACAGGTCACTTTTTATCTGGTCGTTGGCAGCTTGGTCGGCGCAATGCTATGGTGGTTTCTGGATGCCATACGTGGATTGCGCGTTGTTTATTGGTTGCGCTACGGAAATTTAGCGGAAGTCCCCAACACATTCGGCTTGTGGGGAACTGTGGTCGATAGAACGCGAAGACTTCTGAGAGAACGCGAGAAAGCCATCAACGCCAGTGAGCAGCGTTTAAAAGATTTTCTGTCCGCTATACAAGCTTCTCCAAATGGGGTCGTACTTCTGGATGAGAATTTTCAAATTGAATGGTGCAATCAGACTGCTGCATTTCAATTAGGTATTGAGCCAGAGCGTGATTTGGCGCAGCGTATTGGTAACTTGGTACGCGACCCTATTTTTTCTGCCTATATGACGACTTCAGACGTGGCTGAACCAATTGTGATTGAGGGGCGAGGCAAGAACCCCAATATGCCATTGCGCATCTCCATACAACGCCATCCTTATGGTGAAGGTAAGCAGTTGCTGATCACACGAGACGTCACGGTAGTTGAACAAGCAGAGGCTATGCGACGCGATTTCGTAGCCAATGTGTCGCATGAAATTCGAACACCACTCACAGTTCTTGCTGGTTTTGTTGAAACCTTGCAGACCTTAAAACTGACGGCCCAAGAGCAGGACAAATATCTAGACCTCATGGCGAACCAATCGCATCGAATGCAAAGCTTGGTGGATGATTTACTTACTTTGTCGCGTCTTGAAGGCAGTCCGGTTCCTGGATTTACCAGTTCCCTAGAGCTTTCACAGCTGATGGAAGCATGCCAAAGCGAGGCGCAGCAGCTTTCAAAATTATTATTTCAAGAAAAAATTGCCCAAGTCATTGTTTTTGAAACAGATCCAGTGATTCAAAACCACCTCGTTCTGGGCGAACCGCGTGAATTACAAAGCGCGCTTTCTAACTTAGTCAGCAATGCAGTCCGCTATACCCCGCAAGGTGGGCGGATTGAGGTGCATGCATTTGTGTCAAAGGATGGAAATTTGAATTTGCAAGTTAAAGATACGGGTCCTGGAGTTCCGCCTGAACATTTGCCTCGATTAACGGAACGTTTTTATCGCGTCGATCGCAGCCGCTCCCGCGAATCTGGAGGTACTGGCTTGGGTTTGGCGATTGTCAAGCATGTGATGCAACGTCACGGTGGGCAGTTACAAATTGCCAGTACCGCAGGACAGGGGTCTTGCTTTAATCTTGTTTTTCCTGCCACCCGTTGCAAGCAGGCAGAGGCGGTTTAGCGTACTTTGCGATAAGCATGTATCCAGAGTACTGGGAATAATGCTAACGCAGTCAGAACCAAGGCAAATGTGCTGGTTTGCCAAAATGTGATGGGTGAATTTGTTTGTAGCCAATCCAAGCCTTCAAACTGCACCAATCCATAGGACACGACATAACCTCCGGCTAGTCCGACTCCCCACAAGGTTACAGCATAGGTCAATAGCGGAAAGAGGGTAATGCGGTAACTTCTTAGTGCGAACACGCAAAATACTTGCAATGCATCTGCTAGTTGGTACCACGCTAACCAATAAAGTAGCAGTGCTGCTAATTGAGCCACTGCTTCTGACTGCGTATAAAAAAGAACCACCTCTTTTTGAAACAGCACTAATAAAAGACTCAACACAGACGCAAACACAACCACTAGAGTCAAGCCATCACGCAAAGCTTTTCTAGCGCGCCCAAACTGGTTTGCTCCTAACCAATAACTCACCCTTGCACTGCAAGCAATAGAGAGCGACAGAGGCACCATGTAGAGCAATGCCGCCATGGATGCTGTGATTTGGTGGCTGGCAGATGCCACTACGCCAAGACGCGCAATAAACAGAGCCATTAAGGTGAACGATGTCACTTCCACACCAATGGCAAGGCCACTGGGGATACCTAACTTTAAGAATTGCCACAGCACGGATAAGTCAGGCGCTTCCATACGTCGCCAAAAAGCATAAGGCTTGTAATAGTCTTGTACCCGTAATAAGACCAGAGCAAACACCACCATTGCAATATTGACTACAAGGGTTGCCCAAGCGCATCCCACCAAACCCATGGGCTCAAAAATATCTGGTAAGCCTAAGACCAGCAAAATAGACAAGGGTATTTTGCACATCAAGCCAACAACTTGCACCAGTGTGACGGCGCGCGGTTTGCCTAAACCTTGGTTCAAGGTGCCAAACAACCTAAATAAAAGCGATGCAGGCAAACCAAAAGCAATGACTGCTAAATAGTCATGCACTTCCAACTGCAAATGCACTGGGACTTGCGCCCAATTCAGCAATGTAGTGGGATGTAAGAGTACAGCCATGCCAATAATTGAGGTCAGCAGCACGATATACAAAGCTTGGCGCACGGATCGGCCGACTTCTGCATATTTTTTAGCGCCTTGCAACTCAGCCCAAATAGGCAGCAAGGCTTGTACGATGCCCATGAGCGCGACATGCACCGATATATAAGTTGCTGACCCAACCGATAAAGAGGCTAGGGCAGTGTCTGCATAACGCGCCGCTACGATGGTGTCGGTAATTCCAAACGCCATGACTGCTAATTGACCAACCAAGATCGTTCCTGCATGGCGCAAGATATGCACGCGCTCTGTCATTTGGATTTAATTATCGCGACGTAAGTACAGAGTGACGTCTTCATTTTTGTTGGCAGGACGTTTGATAGTTTCTATGCGTCGCCATTCTTTGATGAGTGCCACTTGCGCTAATTCTGGACGTGAATCGTTGTCTACTAGTAACCAACGACAAGACGCATTTTGTGGTGACTCTGAATTGTTTAAGGGCTTGATTTCAAAGTTGCCGTGGTAGTGAAAGGCAGTCATTTGCCCGACATTTAGTCCGTAAGTCATCAAACAACCAGGTGATGCGCTATCTTGGATATTCATGGCCTGTTGAATTCTCTCTACCCAAGGCACATAGCTACGTGCAAAGTCCAAAAGTGGTAACCACAAGCTCATGAGCAGTAACCAACAGAGTGCAGCGCCGCCTGCCGGTAGCACCAAGCTCTTCCACATGGCTTGACGGTGTCTGCCAACCCGCCATCTGACAAGCCACGCCCAAAGTGCCGTGGCGATCAATGCAATAACAAAAGCCAAAACGCTAAAGGTCGGCGTAAACCCTGGAGCCAGACGAGCAACGTTGGCAGCGGGTTGGGGCGGCCAACCCGTTTGCATCGCAATCCAAATTACCCAAATGACGAAGGCACAGCCTGTAAAAAAGATAAGTGTGAACCAATCAATAAAAGCAGAAAAGCTACGTCTAAATGTTGGAAGTGCAAAGGCCGCTAGTGTCGCCATGGGTGGCAAAGCCAGCATGAGCGTTTGGTCTTCGGTGCGGGTCACCATTGCGACGCCTATGGCGAGAGCTATAAACCACAAAGGAAGAACCACATGCTGGCTCCAGTTCCACGTTAACCACTGACGCCGCCACTGCCATAGTGTCCACAACACCAAAGGCCATGCGGGCCACATGAACCACACTAGTAAATCAAACAAGCCACGCCAATCGTTCCAATTTCTGTCGATGGTCGATACGCGCCAATGGAAGAGATCAAAGTAATTGGCAATAGCTGCAATGCCTATCGCGCAAACAAATAGCGCGTATGCATACATGCGCAGGGGTAAATCGCCTTGATTTTCTTTGTCGAAAAAAATGACCAAACTAATGCCAGTTGCCAATAAAACAGACAGAGTAGGAGCGCCACTCAAACTCAAGCCCATCAAAGCAACCACCAAAGCTATGGCGCTTTTAACGGGGTGATAGGCAAGCGCAGAAGCGCCAAAAAATGCACAGCTAAAAAAAGACAGTTGCATCAGCATGGGCGTGGCTTCGTGTGACAGCAAGGCCAAACCTAAGCAAGCAATCAAAGCGAGTGTGGCGCTGTCTGCAATGGTTCTGGCATAGTCCTTGGGCCTTGCTTCGCCACCAAATGCAAAGGCCACTGGTTGTGCGCGTGAGCCAAGTCCTAAGTAATAGGCTCCGTACCACGTGCTAAATAATGTCAAGGCGAGCAGCACAGCAAATGGCATACGTGCAGCAGATCCTGCTGGCAACCAACTTGGTGCCAAGCCAATTGCCCAAGCGCCCACCCAATAGGCCAGCGGTGCATCTAATGGCAGTGTTTGGCCCCAAACAGTGGGGTGCAGCCAATCGCTGTGGCCTTGCGCTAAGGCCAACATTTGCCCAAAGACTTGGAGCTCTTCGCCCTTCCATGGTTCTCTGCCTACTAAGCCTGGAACCAAATAAGCCAAGCAAAACAGCCATAACGCTAAGCGTGGCAAAGGCCGAACGGCACTTTGCGCAACGATTGCGGGTGTGGGATCGTGTGACTGAGACAAAGTAGTGGGTATTTAAAAACTAGAGGCCATAAACAAAAAAGGCAGCGCCGAAAACGGGCTGCCCTTTGAGTAGGAGGCGAAAGGGCTTACTTGGCAGCCGTTTTGCCGTATTTGTTGCGGAAACGTTCCACGCGTCCACCCATGTTGTCGACGGATTTTTGTGTACCGGTGTAGAAGGGGTGCGACTCACTGGTGGTATCCAATTTGTAGAGGGGTAACTCGCGACCATCGTCCATTTTGACGGTTTCTTTGGTGTTAGCGCATGAGCGCGTTACAAACTTAAAACCGTTAGACATGTCCACAAAGCACACTTCGCGGTAGTCTGGGTGAATTCCTTCTTTCATGATCTGTTCCTTTTCAGCTGCGCTAGCCACACCAGACAATTCCAATGCACTTGGCCACAAAACCCGATATTATGCCATAAATGCCTCTTTTTACTGCAGGACGCCTAGTGCCAACCATAGGCTGAAGACCCCTAGCACAGTCGATAGCGTGACCAAGCCAGCGACCAAAGATCCGTCATAACCCATTCGGTTCGCCAAAACATAGCAACTCGAAGCGGTGGGAAGCGCCGAAAACGCCAGTAATACACCGGTTTGGAGAGGATCTAAGTGGAGCCACTTGGCGAGTATCCAAGCCACGATCGGCGTCAAAAAGTGGCGAATCAGTAATACGGAAGCGCCCAACAACTTGGCTTTTTGCAAACGCCCCAATTCCATGCCAGCCCCCGCCGCCATCAAACCTAGGCTGACCGAAGACGATCCCACGCGTTGCAAGGTGGGCGCAGCCCATTCTGGGATGTGTAAACCCACTAAATTGGCAACGAGCCCAGACACCGTTGCCAAGATGAGTGGATTACGAATCAGCTCCGCCAAAAAGCCTTTCTCGCCATGTTTAGCCATGGGCCAAACCGATGCAATATTAAAAATAGGGACGCAAACACCTATCAACACCGCCATCAAGACTAGCGCGGGAGGGCCACCCATTCTTTCGGTGACGGCAAGTGCAATGTAGGAATTAAATCGGAACGCAATTTGCGTGCTACATGCATGCATGCGTGTGTCGATGTGGCGGCCTAAAAATGGCAGGTAAGGAAGCACGTAAGCCATAGCGATGCCGCACATCCCCATCAACACGCCTGCTTGCAGAAAATGTGTCAGGCTTTGAATGTCCAAATTGGTACGCGCGATGGTGGTAAACAACAAAACAGGAAACAAAAAGTAATACACCAAGCTTTCAACTTGTGACCACATCGTGCGATTGAGTGCCGTAAAGCGACACAGCAAGTAACCGCACAAGATGAGTGAGAAATCTGGCGCAAGCAGAGGTAAGTAATCCATATGGAGAGAATACCTCGACTTTTGTGACCACTACATATTGCGTTTACAGTTATGTTTTATCGCAAGAGTTAAGCGAAGTTTTAATGGAGGAGTTTTGAAATGAAAAGTCGTCTACTAGCAACCCTGAGTATTTGTGCTGTGAGTTCTGCCGTATTGGCGCAGGGCTATCCAACGAAAACGATCCAACTGCAAGTGCCTTTTGCACCTGGGGGCACTACGGACATCATTGCTCGGACCATTGCTGAACCCTTAGGTAAAGCTCTAGGACAAACAGTTGTGGTTGTGAATAAAGCGGGCGGAGGTGGCGTTATTGGAGCCAATGAAACCGCAAAGGCGCTACCTGACGGTTATGCATTGGGCGTAGCAACGGTCTCCACCACTGCAGCCAATCCTGCAATCAACACCAAAATTCCGTACAACCCGATTACTGACTTTTCTCCCATCATCAATATCGCGGCCACGCCAAATATCATCGCGGTACATCCCTCGTTTCCAGCAAAAGACTACAAAGATTTTGTGGCAGAAGTAAAGCGCTCACCTGGTCGTTACTCCTATTCGTCTTCGGGCACGGGCGGTATTGGCCACTTGCAGATGGAGTTGTTTAAAAGCTTGAGCGCGACTTTCATCACGCACATTCCTTATCGCGGTGCGGGCCCCGCATTGAACGACACCGTTGCTGGACAAGTCCCCATGATTTTTGACAACTTGCCTTCTGCACTTCCTTTCATCAAAGACAACCGTTTGGTTCCCATTGTGGTGGCGGCACCGCAACGATTGGCCGTGTTGCCCAATGTGCCGACCTTCAAAGAAATAGGCTTGGAGCCTGTCAATCGTATGGCTTATTACGGTATTTACGGACCCAAAGGCTTGCCTAAAGATGTGATTGACAAAGTCAATGCAGGCGTGCGTAAGGCATTGGAAGATCCAGCTGTTCGCAAGCGTATTGAAGACACGGGTTCTCTCATCATTGCCAACACGCCAGAGCAATTTGCTGCACAAATCAAAGCAGAGTTTGATGTGTATAAGAAAGTGGTGTCAGAGCAGAAGTTAACGCTCGATTGAGTTAACTTCCGAGTCGCTGTGGTTGCTTCACAAGCCTTCGATCCGAGCATCGACACCTTTATCGATGCCTTGTGGCTAGAAGAAGGCTTAGCGAAGAATTCATTGGCGGCCTACAGGCGTGACCTGCAACTTTTTGATGCTTGGTTATCCCAGCAAAACAGTGCATCGACGGGTTCGCAATTTGGCCATTTGTTGTTAGCCAAAGAGTCTGATTTACACGAGTACTTTGCCAGCCGGCACGCAACAACCAAAGCAACCTCTGCCAATCGCCGATTAACGGTATTGAAACGGTTTTACCGTTGGGCATTGCGCGAGCGTATGCGCAGTGATGACCCTACGCTCAAAATGTTGGCTGCCAAGCAAGCAATGCGAGTTCCCAAAACTTTGACAGAGACGCAAATCGAAAATTTACTCTTGGCGCCCAATGTAGAAACACCTTTGGGTGTGCGAGA
>Ga0114977_10001381_pt1 | contig 15898 bp, 16 predicted proteins | sample S_130805_MF_Meta_FD_87026 | JGI IMG/M metagenome (GOLD analysis project Ga0114977, IMG submission 87026) | Freshwater microbial communities from Lake Simoncouche, Canada to study carbon cycling - S_130805_MF_MetaG | ecosystem: Environmental > Aquatic > Freshwater > Lake | place: Lake...
AAATCTATTAGAGATAGGTATGGGAAATTATCCCACAAACGGATACTCGATGAGAATGTGGTTAGAATTTTTCCCTAATGCACAGATAACAATACTGGACAGCAATAGTGGGAATTTTCACTATGACTTTCCGTTTGACAGAGATAGGGTCAAGACCCGGACAGTCGATCAATCTTCATCTTCCGATCTGGACAATCTCATCCTGGAGTTCGAGAATGAGAAATTTGATTTCATCATAGATGATGGAAGTCATCAAGCAGACCACCAGATACTCTCTTTTAATAAACTATTCCCTCGAATTCTTAAAGAAGGAGGGACCTATTTCATAGAAGATATCCATGATCGAAAATTTACTGATTATCTCCCGGATCTATATTTTAATCTGAATCACGGGGAGCTTTCCGGACAGTATAGACTAGAAGATTCTTCATTTGATCTAGGCATATCTTCAATAACCATGCACAGAAGCCTTCTCTGCATTCAGAAGGGTAAAAAGATAACAAGATAATGGTCGGTGGAGTTCTAGTAAAAAATACTCAGGTAGGGCAATACCGAAACTTTCTTTCCCGGTGAGATCTAAAATAGAGCTAGATCCTGATATCATCATAGAAAATTACTAAAAAAATAAAAATAAAAATATGTGGAAAACAATAGAAGAAGCAATCTCTCACGTAGATAGAAGTTTCGAAAAAGCTGAAAGATTAGAATCAAAAATAACCCCTGAAATTTTGTCTCTGGAAGGCATGACAGGAATTAAAACTAGACATTTATATAACAATTTATTAGAAGTTGAATCCCCTATGAACTACCTAGAGATCGGGGTGTGGAGAGGATCTAGCTTCATAAGCTCTATGTATAAGAATCTAAATGTCACAGGGATAGCTATGGACGACTTTAATCCTAATTACGGTGGCCCCAATTCTGGTGAAGCTAATCATAGACTCTTCCTAGAAAACACGTCTAGACTTCTTTCCAACGGGGAAAAACACGAGGTTAAAGTTAAGGAATTCTATGATTTAGATGTTGCTGAACTTCCCAAGATCGACATTTATTTGTATGACGGAGATCACATAGATCACTACCAATATAATGCGTTCAAAAAAATGTTTCCTTGTTTCTCAGATATCTGTGTGGTTGTAATTGACGACTGGAACGCAACTGGGGTTCAGGTGGGAACCAACAAAGCAAAAAACGAGATGGGTGGAGAAATTCCATTTGAAATAGTTCATGAACGAGTGGTAGAATACACTAAAGATGGATCGCACACACCAATAGATGTTGCTCAAAAAGAATACTGGAACGGTATCTATGTAGCCGTCTTGAGAAGAATTAATTAAGTCCAAAATGAAAAAAGTAATAATTTGGGGGTTCCCCTTACATTCTCACACGCATAGCTATATCCACCATGGATGGTATAAGGGATTTAAACACCTAGGACATGAGACCTACTGGTTTCATGATGGAGATTACCCTAATGACTTTGACTATTCAAATTGCGTATTCATAACAGAGGGCTATGCAGATAGAAACATTCCGATTAATAGTGAATCTACCTATATCGTCCACGTCTGCATAAATCCTGAGAAGTACCTAGGCAAGGTAAAACGACTAATAGACATGAGATATCTAGTCGACGAGATAAAAGATTGTAACTATGAATATCGTCTAGATAAAGAGAAGGCTCTAAAACTAAGTAGTACTTGTTATTATGAGAAGCTTCATGACAATTCGGGAGTTGCTTCTAAGCACAACAGTCCAACCCAAATGGAATATGAATCTATCTACACCTGTTGGGCGACAGATCTTCTACCCCACGAGATAGATGAAAGTAGAATTTTTACTACCAGAGAGAATAAGATCTATTGGTTCGGCAGCGCAGAGCCGCATAATAATCAGCAGGTAGGTATGTTCGCGGAGGAATGCAGAAACAATGGAATTGATTTTGTTTCTAATAACCCGTGGATAAATCCACAGAGTTTTGAAACCGTGATGGAGCTAACCTCTAGATCCTTTATGTCCCCTGATATAAGAACAGCAGGAGATCCTAATAAAATAGCAATAGGAGAAACCGGAACTTGCCACAAAAAGATTGGCTATATAGCATGTAGATTGTTAAAATCGATCAGCTACGGACAGCTAGGAATAACAAATTCTAGGCATGCATACGAATTACTGGATAAGAAAGTAATTTATAACGACGACGAAAGACAGTTATTTCACGACGCAAAACCCCATATTGGAAATCACGATCTAATTAAGGAGCAGATGAAAATCGTAAAAGAGAATCACACCTGGTTAAATCGAATAGAGGATCTACTTAGGGTTTTAGATATGTAAAGCATGACTTCACTCAGACAATTCCAGAACGGAGTCTTTAAGATAGAAAGATCCGAAGATATTTTTTACCAGAGGTTTGAAGATTTTTTTCAGAGGATACACAACGGAAAAAATATAGTCAATTTTACCTGCAGGAGGGAAGATACTAGATTAGAATTAGAGAATCTTCTGGAGAAGATGAAGAGCGTAGATGGTAGAAAATTAATTCTATCGGTTAATGGGGACACTGATATCCCATGTATTAAAAAAGAATATCTCCTCCAAGACAACATTCCATACACAGAGGATAAGCAGAGACAGCTAGAAAGTCTTCCTCTGGAGCATTTTATTGAAGATGGAATGCTCGATAATGTCCCACCGGATCTTCAGATGTATTGCCACTCTGTTATCAGAAAAAGACCAAGCCTAAATATGATCCCCTTAGGGAGAGATCCAAAAGGAAAGTCCGTGTCTTCGTCTAGAGAATTTAGCATGAGTGAAAAGGAAATTCTGTGCTATTATAATTGTTCGATTCCACCTCTGTCAATTCACTGGCACGGGAGGATAAGGAGCTATATCTATGAAGGGCTACAGGACTCTAGTTTTATAAAAATGGAACACGTTGGACTAAATCAAAATAGAGATCTAGGGGAAACTACATTCTACAATTACTATGAGACGATTGCTAAATCTAAGTTCATGATTTGCCCTAGAGGATGTGGATTAGACACCTACAGGTTATGGGACTGCCTATATTTAGGGTGCATCCCTATAGTGGTTAAATACGAGGGATATCAAGACTTTGAAGACCTCCCCATTTTATTTGTAGAAAAATGGGAGGACTATCTAACTCTAACTGAAGATTATCTAAATCAAAAGTATTCGGAAATAATCGACAAGATCTACAACTACGATAAATTAAAATTTAGCTGGTGGGAGAATTTAATCTCTTCTGACCCATCGAGAAACATTAGCTAAAAAGTTTCATACAAACTAAAATAATCTATGGTAACTATTGTAACATCTCTCTATGACATCAACAGGAGAGAACTGGACGGAAGGTCGTGGGACACCTACCTTGAATGGTTTGGAAAAACCCTAGAACTAAAAAGTCCGATGGTTATTTTTGTAGATTCCAGCACTGCTGATTTTGTAGAAAAATGTAGATCTGGACTGCCAACTAAAATAATCGTTGAACCTCTAGAAAAATCCCCTTATTACCATATGAAAGAGAGGATGGACTCCATTATAGGATCTCCTGAATATCCATTTAGGGTAAAAGACACTAATAGGATAGAATGTAAGTCTAGCCTTTATGACATAGTTCAATTCTCTAAATTTGGCTGGGTTGAAAGGGCAGCAGAAATGGATTTCTTTGGCACCGATCTTTTCCTCTGGTTAGATGCCGGGATATCTAGATTTTTCGGATCTCTAGGAATCCCAACTGATATCGAATATCCAGGAAAAGATGCTTTGTCCGAAATAGGAAATCTGGAGGATAAAATGTACCTTCAGATGTTCATGAGCAGCTACCCAGATCTTTCTTATGCTACCGATATTAGCGAGGATTATCTCAGAGACAATCGATCCTATGTTGCAGGAGGAATATTCATGGCAAGTAAAAAATCTATTGGTAAGATAAAAGAAAGTGTAGATCGAGTTTTACTTGATCTGATGCTCGATAATAAAATCGTAAACAATGAGCAGATAGTACTTGGGTATCTGATCAAAAAAGAGCCAGAAATGTTTTCCTTTTTTAGGAACTACATTCATATGCACAGAGACTACGAGGTCCTAAGATATTTAAGTAAATGATGTACGATTACCTAATAGTTGGATCTGGATTTTTCGGATCTACATTTGCCCAACAAGCAACCGAGAAAGGCTACAAGTGTCTAATTATAGATAAGAGAAATCACAATGCAGGTAATGCATATACAGAGGAGAGAGAAGGTATAAATGTCCATAAATATGGACCTCATATATTCCACACTTCAGATGAAAAAATATGGGCCTACGTGAATAAATTTACTAAATTTAATAATTTTATAAATAGGCCCAAGGTTAACTACAAAGGGGAGATCTATTCTTTTCCTATTAATCTTTTTACCTTATATCAGCTATTTGGTGTTAAAACACCGGGGGAAGCAGCCGATCTTCTGGAGAGAGTAAAGATCAATCCACCGACGAAGGGAAACCAAATGAATCTTGAAGAGTGGATTCTCTCTCAAGTAGGAGAAGAAATTTACAGAAAATTTATCTACGGGTACACCAAGAAACAATGGGGGAGGGAGCCTAGAGAACTTCCGTCTTCCATCATTAGAAGACTTCCAATTAGAATGACCTTCGATGACAATTATTTTACGGACACCTACCAGGGAATTCCTATAGGGGGATACACGAAGATGATAGAGAAAATGCAGGAGGGAATAGAGGTTAGACTTGGGGTTGACTATTTCGAAAACAAAGATTTTTTTGATGCGTCTGCAAAGACCGTAGTTTTTACAGGAGCTATCGATGAGTTTTTTAACTATCAACATGGTCCTCTTGAGTACAGAAGTTTGAGATTCGAGACCGAGATTCTCAACGTCCCAGACTACCAGGGAAATGCGGTAGTTAATTATACAGAGGAGGAAGTTCCATACACTAGAATTTGCGAACACAAACACTTTGACTTCTCTAAAGGAAAATCTACTGTTATTACCAGGGAATATCCCGATTCATGGAACCCCAGTAAAGAGAGATATTATCCAGTCAACGATTCCGAAAACAATTCAAGATACTCAAAATATCAAAAAATGGCTCTGGACATATACCCTAAGTATATTTTCGGGGGGAGATTAGCAGAATACAAATATTACGATATGCACCAGGTAATAGGGTCTGCTCTTTCTGCCTTTAAAAAGGAAATGGGTTCGAGCAAATAATCGGAAACAAACTTTTTTTTTAATCTATAAAGGATTATGAGAATATCCATTATAGGACCAGGTATTATGCCCATTCCCCCGACCGGATGGGGAGCAGTTGAATCGTTGATCTGGGACTACTATCAAGAACTTACAAAAATAGGACACGAAGTCCAAATCGTAAACACTAGCAATCCACAAGAGATTGTAAATCAGGTAAATTCTTTTTCTCCTGATTTTGTTCATCTTCAGTATGATAACCTCTGCGGGGTTTTACCCTATATCTCCTGTCCAAATAAAGCTATAACTTCTCACTACGGTTATTTAGAGCAGCAGCATCTATATGGTGGATATTGGAATATATTTAATGCCTTTGTAAATGGTAATTTTAAAATTTTCTGTTTATCTCGGGGAATTCTCGAGATGTATAGGAAGGCAGGGGTTCCAGAAGATAGACTATACATAACCCCGAATGGAGCTAGATCCGATCTATTTGAATTCACCAAAGAAAGCAAGTTTCCAGATAGAAGTATCTTCTTGGCTAAAATTACAGACAGAAAGAAACAATATCTATATCAAAATCTAGACTTTATCGATTTTGCTGGCAATATCGATGACTATAGATTCAACACTTCGAGGAGTAATTTTTTAGGGGAATGGACTAAAGAATTTCTCTATAAAAATCTAACTAATTATTCAAATTTAGTTCTACTTAGCGACGGGGAAGCACATCCTTTAGTCTGCTGTGAAGCACTGGTCTGCGGTCTTGGACTAGTAGTAAGTGAATTTGCTGCTGCTAATCTGGATACTTCTCTTCCTTTTATCGACGTAGTTCCCACCGATAAGCTGAACGATCTTGAATATGTTTCCCAGATTATTAGAAAAAACCAATCCATATCTTCCTCTATGAGGGAGGAAATTAGAGAGTATGGTCTAAATAATTTTGACTGGACTAAGATAGTTAAATCTTATTCAGAGCTGGTTCAGAATATATGTAAATAGATGAAAGTAGGAATTATAACAATAGCAACCGGAAAGTATGACATTTTTGTAGGTGGGTTGATCGAATCCTGTGAGAATAATTTTCTTCCCGATGTTGAAAAAGAATACATAATTTTTTCCGACTCGGATAGGTTAAAATCATCAGAAAGAGTTACTGTGGTTCCACAGGAAAAATTGGGCTGGCCCTACGACACTATGATGAGATTTCATATGTTCGACTCGCAGAGAGAAAAACTGTCCGAGTTTGACTATCTTTTTTTTATGAACGCCAATCTTAAAATAGTATCCCATATAGGGGAAGATATTCTAAAAACTGAGGGGACATGCGGGATCATAGCGACGGTTCATCCGGGTGTCTACGTTAACCTTGTTACCCCGAATTTTAACGTAAACCCTGGCCAACAGGAGACCTCTTTTTTAAATAAAAAATTGTATCCTTTAGAAAGAAGAAAAAGATCAAATTTTTATGTCCCATTCGAAAAGGAATTCCTGTATTTCCAAGGGTGCTTTAATGGGGGAGAAACTGGAAAATTTCTAGCTATGTCTAAAGTATTGAAGGATCTTATGGACAAGGATCTAGAAAAGGAAATTATCCCCCTGTGGCACGACGAGAGTGCACTAAATTGGTATCTAAACGATAAAAATCCTAAAACCCTAGCCCCAACTTTCGCCTACCCAGACGCAGGTGCAGACACAGGAAACCCTAGAGTTGATGTATATGCAAGGATAATTCGGGATTTTGGTAATCCAAAAATTATACAGCTAAACAAGTCTCTCCACGGAGGACATGAATTCCTTAGATCCTAATTTTTAGTTATGGTAAACTTAAAGGATTGCACATTTATTATTCCACTGAGAATCGAACATGACGACAGATACAGGAATGCCTTTAGCGTTTTAGGGTTCTTAAATCACCACTTCGAAACAAACGTTATCATCTACGAAGTTTCCAGAGACGGTAAATCTAGACTGGACTTCCTCCCGGAATTGGGAAATTTAGAAATTACTCATTCTGTGCATGGGCTACACTCGGCGGATTTTTTCCATCGGACTAAATACTTAAATATCATGCTAGACGAGGTCAAAACTCCGGTGGTAATAAATTACGATATAGACGTGATACTCCCTGTGGAATCCTATGTTGAATGTAGAGATTCCCTGCTCAGAGGAGATGCTGATGTTTATTACCCATATGTTTTCGGATTAGGTCAGTATAGGATTGAAGAAACAGTTAAGAGAGGAAGATTTCATCTTGATTACAATACAGATTCTCTATTGGATGAAATTCTAAAAAGAGATAAATCTAAAGAAGTTCCTCTATATCCAGCAGAATATGGGCACTGTGTATTTTTCAATACAGAAGAATATAGAAAATTCGGAGGAGAGAATGAAGAATTTAGATCTTACGGTCCAGAAGATAGAGAAAGAGCCCATAGATTTAAAAAACTAGGTAAGGAGGTAAAATGGCTAGAAGGAAAGGTGTTTCATTTTGAGCACTGGAGGGGAAATGACAGTTCTAGAAAAAATCCTCACCTGGAGGACAATCATAAACTATTTGATATGCTAGAATCTATGTCTAGCGAAGAACTCCTAAACTACTACGATAATGTCGAGTATAGAAAAAAATACAAAACACTAGGAAAGACATTATAATTTTACAGGATTAAGGGAAACAAAAAAAGATTAGATAGATATAATCTATTAAATACGGAGGTTTGGCAGAGCGGTCGATTGCGTCAGTCTTGAAAACTGAAGATGCTGAAAGGTATCCTGGGGTTCGAATCCCTAAGCCTCCGCCACTAGTTTAATTATGAAGGTAGAAATTTCAAACGGTGAACTCCTAGATAAGTTCTCAATTCTAGAAATCAAGATGGGCAACATTACGAATCCATCTAAACTTGCTAACGTTGAAAACGAGTATAGAGAGCTAGCTAGCGACTGCACAAATCTACTCCGGGATTCTACAATTTCCACCCTTTATGCTGAATTAAAGTCTATCAATCAAAAACTTTGGGTCATTGAAGACGATATTAGGGACTGCGAGAGAAGCAAGGACTTTGGTCCCAAATTTGTTTCTCTGGCCAGAGAGGTCTACTTCACCAACGACGACAGAGCAAGAATCAAGAAAGAAATTAATCTTGCTTCTGGATCTTCTCTTGTAGAAGAAAAGTCCTATAAGGACTACTAATTCCCCTTTCCTTATTGGATATATAGGGCATAAATAAAAAATGTCCTTATGAAAAGAATTTATGATTTCTCGTCTTTTGCTAGCCTTTATGAAGCAGAAGAGGCCAAAGAAAAACCCTATTTAACACTACTTAAACAGATCCTTTCTTACATCAATACCTCGTATATGTCCCAGTTGAAATTAACCGAGGACCCATATGATGCTAAGATCATTAAAGATCTAGATTCGGTTGCAGGTGCACCAGGACCAGACTCGTATAAAAAGATTCTAGCAAACGTTAAGTCAGCAGTAGATGCTTCTGATCCAGCAGCAAAAGCTGCAGGAGAAGCTTGGTCTGCAGCAGGTGAGAAATTCGTCTCTGCTCTAGAGAAGATGCTGGAAAAACTAAAAGACAATAAAGAGTCTTTGGATGCAGCAAATAAGTCTATTGCAGATTTTATAGCTACCCAGAAACAAAATCTACAGAAGGCTTCTCAAGATAACGATCTTAAGAAAGACGTTGAGGCGGGAGAAAAGAAGAATGAAGGATTATCCTACGAAGATCTCAACGAGAACATCTTTACCGGTAAAAAAGGAATGATAAAGAATATCGCTAAAGAAGTGACGGTTGTTAGTTCCATCCTTAGGGATATGGCTGCTATTCCGGGGATGGAGGCAGAAGCGAAGAAGTATCAAGACGAGGTAACTAAGATCAGCGCAGATATGGGCGGACTTCTGGACAAGAAGAACAGTGAAATCGATAAGGAAGAACTAAAGAAGGCAGCAGATAGACTTGCAGAAATTCCAACCCTTCTTGCTAAGAAATCAGAAGAAATTGCAAAGGAGGACACTGCCAATAAAGAAGCAGCAGCAATCTTTGTAGATGCACTAAAGTCTCTAGAGGCTGCTAAAACTGCAGACCAGGCATATGTTGAAAAATCAGAAGCCGCTGCTAAAGAAGAAAAAGCCTGGAACGATTCAGCAAAGAGCACAATCGGATTTAAAGGAACTGTTAAGATGGAAGACACCAAGGGCAAGAAAAATACAGTCGTTGCAGGATTCCAGAAGCAGGTGATAGATAAATTCAAGAGTATTCTTAAGGACTCTGATGTGTTCAAGAAATTCTCCGAAGGTAAATTTGCAGGAGACGGATATTTCGGTCCGAACACGGCCAAGGTAGTTCAGGGCATAAAGGCAGGATTCGGAATGGACGATAAGACTTCAGACATCACAGACGAATTTCTAAATAAAGTCTACAGCTATGCTGCAGCACAGAAGCAGAACGAGTCTCAGGATTTCGGAAGAATTCAGGCCTTCTCTTCTTTTGAATCCCTGAACGAAGCAAAATTAAAATTTGACATTGCTAAATTTAGAGAAACAGTTGGCGAAAAAGGTAAAGAAGTGGAGAAGAAGGATCTACCAACACCAGGGGATTTACTTAAATCTATGAATAAGACTGTCGAGGACATCTATACTAATAACAAAGATGGAATTGATTATATTCTAGGAAAAGACTTCCAACCAACAGAAGAGGGAAGAAAAAACTTCTTTAATATCTTTAGAATTGGCTGGGATAATTTCAGCAAGCTGAACGACAACCAGAAGAAGAACACAGTAGCTATGGGATTCAAATCTACCCTTGCACCAGCAACTGGGGTTGAGAAGAATATCGGAAAAGATTTAGTTGACGTCTATCTAAAGGCAGAAAAGAAAGCCTAATAGGCGAAAGATATATACTGGACAAAAAAGTAAACAAAACAAAACAAAACAATGAGAAAAATTTATAGTTTTTCAGACTTCTCTTCACTCTACGAAGCAGATGCTGTTACCCCAACAGAAGCAAGCAAACTCTACGACCAAACCCTAGGGTTAATCCTAACAACTGCTTTGAACGCATACACATCCGAGTTAGATTTCCCAATAGCTTCCTATGATGCTAATATAGATGCAGACGTTGCTGCTATTAAATCTACCCCAGTTCTAGATAAGCCAAATGCTTTAAAAACTATCATGGCTAAAGTTCAAAAGGCTGCTGCAGATAACAAATCCGAGGGAGCAAAAGAAGCAATTGATGCTTGGGTAGCAGCAGGATCTAAAGCAGTTGATGCTTTAACTGCTCTGATCAATCAATACAAAGATCAACCAGAGGAACTTAAACACATCAACGACTCAATCAATTCAAAGGTGGATGAATTTCTAGAAAATCTAATAGATTCTTCAAAGGATAATACACTAAAAGCAGATGTTATTGCAGCCAAAGAATCTTACGAATTTGAAGGTGCAGAAGAAATCTCAGAAGCTATGGACTGGTTGAAGGGCAAGAAAGGAATGATCGAAGATGTTGCTAAACAGATAACTCTAGTTTCAGCAAAACTTGCTAACTTAGCAGAAACTCCAGGAATGGCTTCGTCTGTTACTAAACTTCAGGCTGAAGTGAGTAAAATTGCAGCTGAAATGGGGGCACTTCTAGATAAGAAGAATAGTGAAATCAACAAAGAAGATATTAAAAAAGCGGCTGCTAGACTTGCAGAGATTCCAACCGAAGCAGATAAGATGGCAGAAAAAATGCTAAAGCAGGATGCTACCAATAAAGAGGCATCTTCTATCTTAGTTCAGGCTTTTGGTCTGGTTCAAATAGCAAAGAATCTAGAGAAAGAATATTTGGCTAAAAAAGAGGAAGCTAAGCAAAAGGAAACTGCTGCGAAGATTAAAGTTTCCTTAACAGTTCCTACCGTAGATTATACACCGGAAGAAACTAAGAACGTTAATCCAGAGGTTAAGAAATTCCAGGAGCTAATTGTTGATAAGTTTGGTAAAATTAAAGCAATCGCATCTCTTCCACAATACACCAAGATGGGAACCGACGGTAAGTTTGGTCCTAATACCAGAGACATTGTAAAAATTCTTAAAAAAGGATTTGGCTTAACTGATTCTTCAGGAGATATCACTAAAGAGCTAGTAGACGAAATCCAAATTCAGGCAGATACTATTAAAGAGTCTAGAATTTTCAAATTCTCAGATTTCGTAAATATTTCAGAAGCTGCCTTTGATCTAGCAGTAGCAGTTGATACCGCAAAATCCTTACCAACTTACAAAGTGGCAGCTGGCTCATCTAAAGCAGCAGCTACGTCCACTTCTGCTAAATCAGCTACAAAAACTGAGGTAAAGGCTGAAGAGGTAAAACCAGCAGGAACTCTTAAACAGACTTTATCCAACGGAGAAATCCAAAATATAGCAAAAGAACTAATAGATGCATCTAATGGAGGAACCGACGAGGCTGGGTTTTTGTCTGCAGTTGAAAAACTCAAGAACAAAAAAGATTTTGAAATTTTAGATTCCCTGCTTTTGAGATCAACCATGGCTGGAAATAATTACTCGAAACTAAAAGAAATGGGATTAAATTTTGCATCCACCTATAAGAACTTAGCAGCAATGATCAATGGGGAAATGGGATCAGATGATACCGGAACCGTTAGATTAATCAAGGATCACCTGAAAAAAATCGGGGTCAATGCTGGCTATACATTGTATACCAAAAACAAAGAATTTAAAGAAGATTCTTTTTATATCAAATAATAAGATGGGATTTTTAGAGATTAGAAGATTTAAAGATTTCTACCTAACCGAGTCTAGAAATTATTCCCCTTCGGTGAAAACCTTAGATGGAAATTCTTTCGTGAACGAAGATTCGACTTTAGGACCCGATAAAAAGGGTAAAGAAGAATCTTACCGGAGCATAGCTTACAAGCTATCCGAGATCTTCGGTCTCTATGGTTTTTTCTTCGCTCAGAAGCCTGGATTCTTCAATCCCAATAACTGGTCTAAATTAATGGACCAAATCGTAGCAATTAAAGATCCTGCTGCAAAATGGGACACCGTCGTTAAGATGTCTAAGTTTCTTCAGCAGAAGGTTGCTTCTCCCGCAATGGATCCAACCACTAGAGGGGAATTTGGATATAGAGGGGAATACGACTATGCAGCAGAAACTGCAGATCTTCCTCAGGCGACTGAATTTCTAAGGGCTGCTTCTAATGCAGCGTTTAAATCTTTCACTCCAGACGAGCAGAAGAAGAGCTTGGAAATCATGGACGGGATCCTCAAGGAAACCAAACCACTGACTCTTCAAGAGAATCTAAACCCCCTGAGTGAAAGACAAAGATATTTGCCACCCTCCCAATCGGATTTGATGGTCTTAGCGGACTCAATTGGAGCTAAACTTCTAAATATGTACAGTCTGCTGGATAATCTAAAAGTAGCATATCCAGAATCGGAAGCAGAGATAGATTCTTTCTTGAATTCATCAGTGATTCCAAATGTTGACAAGATTAGAGCAATCATCCAGACAGACATTCCAAATGTTGGAGACAAGGCAACTGTTGGGTACATGAAAAAGCTGACCGATTTCGATGCTGCAATTACTGCACTAATTCCTAAATCAGAAGCTCTAAAGGATAAGATCGTAAAAACCTTCCAGCCGATAGCTGCATCTCGGGAGTTTGAAGACTCCGCACAGGGAATCATCGACAAGGTGAGGGAAGGAATTATGAAGCAGGCTGAGAGCAACGCAAGAAAGAAGAAGGCTGGAGACGTGATTGCAGGGGAGACCAACATCAGAGATCCTAGAAATTCTGGAGACGCTCAGGTTGCGGGTTCTAACGCAGATAAGGCATCGGCAGCTGCGAAGCAGCAGAGAAGAAAGCAGAATGTGGATGATCTTTCTGACTTTTTATCAAAGAAATATCAGAAAAGAGCATAATATTTTCTCTTTCTGAAACCTTTTCTCAAAAAACCATCTAAAAGAATTACTTAGATTCCCAGGGGAAGAATCCTATTATCTGGGCCCATCTAAAGGGAATATCTCAAGGGACCAAAGCACCCGCGCCAAATTCCAAACTTCAGAGATAAATAAAGGATGAACCCAAGTCCAGATTATATCGAAGCCATTAAGGCAAAGCTAGATGCGATGAACAAGGTTGCAGGAGTTGATCCCAGCAATAAGGCTCAACATGGACAGGTTTATGGCGAGACCAGAGCACAAGACCCAATGGATTGGGCTGGTCAGGCTGCCATCGAATATCTAAAGTCCAAGGGAAAGAACCCAAATCTAACGGACATCGAGACAGGACCTCTTTTTAGCTGATTAGAATTCTAGGAGACCGTATACTTCATATAAAAGAACATATGAAGTATTTACTATTAATCCTAGCTCTTGGATTTGGAACAGAGCTAAAAGCACAAGAGATCGTTCTCTATCCAGACAGTTTTTATCGACACGGGTTTGCCGGTAAAGAAGAATTTGAGAAGTCGATAGAGAAGAGGCAGATCAAGAGACCCACAAAATGGGAGCACTCCGAAGTTCGTTTTGCAGTCAATATGGACGACAGCTCGATCATCTTTAATAAGGGAACACAGGAATTTCCCCAGAAGATAGAGGAGGCTTGGTACTATAAGTCTCCATTCAGAAGCAGAAAGAAGATCCACCACTACTACTTTGTTCATAATCTGTGCGACGTAACATCTATTTTTGTGGACATCCCCTCAGGCAGAAATAAAAGAACCCTGATCTATTATCACCAGAGAGAAGATCTAAAGTATGAAGCAGTCTACTTTCCTTACGACGTTAACAAGATGAATGCTTTGATCCAGAAGATGGAGTACGGGGAAGAATAATTCAAAAAAAAGTTGAATATTTTTCTAGATTCCAGAGGTGTAGTCCGTATATTCATATGAACCAAACAACAATAAAGATCATGAAAAAATTAATTTTAGCATTAGCATTAATCTCAGGATTAAATTCAGCACAAGCCCAATTTCAATTAGATACTTCGGATGCATTTGAAGGACCTTTGTCCCAAGCTATATTGGGAGCCCCAAGACCAAAAGCCTATGACGGAATCGGTTATTTGGACCATAGCTCTTCAATAGGGGCTTTAAAAAATATCTTCAGTGACAGTGGTGAATCTTTCTCTAGAATTTTTGATAATCTCCCTTCAGAATTTCCCGGAGCTACTTACTCTGAAGAAAGTGAGATCCAAGTAAAAGTGGAAGACTACTACAGAAAGGGTATCAAAGGCCACTCATACGACAGCATCACATATGATATTAACGAATCTGAAATCGTAAATGACGGAAGGATAGTTAAAGTAGAAAGAGAAGTCATCAACTGCTTTAATTCTAACCAAAGTGGCAGAGCTAGATTTATCCAGATCTCTAGATACGACGGAGAAATCGTACACGTATTGGATAACTGCTCGGATCTGAAATAAAATAAACAATCCAACAAAAAAAGCCCTAAAGGGCTTTTTTTGTTTGCATAAGATTGTTATTTTTTAAGCAGTCTTTAATGGAAGTTTTTTCTTTAAATCGTCTACATTACTTATCTCTGGGTGCCCGTTTACAAAATTATCGAAGATAATCTCGTGCGCCATTGGCCTAGAAACTAAAGCACTATCTCCATCGAAAATAATTTTACCACTCTTATTGGCATTTGCAATGGTAGATGACTTTGACAGGCTAGTTAGACCCTCTTTTAGGATCTCGATAACTCTATCTTTTTTGAGTTTTAATATTGCTTCTTTAGCTACAGCTGAGTTATTATATCCAATTATCCACAGAAGAGACTGTAAACCGATTTGAGGAAGTCTGTCGGTTGGGATAAGTCTGAAACCATATGGCTGTGGGAATACAGCACTATTTTTACACACATTAGCTTCTCCGTTCTCCCACGGTGTGAAAAGAACATATTTTTCGCTCAATATGATATTTTTATTTTCTGGCTCCAAAGACTCGTATGAAAGGGGAAATCCTACGATGAAAGTAGTATTTCGAACGATTGCTTTTTCTCCTTTGTATATAGACGGACCCATGACCAATACACCTCCACTCGTTTTGTTGAAATCCTCACCTTTGTCGCTTGCAAATCCACCATTAGAGACCTTTTGACCCTTTAGCGGAAGCGTATCAGTGTTCGCAAGAGCCATCCATCCTTTAGCTTTTGATAACTCTTCGTCTGTCGGGAGTTGGATACCTTTCTGTGGATCAGTGGTTTTTTTGTAACCAGCAGGAATTACTGGAGCTGCTGATTTCTTTGGAGCTGCTGATTTCTTTGGAGCTGCTGCTTCGAAGATCCATTCGTTAAAATTCTCAATTACCTGTTTTTTCATTGGTTATATTTTTATTGTTTTTCTATATATCCGTTTTTTTTTCTAGTTTATCGACACAATGACCGTATATTAATATGAACCAAACAACAAAGACCATGAAAAAATTAGCTCTAATCGCCTTCTTAATTCCAGCTTTAGCTTTCGGACAGGATGCTATGGAATTAAAAACTATCCAGTACTTGAACGAGTACAGAGCTTCTAAAGGTCTTGCTCCGGTTGTATTGGATAAAGGACTTTCTAAGGCAGCACAATTCCAATTGTCTTACGAGGTTTTGATAGACAGCGTAAGTCACTTTCAATACCAAGATCTTCCAAACTTCGAAGAGATTGTAAGACCTGAAGAT